>ENA-UZXB01026259-UZXB01026259.1-metagenome-genome-assembly--contig:-Day-2-1m-contig-26259_pt1 | contig 10299 bp, 5 predicted proteins | sample MGYA00260339_ERZ794899 | MGnify/ENA metagenome assembly ERZ794899 | reverse complement strand
TATTCCCAATCATTCCATTCTAACTTATGTGGCCAACTCAGATTGAGTTCTCCAAGGTTGATTTCCACATCAGCTGGTATTACTTTCCACTCTTTAAAAGTATCTCCATATTCTACCGCGAAACCTGTAAGTTCTTGAGCTGAAACCGAATCCAAACCAATACAGAATATGAAATACAAAAAGAGTGATAGCCTGAATGGCATCACTCTTAACCTATCTTGTATATGTGATATTCTTTTAAGAATAATGTTGATTTCTATCAATGATGAGAAGTTTTCTACTGAACCTCTATGCTTTTTCGCAAAAACATAAATAAAACTTGAGCTACATGTGATTCAGAGTCAACGTATTTCTTATTGAATCACTGCCTAACTTTTAACTCTAAGTTAACTTTGTCAACATTTTACCTAGAATGGTAAATCATCAAAATCTTCCGGCTTAGTATTAGCTGCAGTCGAAGCTGGAGCATCAGCATAATTTTCGTTGATGCCTGAAAAATCAGACATGCCTGCTGCAGGTGGGAGTGAAGCTGCTGCCACATTCTGGGCTGCACTTACTTTCCATGCGTTGAGGTTAGTGAAGAACTTTTCATTCCATTCTCTACCTCTAAGATCAAAGTTCACTTTTATCTTAGATCCTTCATTATAAGAATCAATAAGTGCACACTTATCTTGAGTAAGTTGAAACTTAACGTACTGTGGATATTGTCCATCAGTTTGGATCACGAATTCTCTCGCTTGGAATGTTGCAGATTTACTTTCTGTTTCAAATTTTTTGTGTAGTAATCCTTCAATTTCGAATGACATAAGGTTATTATTTATAATGTTGTTGTGTGTACGTGTAAAATAGCTTGTATATAATTAGGTCACTTTCTCAATCAAAAGTTCAATTGACCCTAAAAAATCAATATCTTCCTAATATGCTTTTGCAAATAATGCTATCTGTGTAGCTGGTTTTCCTGAATAGATACATGTACCTTCTCCTTGACCACCTTCTAATGGAATACATCTAATCGTTGCCTTTGTCTCTTCTTTGATCTTCAGCTCAGATTCTGACGTACCATCCCAATACGCTTTCACGAATCCTCCTTTGTTATCAAGTATATCTTTCAATTCCTCATAAGTAGTCGCTTCACTATATCTCTCTTCTCTAAATTTGATAGCTCTATTGAATAGATTATCTTGAATTTCAGATAAAAGTTGCTCAACATGTTCTACTAACCCTTCTAATGCTACGAGTTCTTTAGTCTTTTCATCTCTTCTAGCTACTTCTACTACTCCTTTAGCGAGATCTCTAGCTCCGATACCAAGTCTGACTGGCACTCCTTTCATTTCATACTCTGCAAACTTGAATCCTGGTCTCTTTCTATCATCGGTATCTACTTTTACCGATATACCTTTAGCCTTAAGCTCTTTAGTAATTTTATTGGCTACCTCCATGATCTCCTCAGTCGGCTTTGGTATTGGCACTATTACTACTTGTATTGGTGCTAACTTAGGTGGTAATACAAGTCCTTGGTCATCAGAATGCGTCATTATCAGTGCTCCTATGAGCCTTGTAGATACGCCCCAAGATGTAGCCCAAACGTACTCTTCTTTATTCTCACTAGTAAGATACTTTACATCAAATGCTTTAGCAAAATTTTGACCTAAGAAGTGAGATGTACCCGCTTGTAATGCTTTACCATCTTGCATAAGTGCTTCTATGGTAAAGGTATCAACCGCTCCGGCAAATCTTTCGTTCTCTGATTTGTATCCTTTAATGACAGGCATTGCCATATGCTCTTCAGCAAACTGTGCATATACGTCATGCATTTGCCTTGCTTCTGCTATAGCTTCATCCTTAGTCGCGTGAGCAGTATGCCCTTCTTGCCATAAAAACTCTGCCGTTCGTAAGAATGGACGGGTACGCATCTCCCACCTCATCACATTAGCCCATTGATTGATCAGAAGTGGTAAATCTCTATAGGAATGTATCCATCCTTTGTAAGTATTCCAAATGATTGCTTCGGATGTAGGTCTTATGATCAACTCTTCTTCAAGCTTAGCATTTGGATCTACTCTTAGTTTACCTTCATTGTCAGGATCATTCTCTAGTCTGTAATGCGTTACTACAGCGCATTCCTTGGCGAAGCCTTCCGCATTCTTCTCTTCCGCCTCAAACAAACTCCTAGGCACAAGTAGAGGGAAGTAGGCATTGACGTGCCCTGTCTCCTTAAACATTCTGTCCAATTGGTCTCTCATCTTCTCCCATATCGCATATCCATAGGGCTTGATTACCATACATCCCCTTACTGCCGAATTTTCAGCTAATTCTGCTTTTTTTACGATATCATTATACCATTGGGAGTAATTCTCCTCTCTATTCGTGATTTCCTTTGCCATTACGTGGATAGTTAATTAAAATATAAGGATTGTGAAATTGAAACTTCAAAGCTTGTTTTCGCGTCTATAGTATTGTGACACAGAAAGTAAAATATCCATGTTACGTATTTTAACAGTATTTATTCGACTTTAAAGTCATCTTAACAGAAAAGTCTTCGCAAAAGTAATAAATTGCGAAGGTTCGATGTAAGAGATTCGATGATATATTGTACCATCTAAAAATTTATAGAAGATGAAAAGTATACTACAACAAACAATCATGACGCTACTTTTTGCTACAATAGCAAATGTAAGCCTCCAAGCCCAGTTTGATGATCTATATTATGATCCAAATACTGAAGACGCAACATATTATACTGATTTAGATGACGAGTCGTTTCATAGTAATGAAACATCATACAGCGAATATGGTGAGTCTGATTACGATAATTCTGATTATGAGTACTATGATGACTACGATTATAACTACACTAATAGGATAAGAAGATTCCGTAGAGGTGGAAACTTTAATAGAGGTTACTATTCTAACTTTAATAGAAGAGCTAGTAGATGGAATGATCCATTTTACGACCCTTTCTACGACCCTTATACATTTGGAGGCTCATTCATTAACAATTCTTTTAGTAGACCATACGGATATGCTGGATATGGAAGTTTCAACAGCTGGAATAGATGGAATTCTTGGGGTGGAAATAACTGGTGTGGAAATGGATATAATGGATTTGGATACGGTGGTGGAAACTATATAGTAAACAACTATTATGGCAATAACGGCTTCAATGGTAATGGCGGATATGCAAACAATAATAGCAATAATGGCTATTCTAATGTCAGAACATTCGGCTCTCGAAAAGGTGGGTCAACAACAAGTAGCACAAGAGGCAAAAACCCAAACTCTGGAAGAGTAAGTACTTCAGGTACTAATAATAACCCAACTATGACAGGTGGACAAACTAGAGGAAATGAAGTGATAACAGGCACTAAATCTGTTGGCACAAGAGATGATGGCATTAAAACAACTACAAGATCTACTAGACCTTCTATTTATAAAAGAGATAGAAGTACTACTACTCGCAACAGAGCAGATAGATCTGAAAGCTCAACTAAAGTTAATTCTCGCACAGGGAACTCGACTAAAAATAAAGCCAATTCTTCAAAAAGAAAAACCTTTAATAGTAATACTAGGTCGAAGTCAAACAGATCATCTACAAGTTCGAGATCAAATAGATCACAGACTAGATCTAATACTTCGTCAAGAACTAGCAAGTCTTCTAATACAAGGTCTGGAGGAGGGTCTTCGAGCAGAAAATCTTCTTCAAGTAGCCGTAGCTCAAAGAGAGGCGGAAAAAGATAATCTGTCACAATTCATAAAGAAGTGTAACAATCTACCACTTCGTAAATACAAAGAAAGGTGGATAATACATGTTGTTATCCACCTTTTTTATACGCTTTAGCGAAAAATTTAAATCGACAATATTATGACTAAAATAAAATATATAACGCTTATTTTATTACTTGGAATCATGGGAGTAAGTGGCTACGGCCAGACAATTTCTGATGCGCTTAGATATGCCGTGCTGATACCACAAGGAACCGCTAGAGTTGCAGGCGTGGGAGGATCATTTGGAGCAATGGGAGGTGACATAGGAGTAATGAGTATCAATCCTGCTGGACTCGCAGGATTTTATAAATCAGAATTCACCTTTACCCCTACCATAACTAGTACCAATACTGAAGCTTTCTTGGTCGAAGACTCAGCTAATGTTAGTACTCAATCCAAGACAAACTTTGGATTGAGTAATATGGCTGCAGTATTTGTATCAAGACCTAGCTCAGGTAAGTGGCAAACGTCTAATTTTACTATCGGGTATCAGAAAGTGGCTGATCTTAATAAAGCATTTCTATATAGAGGAGTAACTGTGGGTAGTTACTCTGAGAGTCTTGAAGAAGTACCTAGCGTAATCTTTGATGTCCCATATCAAAATGCATCTCTCTCCAAAGAACAAATCGTATCTCAGAAAGGATATGTGAGCGAACTAAACTTCGGATGGGCTGGTAGCTATGATAACAAACTAGATATTGGTATATCTTTAGGAATACCTTTTGTATCGTTCGATGAAGAGAAGACTTACTCAGAAGAAGATGCCATCAATGCTCTAAATGTCTTCAATAAATATGATAGAGAAAACTATCTCAATGTTAGTGGAGCAGGCATCAATTTCAAAGCTGGATTTATATATAAAGGAATAAAGCCACTTAGAATAGGAGCTTCTATACATTCTCCAAATTACTATACACTTACTGAAGATTTTGGCGAATCTGATGAATATACATTTGATAATGATGATATCGACGCATTAGCTTCTGATGGAAGGTTTAAATACCAATACAAGACTCCTTGGAAGGTAAATAGTAGTGTAGGGGTTCTATATAATTTAGGAAATATAAAAGGGTTTGCTAATGCTGATTTAGAGTTTTTAGATTATTCATCTTCCAATTTTGATCTAGGTGCCTACAGCACAGAGCTCGAAGACATCAACTATGGTTCGGAGCTGAACAAAGAAATAGAATCTGAGCTTGGTTCTATTGTTAACCTTAGATTAGGTACCGAACTAGCTTATAGAAAAATTAGACTGAGGTTAGGAACAGGACTACTACAATCACCTTACTCTAATGATGCTGGCGAAGGAGAATATAGCTCTACCTACTCTTTTGGAGTTGGACTAAGAGAAAATAATTTTTACTTAGATCTATCATACGCGCGAAACAGTAATGAAGAAGGATACATAGCATACGATCCTAATGAAGGAGACAATATTCCTTTAGCTAATACTGAGACGTCTAAAGGAGTAATTCAGTTTACTGCAGGGTTTAAGTTTTGATTTACAAATACCAAAGATTAATCATTAAATTTGAAGCTTTCAATAACATGAGAGAATAAAATCTTGTAGCATAAAATTAAAGACGAAATTTCGCGTATACGCTATTTGATCTTTGTTTTTTAAAGGCAGAAACGAAATAGAATGGTGTTTATGTTATTCCCTCAAATCATACTATGAAAAATACAGCGTCTAGGCTGCAATAAAGTTACTTCTCAAGAATCTTCACATTTCTAAACCAGATTCTATCACCGTGATCTTGTAAGGCTAAGTGACCTTTTGTCGCTTCACCGAATCCTTTCCAATCTGCGAATTTACTTTTAGAGATCATCTCTTTCCACTCCTCGTTGTACATAGTGAACTCTATCACTTTGTATCCATTAAGCCAAAATTCTACTTCGCCATCCACTTTGATGATTCTTACTTTATTCCATTCTCCGGCTGGCTTGACAGTGATATGATTAGTCTCTATCATATCATAAAGATCGCCTGCTCTATGAGTAACAAATTTGGTATCTGGGTGGCATGTATTATCTAGTATCTGCATCTCTGGACCAGTCTGCCAAATGTAATCATATTCCTCAGTTTCTATACCAGAAAACATTATTCCACTATTTCCGCAGTTGGCAATTTTCCATTCTAGATTGAGCTCAAAATTTTCATACTGTTCATCTGAGATAAGATCACCACCATCAGCTACTTGCCATCCACCATCTGGTTTTTTATCTGTAGCGAGTGTCAAATTACCATCTTCTATTTTCCAACTTGAACCTACAGTCTTTTTACCATAGTTATGCCAGTTGGCTGTTGACTTACCATCGAATAATAATTTCCATCCTGCCGCTCTTTCTGATTCAGATAATTCATTAGGTTGATTATTATAAGGTGATTTTATCACTGATCCTTTTACATTGGATGGTACTTTATTCATAGTGTACCATGTCTCTGTGCTCCATAAAGATCTTGATCCTTTACTTACAAAATGATTGAGTAGTTTGATATATACTACATGATTATCCTTGAGACCATCGAACTCTAGAAAAACACTTTTACGATCCTCAGATACTGTAGCAGACTTTACATTAAGTGCTTTCTCATCCATCTTAGGTCCACCATAGTTAATGGTAGGTTTGTAATACCATTGCTTAACCAAATAGTCTTCAGGATTCCATCCATCACCCTCTTTGAGCGGCTCGGTAAATTCTATTTCCATGCCATTAGACTTAGCTCTGACCGCTAACATCTCAAAAGTTAGTTTCTCATTATAGGCGAATCTCTGTAGACCGTACCACAACTTACCAGTCTGTCCCCAGTTGCCTGTAGATCCTATACCACCGATATACAATGCCCCATCTGGGCCCCATGCTAATCTATTGACTCCAGCCTCTATTCCTTGCGTAAATCTGAAAAGAGAACCTTGTATTTGGCCGTCTACCTCTTCAACAAATACACGCTTCACTCCACCGTGAGTAACTTCACCATGTATCATTTGATTTTTATACGGCCCTACATTAATTGATAAAGGTGTACTAGGTGAATTACCAATTTCATCTTGCGGCAACCAAACTACAGGCGGTGTATCCTTTAGGTCTTTTACCGATTCTGGATTCACTGATCTATTTCCATAGAATGCACCTTCTTGTATTTTAACGATCTTAGAAGATGGCAACCAATCACCTTGATTATCTGCTACATAGATATCTCCACCGTATCCTATTCCGACTCCATTAGGTGTACGAAATCCTGATGCCACAAATTCTACAGCTCCAGTTTCTTTGTTGATCTTGACACACTTACCTCTGTCCACGATTTGAGGATTAGTGCTTGCTCCTCCTGGTTCAATTGCTGTAGCTAATGCAGCGTAGAAGTGCCCATCTTTATAAGCCATACCAAATCCAAATTCGTGAAAATTGGCAGAGACTTGCCAGTCATCGCAAATTGTCTGATACTCATCTATTAGACCGTCATTATTATTATCAACTAGCTTGGTTAGCTCTTGCTTTTGCATGATATAAATCTCGTCATCTACAACACTCAGACCTAGAGGTTCTGCAAGTCCCTCTGCGATCTTTGTTACTATAATATCTTCTGGGCTAGCTGCATTGATATTATTTAACATAAATACTGATCCTGCGGCATCCCATGTACTCACTACCATTCGTCCATCAGACATAAAATCCATTCCACCTACTTTCGGCATAAATGTTTCTGGTCTCACTTGTGACAAATCAAAAGATGGATGCACCCCATCAACCATATATCCGTCTCCAGGAACACGCGTTATATTTGCCATAGGAAGAGTTAGGTCTCCTATTACAGTCTGCATCTCTTTGGTATGCACTATATTCTTTGCAGGTACCACCATCCACATTTCTGAGCCACTAGGTTTCCAGTTCCATGACAAGTAACTGCCACTTTCACCTTGGAAATATTCGATCTTAAAAGGATGCAATCCTTGGGTTAAGGTTACCGATGCTTCCTTGTAATCTGTACCATGATTTCCATCATTATCTAATATCACTTTACTGTTAAGAGATACTCTTGATCCATCGTCACTCCATATGCGGAAGTTATAACTATTTTCTTTTTCTATCCATAAGTAACCTTCTGAGACTAGACCAAAATTATCTCTATTATTGGCAAAATCAGCTCCACTTATATTATCAAAATTGGGCATGATACCAGCATTGATTGCTTTAGTAGTCTGCATACCATCTAGATTTTGGACTCCTTTTTTTTGCTTGTAGATTACAGTTACTGCGCCTGGGATTGTCTCCTCTAGCTTAACAATCTTAGATGGAGACTCTGCATTCATATCCTTTTTAATGGTAACATCCTCTTCTTCATTCCCTTCAGTGTCGGCATCAAGAGACATCACATACTCTATCATCTTTGTAATGTCATACTGAGATAAATCAGGGTGAGCATTCATGATCTGACTACCCCATACTCCGGAGCCACCGTTAGTCACTTTGGCTACTAGCATCTTTATATTATCTTCATTATTTGTATATCTCTTCGCTACATCTACATAAGCTGGTCCAATCGTCTTTACATTCTTATTGTGACAGGTTTTACAGTCATTTCGTGCAATCAGTCTGGCACCCTCAGGTGTTCCATCCGTATCTTCTTCGTCTCCAAGTGCATGTGGATTAGGTATCGACGCTCCTGCTACAAAAGATACATTGAGAACTGTGGTAGCATTAGCATTAAGTACTAAATCTGCTGTCATAACTATAAGTGATCTTGATCCCTTTTTCACTTCTGTTTCTATCACTTTGGTGAGTTGTCCACTTGTCTTGACATTTTCGATAGTCACGATAGAACTTGCAGAAGTCGACAAAACTATTTGCTTACCCACAGGTAAATTAGAAGTTGTAAATTTTCTTTGAAATATCATATCACCTACTTCAGACTCTACCGTCTCTACTTCTTCTTCGATCCTTACCACAGATAGTGTAGTATTATCAGAGAGCTCATACATCAGTACTGCTTTATCATCTACTACTTTATGACCTTTATATTGAAATGTTGTAGGTATCTCGGTGCCGTCTGCTTCTGTCAGTTTCCATACTGATTTGTCATCGTTTTGTACATAAGCGTCACCAATAGACATGGGCTGAGGGCCATGATTATTAGTGTAAACTGGCCCATCAAATAGGACCTCTCCTCTCCATGCCTTATAAAGCCCACCAGTTGTTGTACGATATGCTGCCCAAAGTTTATTATTGAGTGCCAGAGTAATCATACGTGGATTTTGATCTAATACTGAGCGAAATACCCAAGGCTGATATGGCCTTTCAATTCCACTGCCTCTTGTTGCTGAAGTAGAATCATCGGAGCACGATATCATGAATATTGAAATAACTACTAAAATGGCTAATAATGCGATTAATCTTTTGGTATTCATATGTGTTTGATCTAGCTCTATATGCGTAAGAGTATTGTGAATTACTAATGATGTTTATGATGATCTTGTTTCGCTTCTCCTGTCAATTTCAATGTTCTCAATTCTTCTATTTGCACTTCTGTTTTTCCTTCCGTAATAACAATTCTTTTTTTTATGCTTTGGCTTCCATAATCTACATATTGAGTCGATCCATTAGCCCATTGCACCTCTAACTTATCAATACTAAGTGTATTACTTAGACCTATTTCTTGAATGAGACTATTGGCTCCAAAACTTGCGCCACTAGAAACGGTCCTATAAAGATATTTCCTTTTACCATTTTCGGTTATGGTTAATTTAATTTTACTTCCAATGGCAGCTTTATTTGTCTGAGTTCCAATCAGTTTGATATATACCCAATTATTGTCATTTCCAGAATTAAGAAATAGCGCATTTTGAAAAAAGTCTCCAGAAAAAGCACCGCCCATTACTGCATATATGTCTTGATCTCCATCATTATCTATATCTGCTATAGAGATACCATGTCCTTTCTGAATATTCCCGACGTTCGCAGAGGTAGTAACATCAGCAAAAGATTTTCCATCTTGATTGATAAATAATCTATTTGGAACAATAGTCCTATAGTCTGGAGCACCCGTGCCCAAATAAAAATCTAAATTTCCGTCATTATTTATATCACCATAATTACAGCCCATTGTATGCAGCGCCAAGTCTAAACCTGCTGCTTTAGTGTTATTAGTAAAAGTACCGTCTCCATTATTTCGATAAAGTCTAGGTAAGTCACTACCTGAAGATAAACCTAAATAAGATTTAGCTACTGCTGCAGTTTGTCCACTATCCATGAAATCTGCATATGCAGATACATATAAATCTTCCCAGCCATCATTATCATAATCAAAAAACCAGCAAGGAAATGCCTGTTGAGGGTCGCGTGTATTGGACTCGATACTTACCACTTTAAAGGATAAGTTTCCATTTTCTTTTAGTAAGTTTTTGATCAATAGATTATCACCTGCTAGATTGGATATATATAAATCGTTATCACCGTCATTGTCATAATCAGCTGTAGTTACACCTTTGAAAAAACCTTGAAAATCAACTTGGAATTTATTTGCTCTATCTACAT
>ENA-UZXB01023687-UZXB01023687.1-metagenome-genome-assembly--contig:-Day-2-1m-contig-23687_pt1 | contig 10300 bp, 5 predicted proteins | sample MGYA00260339_ERZ794899 | MGnify/ENA metagenome assembly ERZ794899 | reverse complement strand
GAAATAGCAAAATTTTCCATGTATTCACTCATGTCAATTCTAATTAAAGAATCATCAGAATCAAACAATTCACGCCCTAAAACTTTTGCCAATTGCGTTTTACCAACACCTGTTTGTCCTAGAAAAATAAAAGAACCAATCGGTTTATTAGGGTCTTTTAAGCCAACTCTATTTCGTTGTATTGATTTTACAACTTTCGTTACTGCTTCATTTTGGCCAATTACTTTTCCTTTGATGAGGTCAGGTAATTCCTGTAATCTATTGCTTTCTGCTTCTGCGACTCTATTTACAGGGATTCCGGTCATCATAGAGACCACTTCAGAGACATTGTCTTCAGTAACAATTTCTCTATTTAATTTAGCATCATCCTCCCATTGTTTTTGAGCAGAATCTAAAGCAGCTTCCATATTCTTTTCGTCATCTCGTAACTTAGCAGCCTCTTCGTATTTCTGGCCGTTAACAGCCTTTGTTTTTTTATCTCTTATAATTTCTAATTGAGTTTCTAATTCTAATACTTGTTTTGGAACTACAATATTAGTGATATGAATTCTAGATCCAGCTTCATCCAAAGCATCAATTGCTTTGTCTGGAAGATATCTATCGGTCATATATCTATTTGTTAATTTTACACAAGCCTCAATAGCATTATCAGTATAATTTACATGATGATGTTCTTCGTATTTACTTTTTATACTTTGTAAAATTTGTATGGTTTCATCTACAGAAGTTGGATCTACAATTACCTTTTGAAAACGACGTTCTAGTGCACCATCTTTTTCGATATTTGTTCTAAATTCATCCAACGTAGTTGCCCCAATACATTGTATTTCACCCCTTGCCAAAGCCGGTTTTAACATGTTAGAAGCATCTAATGAACCTGTTGCGCCTCCGGCACCAACAATGGTATGGATTTCATCTATGAATAAAATGATGTCTTCATTTTTTTCTAGTTCATTCATTAGAGCTTTCATGCGTTCTTCAAATTGCCCGCGGTACTTTGTGCCAGCAACCAAACTTGCTAAATCTAGAGAAATTATCCGTTTGTCAAATAAAATTCTGGATACTTTTCTTTCAATAATTCTTAAAGCCAAACCTTCAGCAATTGCAGATTTTCCAACTCCAGGTTCGCCAATAAGCATTGGGTTATTTTTTTTTCTTCTACTTAAAATTTGAGAAACTCGCTCAATTTCTTTTTTTCTTCCAACCACTGGATCTAATGTTCCTTTTTCTGCCAAATTAGTTAAATCTCTACCAAAATTGTCTAAAACAGGAGTTTTCGATTTTTTAACGTTTTTTGCTTTTTGAGCTTGCTCAAAAGGATTTGTTTTTTCTGAAGCATACTCATCATCAGAGGGAGTTTCTGCAATTGGGTTTAACGGCATATCTGCATCATCTACATGAAGTTGCTTATATAATGCTTTTGCTTCGTCATAATTAACGTCATATTTGTGAATTAACTTTGTAGAGGGATCATTCTCATTTCTTAAAATACACAATAATAAATGTGCAGTATCTATGCAGTCGCTTTGGTATAATTTTGCTTCTAAAAAAGTTGTTTTTAGCGCTTTTTCTGCCTGTCTAGTCAGACGTAAATTTGGAGTTTCTGAACTTTCTGTAAATATTGGATCTACAGGATTTAAAAGCTCTAATTTTTTACGTAATAAAGTGAGATCTACATCCAGTGCAGTTAATATTTCTATCGCTTTTCCTTCTCCTTTTCTAATCAAACCTAATAAAAGATGTTCTGTTCCAATAAATTCGTGCCCTAAACGAAGCGCTTCTTCTTTACTGAAAGTAATTACATCTTTAACCTTTGGTGAAAAATTATCATCCATATCTCTTTCTTTCGTTTTTTAATTGGTGTGTTGTAAAATTAGTCTTTTTTTCTATTATGGGCACAAAAAATGTGCCAATGCTATTTTACTGACAAATTAATGACATTACTAAGGTAAAAAACTCCTAGAAATACAGCAAATAAATGACTGTTAAAAATTATAAAAAAATGTTGATAACTCTGAGGGATTCTGAGCTTCAAAATCTTTGTAAATACTTACAAAAATTGTATCTTGCCTTGTTTTAAAAAAATGAATAAAATTTAATCAAATATATTTATGGCAGACGGAGAAAAGTTAATTCCGATTAACATTGAAGAGCAGATGAAAGCTGCTTACATCGACTACTCCATGTCGGTGATTGTTTCAAGAGCATTACCTGATGTAAGAGATGGTTTAAAACCCGTGCATAGAAGGGTTTTATTTGGAATGCACGAGTTAGGAATTAAAGCTACTGGATCCTACAAAAAATCTGCAAGGATTGTTGGGGAAGTCCTTGGAAAGTATCACCCACACGGAGATACCTCTGTATATGATTCCATGGTGCGTATGGCACAAAATTGGAGCGTGCGTTACATGATGGTTGATGGGCAAGGGAACTTTGGTTCTGTAGATGGAGACTCTCCTGCAGCAATGCGTTATACAGAGGTAAGAATGCAAAAGATTTCTGAAGATATGCTAGCTGATATTGAAAAAGATACGGTAGACCATCGTTTAAATTTTGATGACACGCTACAAGAGCCAACAGTTTTACCAACGCGCATCCCAAATTTATTGGTAAACGGAGCGTCTGGTATTGCCGTAGGTATGGCTACAAATATGGCTCCTCACAATTTAACGGAAGTGATTAATGGAACCGTTGCTTATATTGATAATAGAGACATTGAAATAGATGAGCTCATGCAACACATCACCGCGCCAGATTTTCCAACAGGAGGTATCATATATGGATATGATGGAGTTAGAGATGCTTTTCATACTGGTCGTGGACGAATTGTAATGCGTGCTAAAGCGGTTATCGAAGAAGTGAAGGGGCGTGAGTGTATCATCGTTACAGAAATTCCTTATCAGGTAAACAAAGCAGAAATGATTAAAAAAACTGCGGAACTTGTCAACGATAAAAAAATTGAAGGTATTTCGAATATTAGAGATGAATCTGATAGAAATGGAATGCGAATAGTATACGTTTTAAAACGCGATGCCATTCCTAACATCGTTTTAAATAAATTATTCAAATACACACAATTACAGACTTCTTTTAGTGTTAATAATATTGCCTTGGTAAAAGGAAGACCAGAGCAATTAAATTTAAAACAATTAATCCATTATTTTGTTGAACATAGACATGAAGTTATTGTTCGTAGAACAGAATTTGAGTTAAAGAAAGCAGAAGCTAGAGCCCATATTTTAGAGGGATTAATTATAGCTTCTGATAATATTGACGAAGTCATAAAAATTATTAGAGCTTCTGCCAATGCAGACGAAGCCAGAGAAAGTTTAATTGACCGTTTTGAGTTGACAGAAATTCAAGCAAAAGCAATAGTAGAAATGCGTTTGCGTCAATTAACAGGACTAGAACAAGATAAATTGCGTAGTGAGTACGATGCAATTATGCTAACAATTTCTGACCTAAAAGATATTTTATCAAATGAGCCTAGACGTTATCAAATTATAAAAGACGAGTTGCTACATATCAAAGACAAGTACGGTGATGAGCGAAGATCTTTGATAGAATATGCGGGTGGAGACATGCGTATTGAAGATATGATACCTGATACAAAAGTAGTGGTTACTATTTCTAATGCTGGGTATTTAAAACGTACAAATCTTGAAGAGTATAAAGTTCAGAATAGAGGAGGAAGAGGACAAAAAGGGGCAACGACAAGGAATGAAGATTTCTTAGAACACTTATTTGTGGCTACAAATCATCAATACATGATGTTTTTCACTCAAAAAGGAAAAGTATTCTGGATGCGTGTGTATGAAATTCCTGAAGGAGGTAAAAATACCAAAGGACGAGCAATGCAAAACCTGATCAACATCGAACAAGATGATAAGGTTAAAGCATTTTTGGTAACACAAGATTTAAAAGACGAAGACTATATTAATAGTCATTTTGTCATCATGGCAACTAAAAAAGGTCAAGTTAAAAAGACTTCATTAGAACAGTATTCTAGACCAAGAACAAATGGAATTAATGCTATTACAATTAAAGAGGGTGATGAGTTGTTGGAAGCAAAATTAACAACAGGTGATAGTCAAGTAATGTTAGCTTTAGCTTCTGGTAAATCCATTCGTTTCGAAGAAGCTAAAACACGTCCTATGGGTAGAACAGCTTCCGGAGTTAGAGGGATTACCTTACAACATGAAAATGATGAGGTAATTGGTATGGTTGCTGTAAATGATATGGACAGTAATATATTGGTGGTTTCTGAAAAAGGGTACGGAAAGCGTTCTAAATTAGAAGATTACAGAGTTACCAACAGAGGAGGTAAAGGGGTTAAGACCTTAAATATTTCAGAAAAAACAGGTAATTTGGTAGCCATCAAAAATGTTGATGATTCTAATGATTTAATGATTATTAATAAATCTGGATTAACGATTAGAATGGCTGTCGAAGATTTACGAGTTATGGGACGCGCAACACAAGGTGTTCGTCTCATAAATATTAAAGATACTGATAGCATTGCTGCCGTTGCAAAAGTTGTTCACGAAGAAGAAGCTGAGGATGCTGAAGAACAATTAGAGAATGGCACGGAAATTGTCAATAATACAGAAATTGAAAACGATTCAAACGAAAATCAAGAATTAGAATAAAATTAATAATTACGAATATGAAAAAACAATTATTAGTAGCAACAATAGGTTTACTATCCATCGCTTCTTTTGCTCAAAAAAATGAATTAAAAGCGGTTGAAAAAGCGCTAAAAAAAGGTCAATTTAAGGAAGCAAAGGCCACCATTGCTACGCTAGAATCTTCAGAAGATTCGATGGATCCAAAATATAAGGCAAAGTATTATTATTTAAAAGGGGCTGCTTATGGTAAATCAAATATTAAAAAGGCAGCTAAAGCATACAATGCCTTATTTGAGTATGAAAAACAAACAGGAAAGCTTAAATATACCAAAGAAGCAAAACCTAAGTTAAATCAGTTGGTTCAATTTATTTCTAAAAAAGCAATTGAACAGTACAATGCTAAAGATTTTAAAAATGCGACAGATAGTTTTTATTTAACGTATCAATTGAGTCCGAAAGACACCTCTTTTTTATACAATGCAGCGCTTAGTGCTTCTATATCAAAAGAGTATGATGCATCATTGGGGTATTATAAAGAGTTGCAAAACATCAACTATACAGGTATTTCTACTTCCTATTTAGCACTTAATAAAAAAACGGGTAAAGAAGAAAGTTTTGGGAGTAAAACTCAAAGAGATTTAATGGTGAAAGCAGGTCAATATTCAACTCCAAAAGATGAGGTTTCTGAATCTAAACAAGCAGAAATTATAAAAAATATAGGCTATATTTATGTGAATCAAGGGAAACCAGAATTGGCAATTGCTGCTTTAGAAGAAGCTAGAAAATCAAATCCAAAAGACATCAACCTCTTGTTAAACCAAGCTCAGATGTATATTCAGCTTAAAAGAATGGATAAATTTGGAGAATTGATGATAGAGGCTGTTGCTTTAGACCCAACCAATCCAGTGTTGTTTTTTAATCTAGGAGTAGTCAATGCAAATGAAAATAAAACTGACGCTGCAATTGGGTTTTACAAGAAGGCAATTGAATTAGATCCAACCTATGGAGATGCCTATTTAAATTTAGGAATTGCTATGCTCGTTGAAGAAAAAGTAATTGTAGATGAGATGAATGATAATTTATCTAATTTTAAAAAATACGATGCCTTGCAGGCAAAGCAAAAAGCACTCTATGAGAAAGTTTTACCCTATTTAGTCAAAGCAGATAGTATCAAGAGGTCAGAAGGGACCGTAAGAATGCTTTTGAACATCTATGATACTCTAGAAAAAGAAGCGGAAGCAGATGCTTTGAGACCTATTTACAAGAAAATGAGAACTCAATAAGTAACTTATCTAAAGCTACTAAAAATCCGAAACTTTTATTGTTTCGGATTTTTTTATGACTTTAATTACCCTTAAATTATTTTTTTTATGATCCTTAATTTGTGCGTATGCTTTTGAAGATCTTTATTAAAAATGCCACTATGGTCTAAGGTGTCAATTCTTACTTTGCCATGTGCATGTATAATGTTATAGTCATTTAAAATGATACCTACATGTGTAATTTCTCCTTCTTCATTGTCAAAAAACGCCAAATCACCGGGCTCACTTTCTTCAATAAAACTCAATACTTCTCCCTGGGTAGCTTGTTCTTTTGCATCTCTTAAAAGTGCATGTCCACAGAGTTTATATACCATTTGAGTAAGTCCAGAGCAATCAATACCAAAAGGCGTCTTTCCTCCCCACAAAAAAGGAGTATTTAAATAGGTGAAAGCAGTTTGTGCAATTTCTTTTTTTGATTTTTTTTCAGATAAAACGGTCCCTTGATAAGAAAATGTATTCGAGTTTATCTGAAGCTTACAATTATTATAAGAGGGCAATCTTGAACCCAATGGAATGGTGGTTAACTCATTTTTTTCGTTCGTAATAAAATCAATTATTTCTCCTGAAAAATAGTTTTTTTCATTTTTTAATTTTAAAAAATTATCCTCTGAAATTTTTACAAACTGTTTGTTGTCGATATGCCCTTCATACCCGTCAAAAGTCAAACGAATCCAGCTCCATTCTTTATCTTTTTCAATAATTTCAAAAGTTTCACCAAATAAAACCTGACTGATCATCTCTGAGGAGTCAGAGGCAGATGCCCTTAAAGAAGCAGAACTTAAATTACAAATGCCATACAGCATAAATTCAATTGAGTTTAGATTATTATAATTAAATTTTTTCTAAAATTAATGCAGATGCACCGCCGCCGCCGTTACAAATAGCTGCAGCTCCAATAGTAGCATTGTTTTGTTTTAAAATTGAAGTCAATGCAATTACGATTCTTGCACCAGAAACTCCTAGAGGATGTCCTAAAGAAACGGCACCACCATTTACATTAACTTTATCATCTCCAATGCCTAATATTTTCATGTTTGCCAATCCAACAATAGAAAACGCTTCGTTTAATTCAAAATAATCAACATCATCTATAGAAAGATTAGCGATTGCCAATGCTTTTGGGATTGCTTTGGCTGGTGCAGTAGTAAACCATTTTGGTTCGTGAGCAGCATCGGCAAAACTTTTTATTTTCGCAATCGGTGTTATGTTTAATTCTTTCGCTTTTTCTGCAGACATTAAAACCAGAGCGGCTCCCCCATCATTTATGGTAGATGCATTCGCAGCAGTAACTGTTCCGTCTTTTGTAAAAGCGGGTCTTAAAGCCGAAATTTTCTCCATTTTTACATTTTTGTATTCTTCGTCTTCAGAAAAAAGAATGGGCTCTCCTCTTCTTTGAGGAATTGATATTGGTACAATTTCATCTGCAAACTTCCCCTCACTCCAAGCTTTTGCAGCTCTCGTATAGGATTGAATTGCAAATGCATCTTGATCCTCTCTAGAAAATTCATATTTAGTTGCACACTCATCTGCGCAAACGCCCATTGCAACTTTATCATAGGCATCTACTAAGCCATCTTTTTGCAAGCCATCTTCCATAGTTACAGGGCCAAATTTAGCCCCGTTTCTTGCATGTTGGTAATGAGGAATTCCACTCATATTTTCCATTCCACCGGCAACAACTATATCTGCAGTGCCTAGGGCAATGGTTTGTGCAGCCAACATGATAGATTTCATTCCAGAAGCACAAACTTTGTTAACTGTTGTGCAGGGAACAGTATCAGGAATGCCAGCAAATAGTGCAGCTTGTCTTGCAGGAGCTTGACCTAAACCCGCAGAAACTACATTTCCCATAAAAACTTCTTGAACTAAGTTTGGACTTAGTTTTATCTTTTCGAGAGCTCCTTTGATCGCAATTGCACCCAATTTTGGAGCAGGAACAGAAGACAAGCTTCCCATAAAGCTTCCAATTGGAGTTCTGGCCACAGATACAATAACTACTTCTCTCATAAATATATAGTTTAGTTTGTGCAAGATTAGCTCTGCTAAATTAACTATTTTTAATCAATTTTACTTTTATAATTCAAGTTGAATTTTTGACCTTGAATTTTTTATGGTAAGTTTGTTTTAATAAGATAAAATGTATGAGTAATATAGTAAATAAATTATACCAAAATAACAGCATTATTTATAAGGTAATTTTGTTTTTAGTAGCCACGGTTGCAATCGTCTATTTATTTCCAAAAGGAGGGCAATTTAAATATGATTTCACCAATGGACAACTATGGAAATATGATAATTTATATGCGCCTTTCGATTTTGCCATTCAAAAATCAGCGGAAGAAATTACCAAAGAAAAAAAAGAAATTGAGGTAAACTCTAAACGCTATTTTCTGTATGATTTTGATGTAGAAAAAAAGGTTACCCTTAATTATAATGAAATAATTTCCCTTATTAGAGAGTCAGATTCTCTTGCATTAGAGGAGATTTCAAATTTTTTAGAAATTGGACGAAAAGTAATTGCCTCCATTTATAAAAAAGGTTTTTTAGATGTTGTAAGTCAAGATAGGGGTTCCAATAAAAATGAAATCGTTGCTATTAGAAAAGGAAACGAAGTAGAAGATGTTCTTTTTAAAAGTTTTTTAACGTCTAAGAAGGTTTTAGAACTGATAAATAAAAGTTTGGTTACTGCACAAAATTTATATGGTAAAAAACGAATGTTGGATTTATTATCTGAAATTATAAAACCAAATGTTTCTTTTGATGTTCAATATTCACAAAAAGTTCTTGAGAACGAAATAAAAAATATTTCGTACACAAAAGGAAAAATTGTTTCAGGTAAATTAATTATACAAAAAGGAGATATTGTTGAAGGGAAAAAATTAGCTATATTGAATTCCTTAAAAAGTGAATCAGAATCTCAAGTTTGGACGGAATCCAATTACTATTGGATTATTTTAGGATATACCATATTAGTATCCATTGCATTGCTGATGCTCTTGCTATTTTTAAAGAAATATAGAGTAGAAATATATGAGAATAATAACAAAGTAACTTTTATATTTTTCAACGTCTTTTCAATGATTTTTATACAAACTTTGGTCATAAAGTTTAACTCAGACTATTTATATGTAGTTCCTTTAAGCATACTTCCAATAGTTTTAAAGGCCTTCTTCGATCCACGTTTAGGTTTGTTTACCCATGTATTAACAGTATTGCTCTTAGGATATATTGTTCCTGATAGTTTTGAGTTTATTTATTTGCATATTATTGCTGGTATTGTAACAATACTTACTGTTTCTGAATTGTATAAGAGAGCAAATCTTTTTATTTCAGTAGCTCAAATAACGCTTATTTACATGGTGACGTATTTTGCTTTTTCTATCATAAAAGAAGGAAATGCGTCTCAAATTAATTGGACCTACTTTATGCTTTTTGCAGCCAATGGATTGTTGTCATTTTCATCAATTATATTAATATATATGTATGAAAAAGTTTTCGGATTGGTTTCAGATGTAACCTTATTAGAGCTTTCTAACACAAATACAAAGCTTTTAAGAGAGTTAAATGAAAAAGCTCCAGGAACGTTTCAGCATTCCATGCAAGTGGCTAATTTGGCGGAAGCTGCAGCCAATGAAATAGGGGCGAACTCAATGTTGGTTAGAACAGGTGCTTTGTATCATGACATTGGTAAAATATTGAAACCAATGTATTTTATAGAGAATCAATCTACAGGTGTAAATCCTCATAATGATTTATCTCCAAAAGACAGTTCTCAAATCATTACAGAACATGTAATTAAAGGAGTAGAGCTCGCAAAAAAATATAAATTACCAGATAGAATCATTGATTTTATTAGAACGCATCATGGTACAAGTGCTACCTATTATTTTTATGCCAAAGAACAAGAGCTAAATCCGGAAACAAAACTAGATATTGGCAATTTTCAATACAAGGGGCCCATCCCTTTTTCAAGAGAAACTGCAATTTTAATGATGTGTGATGCTGCAGAAGCTGCCTCCAAAAGTTTGGTAAAACCTACAGCTATTTCGATTGGTCATTTAATTAATAAAATTATAGACAAGCAGATGGCTGATAATCAGTTTTTAAATTCAAACATTACTTTTAGAGAAATTGAAATTATTAAGAAAGTCATAAAGAAAAAACTGATGAATATTTATCATTTAAGAGTAGAATATCCTGACTAAATAAAAAAGGGTAAAAAAGTTAAAAAACATCTTGCTATATTGTTTTTGTAATCTTACATTTGCACTCGCAATTTTTTATTTCAAGCATTTGTTTGAAGTCGAAAGGAGAGGTGGCAGAGTGGTAATGCAGCAGATTGCTAATCTG
>ENA-UZXB01002606-UZXB01002606.1-metagenome-genome-assembly--contig:-Day-2-1m-contig-2606_pt1 | contig 10310 bp, 8 predicted proteins | sample MGYA00260339_ERZ794899 | MGnify/ENA metagenome assembly ERZ794899 | reverse complement strand
CGCAATGCGAATGGGAAGTTCCTCAAGCGCGAACTTCGCGATGTCCTTGATCCTGCATCCGCAGACTGAGCGTTCAGTGAATCAGATAAGACAATGACACTGGGCCTAGCCTGAGAAAATAAGAGGTAGAACTGATGAGTCAGTACGAAACGCTCGACGTGACACAAGAGGGCGGCATCATGACGATCGCGCTCAATCGCCCAGAGAAAATGAATACGTTTAACACGACGTTGCGGCGAGAAATTGCACAAGCAGCGATTGCTGCGAACCTCGAAGACTCGGTCCGGGTTGTCATTTTGACCGGTAACGGCCGGGCTTTTAGTGCCGGCGCCGATCTCTCTGAGGACACTGGAATGTCTAACGGTCACTCGGTAGAGAGCGACCTGAACTTTGAGTACAAGCCAGGCGTGCTCGCAATACACAACAGTTCCAAGCCCTGGATTGCGGTTATCAATGGACCTTGTGCCGGGATTGCCTACTCGTACGCAATGGCCTGTGACTTGGCGTGTATGGGTGAGAAGGCGTTTTTATATCAACCGTTCTCTGCGATCGGCTTGGTTCCAGATGGCGGTGCGACGTGGCTCATTCCTCGTTTGGTAGGGACAAAGCGCGCCTACGAGTTGATGGCTTTGGGGGAAAAACTCAGTGCTCAGAAGGCGCTGGCGATGGGAATGGTCAATCGGGTGTTCCCCGATGAAACCCTCAGTCAGGACGGCTTGGCGTTTGCCCAAGAGGTGGCGGAGCGGTCACCACTGGCGTTGCGTTATACAAAAGCGGCGGTCAACTTTGGTCAGACGCATTCGCTTGATGAGACCATTTCAAGAGAGGCAACATTGCAAGCTATCTGTATCGACAGTGACGATGCCAAGAATGCGGTGATTTCCTTTTTCAACAAGCAAAAGCCGCAGTGGAAAGGTCAGTGAAACGCCACGTAATTCGTCAACGACACCACACGGTGGGTACAGCCATGGTTAAGAAAAGTGTTATCTCTGGAATGGTTGCGCTGCTGATCGCCTTGCCTGCACTCGCCAGTGAAAAACAGGTGTATTGGGGTGACACCCACCTGCATACCAATCGTTCTTTTGATGCGTTTACTAACCGAAACTTTTCCGTGGGCCCCGATGAAGCCTATCGCTTTGCACGAGGCATACCGGTTGAGCACCCCGGTCATAAAGCGCGGGTACAACTGGAGAGACCGCTCGACTTTTTAGTGGTGTCAGATCACGCAGAATTCTTGGGCGCGATTCGCCATTTATACAATGTGGGTATCTCCACAGATGACATGGGTTTGGTTCAGAAGCTGCGTACTTGGTACGTCCAATATTTGATTCGCGATGCGATAAAAAAGGGAGAGGGTCGTAGTTTTTTTGTGCGTCAGTTGCCCGAGCCTTTCGATACGCCACAGGAGGCTATTTCAGAGTGGGATCTCGCAGGCTCGGTTTTTCCGACAGTTCCTGTGATTGAGGATCAGGCGTGGCGCGATATTGCTGACGCCGCTGAGGCCAATAATGTCCCGGGTGAGTTTTCTGCGATTTTAGGTTGGGAATACAGTTTGATTCCTGGCGGCGCAAACCTGCATCGTGTCGTGATGACGGATTTGGACGGTGAGTCGGCGAAGGCTTTCCAGCCGTTTGGCTCGGATGACAGCTTGTATCCCGAAGATTTGTGGGCCTGGCTGGATAAGACTAGTCAGGACACGGGCGGGAATTTTATTGCCATTCCGCACAACTCAAACATTTCAAAGGGGGCTATGTTTGACACCATCACCATGCGCAATGAGCCTATCGGTCCCGAATACGCCGAGATTCGCCGGCGTTGGGAGCCTATTGTCGAGATAACTCAATACAAGGGCGATTCGGAGACACATCAAACGTTATCGCCTGATGACCCGTTTGCCGACTTTGAAAATTATCCGTATTACATTCAGCGAGACTGGACTGAGTACAAACCGCAAGTGGGCGATTTTGTGCGTTCGGCATTGATCCGCGGGTTACACTTGGAGCAGAAAATAGGCGTCAACCCTTACCAGTTTGGCGTCATTGGCTCCACTGACGCCCACACAGGGCTGGCGGCTGCCGAGGAAAATAATTTTCATGGCAAGTTTGCAACCGACTCAATGCCTTCAGCAAAGCTCGATGGATGGTCCGACAATGCGAACAGTTCGTTTGGTTGGGCAATGGGCGCGCAGGGCTTGGCAGCTGTGTGGGCCGAGGAAAATACACGCGAAGCGATTCTTGCGGCCATGAAGCGGCGAGAAACGTACGCCACCACAGGTCCTCGGATTGGTCTCAGGTTCTACGCAGGTTATGATCTCGATGGCGCTTTGCTGACGTCATCATCGCTCCCCACAGACCTCAGTGACGCCGTTCCCATGGGCGGTGAAATCGCAGCCAAGGGTGCATCTGCCCCCACGTTTTTAGTGCAAGCGATGGCCGATCCGAAGTCTGGCGCGCTTGACCGCATTCAGATCGTAAAAGGCTGGATCAACGAAGAAGGGGAGTCACGTGAGCAGGTCTTTGATGTGGCTTGGTCGTCTGATGATCGCTTACAACCCGACGGATCACTGGCAGCCGTGACCAACACTGTGGACCTTGAGACCGGTGGCTGGAGTAACGCTCACGGTGCCGCAACGTTGATGGCGCAGTGGCAAGACCCTCGTTTTGACCCGGCAGAATCAGCGTTTTATTACGTCCGTGTTCTGGAGGTGCCAACGCCTCGTCACTCGTTGCTTGATAAGCTTGCCCTGAGTGATGATGTTGAGACGCGACGGCCCGACGTCATCCAAGAGCGCGCGTACTCGTCACCTATCTGGTATCGACCTGATTAAGCTTGTCTCATGTGGCGACAATAAGCCGTATGCCTTGTAGGCGAGGTTCCGCTCGATTAAGCGCTTCTAGCGTATCGTGTTCCAGTGATCGTACGGTCGCTATTTCGTCGCTTCTTACGGAGCCGTTTCGTTCTCCCAAGGCTTCGAGGCGACCTGCCTCGTGCGTCAGCTCTTGAGACACCCGGGCGTGCGCATCGGCCTTGAGTGAGGTGACACGCTCCAAGGCCCGCTGTTCTAGGTGTTTAAGAGCCGTTACGACTTTCGGTCGGAGTTCTCTAATGACACCCGCGCTTTGCGTGATGCTGACGGGCTTGAGTAATCTCGTCAGGGTTTCGCAATTTACGGCCTCGCTGAGATCACGTCCCTCCAAGGAGATCAAAAACCGAAGAGGGGATTGATCAAGGTAACGACCGATTTGTAAGCGTTTTGGCGCTTGGCAGTCTGCCGTATATAGCGTCTCGATCAGCACGGTGCCAGGCTTGATACTCTTTTGTTTGATCAGTGCAACTGACGCATTGCCGAGCTCAGAGTGATAAACAACATCGATCGTCTCTCTGACCAATGGGTGCTCCCAGGTTAGAAAATGAAGGTCATCGCGTGCGAGCGCGAGCTCCCGTGTGAAGGTGCAGGTAATGCCGCCCTCATCAAGGAGCGGTAATTCACCGGTGACGAGGTTTTCGGTGGGCTTTAAAATCAAGCATCCCTCGGATCCTGCCTCTGTATGAATGCCCAGTCGATCGAATAAATTGTCTGTGTAAGCAACCAACTCATCCGTGCGCTCATTGCTCTCGAGCTGCTCTATGAGGGCACTTGCTCTGGGTCGATCGTGTGACGTGATCTCAAGCAGTCTGTCCCGTCCACGGTCCATCTGACTGATGAGCTGAACGCGCAGTTGCTGCGTGTCCTTGAGTAAAGCATCGCTGAGCTCACCTGAGGACTCGCAATCTCTAAGCGCGTCACCGAGCTCGCTGAAGACCAGATGACCGATCGAGCAGCTTGACTCAAAGGCATTAAGCCCTTCGTGAAGCCAACGGAATCTGACGACCTCCGCTGATTGCTCAATGAGGGGGACGTGGACATTCACTGTGCCGGATTGTCCGATACGATCGAGCCGTCCAATGCGCTGTTCGAGTAAATCGGGGTGCTCTGGCAAGTCGTAACACACCAAGTGCTGCGCAAACTGAAAGTTACGTCCTTCACTGCCAATTTCAGAGCAGATGAGTGCTCTTGCGCCACCGTCTTCATCCGCGAAATAGGCCGCGGCTCGGTCGCGCTCAAGCAAAGAGAGCTCCTCATGAAAGGAAGCACAGCGGATTCCTACTTGCAGGTGAAGGTAGTGCTCAAGCGCCATTGCAGTTTCTTTTTCGCGGCAGATCACCAACACTTTTTGCTGTTTGAGCGTCTTGAGCAAGGAGGCTAACCACAGCGCTCGCGCGGAGGTTGCAATATTGGCTGTCTCAGCCTCAGGGGGCAGCGGGTGTTGGTGAAGGACCCGTTGGGGAAAACCTGAGACAGACTTTCTTGAGTTTCGAAACAGCACGCGACCTGTGCCGTATTGATCGACCAGCGCACGAATCATCTGGTCGGGCGATTGTGAGGCATCGATTCCACGCGGCAGTGTTGCGACCGTTTCGCCTCGGCGCAGCGCCTCAATCAGTTCGTGGGTCTCCTCAAAGTTCCGCTGCTCCGCGACGAATCGATCAAGATCACTAAATCGATCGGGATCGAGCAGTTGAAGTCGCGCAAAGTGACTGTCAATGCCCGATTGGCCTGGAGTGGCTGTGAGCAGCAGCAGTCCGCGTGTCACGGTAGCCAAATGGGTGAGCGCCATATCAGTTTGTGACTGCGCGGCCGCGCCAAGATCGAGGCGATGGGCTTCATCGACTATTAAAAAGTCCCATTCCGACTCAAGAAGACGCGCGCGAGCCTCGGTGTTATGTTCAATAAACGACCAGGGCGTGAGTACCAGTTGATCATTTGCAAAATCAAACGTGTCTTCCTCGGCGGCAAGACGGGCTTCATCGTAAATAGAAAACTGAAAGTTGAAGCGCCTGAGCATTTCCACCAGCCATTGATGGAGCAGCGAGTCGGGCACTGCGATCAGCACTCGCTGAACTCGTCCACGCAGTATCTGTTGAGACAAAATTAATCCCGCTTCAATGGTCTTCCCAAGACCCACTTCGTCAGCCAGGAGGACACGCGGGGCGAAGCGCCGCCCCACCTCACTTGCGACATACAATTGATGCGAGAGGAGGGAGGTTCTTGCGCCGACCAGTCCACTGCTGTCGCTGGATAACTGGCGTGCTCGCTCGGTCAGGGTCTGAAACCTCAGGTAGAAGTCACCCACTTTATCGAGCTGGTTGTTGAGCAGACGATCCTGTGGCGTGTTGACCGAGACCTCGGGCGCGATAAATTGCTCATGAACGGTAAATGTTTCGCCCGATAACGGCTCGACAGTCTCGTAGCTCAATGTGCCGGCGATGTCGTCAACGGCGGTAACCTCTAAAAGTCGCCCATTGATGTGTGTCAGCGGGTCACCAATTTTGAGTTCGTAGCGTGTCAGCGGGGCGCGATCAATCGCGTAGGTCCGCTCTTCCTCAGCCGACGGATACAACAAGGTGATTCGCCTGGGATCGACCTCGACGCAAATGCCCAAACCCAGTTCAAGATCGGCGTGACTGATCCAGCGTTGCCCAATAGAAAAGCTCATGCTGGCTCGCTAAAAAAGCAATCGATGCTGTTTTTGTGCGCTGTTTTCAGGAGCGTTTGAATACTCACGCCCTTTAACTCAGCAATTGTTTGTGCGATGAACGGTAAATAATAGGGCGCATTAGGTACGCCTCGATAAGGCACCGGCGTGAGGTACGGCGCGTCGGTCTCAAGGAGTATTTTCTCGATTGGTGTTTGCCGAATAACGTCGCGAACATTCTCCGCATTTTTGAACGTGGCGATGCCGTTAAACCCTAAGTAAAAACCCTCGGCCAAGCAAAATTCCGCCAAATCGGGACTGCTTGTGAAACTGTGGATGACACCCCTGGCGGTGAGGTGTTGTGCCGCATTGGCTAAGACGGCTTTTGTGTCAGCCTCCGCTTCGCGGGTGTGGATGACCACCGGTTTTTTGTGCTTCGTGGCAATCTCAAGCTGCCCTTCAAACGCCTTAATCTGTGTTACCGGGTCCGAATGTTCGTAGTAGTAATCTAGCCCACATTCGCCAATGGCAACGACCCTGTCATGCTTTGCGTGACGGTCAAGTTCGTCACTAAAGGACGCATCCCAAGTCGAGGCCTCGTGCGGATGAAGGCCCTGGGTACACCAGACATCGTCAGACGACTCAGCAATTTCCCGCACGACGCGCTGATTTGTGCGCGACACTGCAATGGTGATAACGCGCTCAACACCCACGGCGCGCGCTTTGGCGAGAGTGTCTTTGACCTGCTCGTCATCTAGATAGTCGAGGTGGCAGTGCGTCTCAATAATTTTCCCATCCAGTAAAGGAATGGGTGGACGAGCTTTCTTGCTCATAAGTGACTCCACTGAAAACGGCGCGGATTATGGCACAGCTAACGTGAAAATGGGGTGGTTTTATCCGCGATGTACGGTTCGCACGCGAAGTGCACGGACGGCATCGATGACCTCATTCCAAAACCATTGATGCATGGGCGATCGAGACGTCCTGTCATGTGCGACAAGCGAGTAATCGATAGTGCGTCGATACTGCGTGGGCAGAGGAAGTGTCACTAAGTCTCGCGTTGCACCGTCGTTTCGCGACATATAGGCGGGGCAGACTAAGGTGTAATTAGTGCTCCGTAATATTTCAAACGCCGTGAGCAAGTGAGAGGTTTCAACACTGCCTTTTTTACTTCCGAGCATCTCCGATAAGGATTGGTCCAGATCAGAAACCTCCGTTCGGTCAGCAATGTACAGATTAATTTGAGGAAATAGCCGTAAGTTTTCCTCGGTGACTACCGATGTGGTCAGCGGATGGTCACGGCGAACGAACACCGCCAGTGGCGAACTGGCCAGCTCGTGATGCCGAAATTCACTCGGATAAGCGCCACGGCTGGGCTGCACTGCAAAATCGAGTGTGCCGTCAGCGAGTAGGTCTAACTGCTGCTCCGCGCGCGTGATCGTACGCAGCTTGACCTTTGGTGCCCGTGTCTCCAACCGCGACGTGAGGGTTGGGAGTAACGTAAAGCCGACGTATTCGGATATGGCAATCACAATTTCGCCTTGGAAGGCATGTGGACTGAACTCACCTGCATTGAGCAACCCCTCAATATCGGACAGGACATGAATGAGGTCATTGGCTAAACTTTGCGCACGCGGCGTAGGCTGTATGCCTCGTTTACTTCGCGCAAATAGTGGATCGTCAAACGTGTCCCGCAAGCGATTGAGGGTCTTAGACATGGCCGGCTGCGTAACGTGGAGGCGCTGTGCTGCTCGAGAGACGCTCTTTTCCTCGATAAGCACATGCAGTGCCACAAGGAGGTTGAGGTCAATTCTGGAAAGCTTGCTGATGTCCATAAGAAATAACTCAAAGTAATGGGTTTGATGATAATAATGAATTTGAATTAATTTTCATCAAATTTATACTCTGGTTGTTCGCATCTTTCGGTGCGACCCGTCCAAGTTTTGCTTTGCCCGCGCTCATGCGGGCTTTTTTTTGCGTTATATTGCTTCAATGCATAAAATTCTAAGCAAACAGTTAGTGCTCTGTTTTCTAATCCTACTATCGCAGGCGGCGAAGGCTGTCTTGGTGCCTCAGCCAATTGGGGTGCGAATAGCGCCCTTGATTCACGAGGTGATTGTTGACGATACGGCGATTGATTCGTCGGAATTACTTGCTCACGAGCAGACGCTACAGCGGGTGATTGAGCGTCAGCGCACTTTGGGGGCGTATCATCCAGAGCTCGCAAAAAGCTGGCTTGATCTTGCTCACGAGGCGGTACGTTTAGGTCAGTCCGAGTCGGCCGCCACCCTTTTCACTCAGGGTCTACACAATCTTCGACTAAATGCGGGGCTGACGACGGACAGTCAAATTTCTGCACTGTCAGAGTGGATAGCGGTACTGCGGCGTCTGGGTGATGCCGACGGGCTGAGTCGTCAGTTGGAATATCGCTATCGAATTACCGGTTTTGGCAGTTCTTTTGCGACGGACCAAAGCGTCGAGTATGCGCTTGAATACTTTGATCATGAGCTGTCTCTCTGGGCGGTGAGGCCGTGGGATTCGGTACAGCGCGAGGTTCTAAAGTTTGCAGAGCACCTAGAGGATGTTGTGGACAGAGCCTGCGAGCCGGGCTCGACCGACTTAGGTGTTTGTGGCGCGCTTGTTAAGCGACGGTTGCAGATGCTTTATCTCATTGTTTACGCGGTAGAGCCATATATTGAGGAGCGCCAAAGCCTGGGGATACAAAGTCAGCGACGAATCAGCCAGGAATCGATCACCGACGATCGGCTTGAGGTGATTGAACGAGGGGCATTTCTTGCCGGCGTTCGAATGTTGGAGCGGGCGATTAAGCGTGTCGAAGATCCGAGCGAGTTGGAGTTGGCCCTGACCGATTGGCGATGGTTTTTTGGTCGAACAGCTGGCGCGGAAGAGGTCTATGCGCGCCTTTTCGACCGCGGAGACGATGGTATTTCTAAGCCGGTCGAACTGCCTCACGGACTCATTAATAACAGTACGGTCGGCTACACAAGCGCGTCTGATGAGCGTGCTGTATTTAGGTTTACTGTCACAAAACGGGGTAGAGTTAGAGACATCAAGGCCACGTCAGCATCACAAAATTCACGCGCCAAGCGCTTAGTAAAAGCCGCTCTGCGAGAGCTGCGATTTCGTCCTGCCATTGGACCGGATGGTCTGGCAGTGGGCTTTGACGCCGAGAAGACTTACCAGCTGACGCGGTAGTGTCAACGGTTCTCAATCACCAGTAGCGCGCCCGCGGTGCGGCTATTGTCTGTCCGCCATTCAATGAGCTCTCCGCCATACTCTTGCAGAATCGTTTCAGCAACGCAGAGAAAGGGAGCGCGTTGAGGATCGGCAATAATGATGCGTCTTGTACCGCTCTCGATCGCCCGCGCGATCATATTCGTAACAGGCTCAATGAGCTCATCCCAAAAACAAATGTCGGCGGCGATTAACCAGTCGGTGGACGCGAGAAGATCCTCTTGTAAATCTTCAAAACGCGCAACGACGGACGTTACGGTTATGTCATTTAAGTCTGCGACCAACTGTAAAAACGGCATCACATTGGGATCTGCGTCGACAGCCGCGACGTCTGCGCCATATGTTTTTGCACACCAGATACCGGCCAGACCCCAGCCACACCCCACATCAATGATCGAACGGGGAGGATCGGCGAGATCCTTGGATAGAAAATCGATGAGTATATGACTGGCACCCCACAGCTTTGTGCCGTGAATGCTCGGTAAGTGCCCTTGGCGCTTAAGCTTGCGAACCGCAGGGTGTCTTGCATACGGCACATGCAAGCCGGCAAGCGTTCTCAAGGTCGAATTTTGGGTCACACGTTACTCCTAAGTACTGAGGGGCACATGAGACAGAGCGCAAGGCGTTTAACTGTGTTTCTTAACGGCCTCGGCCTGAAGGCCCTTTGGTCCTTCAATCAGCTCAAACTCGACTTCTTCGCCCTCGGCTAGGCTTTTAAAGCCCTCTCCCTCTATGGCACGAAAGTGAACAAATATATCCTCGGAACGATCGGGCATGGTAATAAATCCGAACCCCTTAGCATTGTTGAACCACTTTACGGTGCCGATGCAACGTTCTGACATCTTTCGCTCCGCTTATCATTATTATCGTTCGCGTAGCTATAACAGTGCACAGTCGCTAACGCAACTCCTCGATCTTGGTTTTTTGCGCTTCAACAGACGAGGCGGCGGTCTCTAGATCAGCGAGCTTCGCTCGTTCTTTGGCGACAACATCAGCCGGTGCACGAGCCACAAAATTCTCATTGGAAAGTTTCCCGGCCAGCCTAACCTTTTCTGTGGCTAGTCGCTCGAGCTCCTTGTCCAAGCGGGCCAGTTCTTTGTCAATGTCGACCACACCTGCGAGCGGCACCATTATTTCCAAGGTGCCCGCGAGAGCGCTGAGTGCAGGGGGTTGCTCATCGCTTGCGCTCAACACCGTAATGGTTTTGGTCTTTGCCAGCTTTTCAAGGGACTGTTTATGCCTCGATATACGATCAATATCGGTTGGCGTTGCGTTGCCTACCAGCATGTCGAGCGCCTCACCGGGTGGAATATTGGACTCGCTTCTAATCGTGCGCATGGCAACAATGACCGCCTTAAGCCACTCAATATCGCTCTCGGCATCTCGGTCAACCAGTGCCGCATCCATTATTGGCCACGGTGCAAGCATGATCGTCTCGCCTTGACGGTCCAACCGTGGCGCAACGTTTTGCCAGATTTCTTCGGTAATGAAAGGGGTGAGCGGGTGCATTAACCGTAAAATGGTCTCGAGGACTTCAAG
>ENA-UZXB01005467-UZXB01005467.1-metagenome-genome-assembly--contig:-Day-2-1m-contig-5467_pt1 | contig 10319 bp, 15 predicted proteins | sample MGYA00260339_ERZ794899 | MGnify/ENA metagenome assembly ERZ794899 | reverse complement strand
TTCCATCATAAACTTCCAGACCAAAATTCATTTAAGTGTGTCCACGTTTCGTTTCGTACTATTCTTAGAATATTGGCTGAGGAACATTTATTGTTACGAGCTATAACTCGTACATTTCTATGTCCCATTTTCCATAACCTTCTTATTTGTATAACCTGCTCATCTGTCAATTTTGAAGATGGATGAGACTGACCTCTTAGTATTGGCATTTATCTTGCGTTTTTCAATTCATTTATTGCGTTGTTATATGCCATTTCTGATTGTAATCCTGAAAACCTTTGGATTTCCTTTCCATTTTGTTCAATAACAACTAATGGGATACTACGAACTGAATATTTAGATGCTTCTTCAAAATCTTTATCAACATCATAGTCCGAAAACGTAACATCCGTATGTTCGTTTTTTAATTTATTAATAGTTGGGGCGAGTGCTTTGCAAGGACCACACCATTCACCGAAAAATTTCTTTACTTCTATCATTTTTATTTTTTTAAATTGTTAATATAACGTTTATCCATCACAACTAGCACAGGTTGGGTCCATCGCCTGTGAAGCGATATCACCTCTAAGTACTGATTCAGTTCTCATATAATATAGAGTTTTTACACCCTGCTGCCAAGCTTCCATAGTTACTTGGTTAATCCACTTTGGTGTAGCTGTTGCAGGAAATGCCAAATTCAATGATACACCTTGGTCAATATATTGTTGTCTAATACCAGCTTGTCTAACTAAATCCAATTGGTTTATTTCCTTAAATGTTTTAAATACACTTTTAATAGTAAAAGATTTCACACTATCATCCTCAGATACATCAGATACTTTAACTACTTTTGAATTTAGGTAACACCAATTATCCAATTCTTTAATATCTTGGATTGAACCACCATCAGCCATAATCTTATCCCAAGTATCTTTGTTATTTATTCCAGCTTTTCTAAGTACTTTTTCTAATTCAGAATTCTTACGAATAAATGTACCTTTAGCAGTTTGTTCAGTAAATATGTTAGCTGCCCAAGGTTCAATACCAGCTGATACATCACCACTCAATTTAGAGTTAGATACAGTTGGTGCTATTGCTCTTAGGTGAGTATTTCTAAACCCACTATCTCTACACCATAAAGGTTCACCCAATTCAACAGCCATATCTCTACTAGCTCTTTCAGATTCAATTTTTAACTGAGAGAAAATCTTACGAGTTTCAAATTGTGCAGCCATACCTTCAAATGGAATTCCATTCTTTTGTAGATATGTGTGCCATCCTAATACTCCTAATCCTAATGCTCTACCCTTTTCCGCAGAACGTACTGAGTTTTCAAATCCTTTTAGGTTTTTAGCTCTTTGGATAAATTCCTCCATAACACCATCTAAGAACCAAGTTGCTGTATAAACTAAATCGGTATCTTTCCATTCATCATACTTTGATAAGTTCAATGAACTTAAACAACATACAAAAGAATGAGATTCATCGGTATGTAAGGTAATCTCAGAACATATGTTTGTCATATGAACTTTCAAACCATTATTTTTGTACATATCAGGATTTTGTTTGTTAACATTACCTTTGTACATAATATAAGGTTCACCAGTTGCTTTACGTTTCTGAAGTAATTTACCCCACTTTCTTCTAGCATCAGTTTCACCATCTTGAAGTTTTCTCATAAACTTATCACCTACAATTGCCGCTTGGTGTAGGTTTAGTGATTGTCTATTTACATCTCCTTTAGGTTCTCTGATTTCTAACCACTCTTCAAAATCTTTATGTTCGATATTAAGGTTAACAGACGCTGCCCCTCTTCTTACTGAACCTTGATTTGTAGCAAGTATCGTAGAATCGTATATTTTAGCGAATGGTATTACACCATCCGATGTTCCATTTCCAGTTATTGGTGCTCCTGCTGGTCTAATTTGGTTGATACCAATACCAACTCCACCACCATGTTTAGCTAATAACATTAACTCTAAGTTTTTAGAACCAATATCATGAATGGAATCAGCTACATCAATCCCGAAACAAGAAATAGGTAAACCTCTATCGGTTCCAGTGTTTGAAAGAACTGGTGAAGCTAAGTTCAACCAACCTTTCCATATATAATCAAAAAACTTACTAGCTAATTGGGGTTTATTCAAACGTTGTGCAACTTTTGTTGCAACTCTCCAATATGCATCTTTTGGTTTTTCACCAGCAAGTAGATATCCTTTAGATATCGTTTTTACATATATATCGGTGTTACCCCACTCTGGGAAATCTACTCCTAATTCCCAACCTAAATATTCTCCGTGATTTTTAGCCATTATATATTAATTTTCATCTTTTACAAATACACCATTAACAGTATTACCTGTTCTATCTTTGATTTCATTCCAAGCATGCTCCAAACATTTAGTTGGGTCTAATCTTAACTGATATGCTAGTATAATTAATGTTACAAACGTATCACCAATTCCATCTTGGATTTCATCAGTTTTTTTGTTTTTAGCAATAGCTCCAGCGGTTTCTCCCAACTCTTCCATCACCTTCATTAGTTGCTTAGGTGCGTTTTCATGTTTAAGGATATCTTTAGCATCAGCCCAATCCTTTACATTATGTATTAATTTATCGAATGTCATTTTAATATTGTATTTTTTAAGTTATAGGTTCCGAACAGTTCTTCACCTTGTTTAATGGGTTTTATTACTTTCTTTGTTACAGAATCAATATTACCTTCTTTTTCTTTTGTGTTAACATATGCCCAAGGATTTGATAAATTAAAATAAGAATCTTTGAACAATCTAAACCAAATGTATGGATATTGTTCTTTATTCTCATATGATTTTAAAATCAAAAACTTCGATGATTCACTTAAAGTATTGAATTCATCTTTAGGTAGTATGTACACTTTAGTTTCTCCATTCCATCTGATAAAAACATCCTCACCAACTTTTAAATCTCTAAGAGCAAAAGTTCCTATACCATGAGTTGATGAGGGTGCTATATCAGTTGTTAAATATTCGTTTAAATATGTAAATGGTTTCATAGTACAAATATACGAAATTTAATTGGATAAACCAAGGTTTAATTAAAACATATCATCCCAATCCTCACCTTCTCCAGCTTTGGAGTAATCCGTAGGTCTAACAGCAAAGAAGTCCGTATGAGTAACTCCACCAGAAAGTTGGTAGAACCAATCTAAACGTTCAACTGCATCTTTATCATATTCAAAAATACTTTCGTATCCTAACTCAACTAATTTTGTATTAGTTCTAGCTTTGATAAATTCCTTTAAATCAGATGATGATAGATTTTCTAACTCACCCATTTCAAACATTTTATCAATGAATTTTGATTCCAATTCTACAATGAGTCTTGCAGCTTCCTCAATAGATTCTTTACTATCATCTTTAAGTTCACTAAACTCATTACACATCTCTCTGAATAGTTGACATCCCATCTTAGAGTGTAGAGATTCATCTCTTATACTCCATTTCATTTGCTGTCCGATACCTTTCAATAGATTTCTCATTTGGAATGAGTAGAGTACGGCAAATGAAGAGTATAGCGATACTCCTTCACTAAATGCTGAGAAGATAGCAAGAGAACGTCCTACTTCTTTTCTAGCATCAGCGTTTACTTCTAAATCGGTGTGTTTCCAATCGTTAGATGTTGCTGTTAAGAGTTCAAACTTTTCAGCAATTGCAGGTTCATGCAAAAATGCTGAAAAGTCATCCAACCCTAATGTTTCATTTAAATATGAATATGCGGTAGCATGTATTGTTTCTTGGGAACCAAACATCATTGCCATCTGCTTTATCTCATGCTTTGGAAACCAATTGGTAACCATAGTAGTCCAATAATCAGAAACTGCACATTCAGTTTGAGCAAATCCCAAAAGAATGTTTCCAACTAAGTTTTTTTCCTCTTTTGTAAGATGTTCATTCCAGTCTTTCACATCACCCTGCATAGGAATTTCAGTATGTAACCAAAATGCTTGTGCTTGTTTTAACCACCCTTCGGTGTAATAATCGGGATATTCAAAAGGCTTGTAAGGAATTCTTTCTTTAAATAATTTGCTCATAATTGGTTTTATTTAGATTCTTCTACTGAAAGTTTTCTGTAATCCGTTACCAATTTTTTGATTTCACCAATATGTTTACGAGCTCTTGATTTAGCTGCTTTGGTTGTTCCATTGTGATTTTCTTCAAACGATACAAATAACTCTTGTATTTGTTCGAACACTTCTTGCGATGTTGCCATAAATTTTATTATTTTTAAATTATTAAAGTTACCAACCCTTATTTGAGTTGGGTGAATATAACTATCGTATATATTCAAAAATTGAATATGTTTTGATAGTATTTTTTTATAAATTACTTTTTGATATTTTGATTACCCAAAATTTATCAGGTGTTAAAATACCTTAATCGTAATTTAATAGATTCACAAGTACTAACCAAAGTTTTCTACATATTTTTTGTGTAGTAGTTGTTTCTCCATTTCTTGCCCATTTGCTGATTCTTTCTGAGTGATTATTCCATCAGATGAGTTACCATCATAAACCTCAATGAATCCAGTATTAGTATCCATCTTAGATGGGAATGTAATCCCATCAGGTCCGAATCGGTTTTTCATAATATGGAATCTAGCAGTATTATTCAATTTATCTTTTGCTTTCCTACTGATACTCATAATAAAATCTGCGTTCATTACCTTAGCGTAAGAATCTGCTATCTTATCAGCTTCAATAACTTCAGAATCGATTGCTGAACGATTCGTTTGGGATGCTGTCCAAATTGGAATACCCAATTCACCACTTATACCTCGCAATTCAATGTAAACACCACCTTGCTCACCATAAGTTGAATCAGATTTGTTAGTGTGTGAGAGTAACAAATCAGCGTAATCAACGATTATCAAATCAGGTTTATTACCAGCTGCAGTCATCTTCTCAATGTGAGCTTCAATCTTTTTAGCTGATACACCCTTTGGTGGATAGTACTTAATTAAAAGTTTACCTTTTAATCTCGATATCTTTTCCAATACAGTTTCTTTCTTTTCCTTCACATCAGATGATGGAATTTGNNCCAACATAATGTTCAGAAAGTTCTAAAGAATAATGTACAACATTTAATCCAGCTTTTACAGCTGCAGCTCCTAATGCACATAATACCCAAGTCTTTCCAACACCAGATGGTGCAACTGCTACTCCCAATTCACCTGGTCCTAAACCACCATCCATAACATCATTAATACACTCCCAACCAGTTGGAACTGAATTTCTATCTATCTCATTTGTTCTTTCTTCGAAATCCAATAGATAATCATGTCCCAAATCAGAATCAACTCCTACCTTCATAGCCTTATCTACCAAATCTTTGATTCTATCGTAGTTTCCAGCTTTAAGTAAATCAATTGATTCAACTATTGCTTGTTTTAAATTTTGGTTAATACAAAATGAAGAAAACTCTTTTTTAACATACTCCAAATCAGTATCACCAATTTGTGTAAATACTGATTTAAGTTGGTCAACTACATTTTTTTGAAATCCTCTATCTTCTAATTTAGAAACCTCAACCTTAAAAACATCAAGTGTTGGTGATTTCTTAAACTCAGTATGGTAGTTTTTAATCTCCTCCGCTATCCATTTATTGGATTCAGCTTCAAAAAACTTTGGATGAATAATCTCACTTAATGTATCTAATAAACGAACATCAGTAATTAAAGATGATAAAACCTTTGTTTGAAATGATTGTCCGTATTTAGAAAGTGTATCTATGTTCTGCATTTATAACCTATTTGATTCCAAATATAATAAAAATATTTGAATAAACCTAATTTATTTTGTAATAATGTTGTGGAATGTTGATTGTAACCAATCATTAATATCTCTCCAATTCTGAAGAACTTTATATTTGCTTCCAACTTTAAGGAAATCTAATTTATTAAATTGGATATCCTCTTCAGCAAATCTATCTAATATTTTTAATTTCTTATTTGTTGGAATGTGAGGTTCATCCAATTCCATTAACCTCTTATTCATAAGAAGTTGGTCTTTTGCTTTTAAGATATCATCATATAATTTGATTTTACCTTGTTTCTCCTCACACATTTTAAAGAACTCCTCATGTGTTATCGTTCTATCCTCAGAAAGTTCAGGAAACCTCTTTAAAAGAGTTTTGATACCACATCCTCTGATGCCTGGAATGTTATCTGATTTATCACCATCTAATGTTCTATATAATAGAAGATTTTCAGGCCATATACCAAACTCATCAAATACCATTTGTCTATTGTAGAGTTTCTTTTTTGTAGGTGAGAATACCAATACCTTTTTAGAAACCAATTGTAAGAAATCTTTATCAGTTGAAACTATTACAACTTCACCATCTAACTCATTTTGAGTATGTTGTGTAACATATGCAATAGTATCATCAGCTTCGATACCATCATAAACCATAGTAGATACAGGTAAATAATCTAATATATCATTTAACCATACAAACTGCTGTCTCATTGATAATCTCTCATCTTCCTCACTCATCATTTCACCATAGGTACGATTTACCCTAAATCGATTCTTCTCTCGTCCAGCTTTATATCCTTCGTGAATGTTCTTTCGGGACTTTGAACCATCTTTACCATCAAAGGTTACAATACAACGAGTTGGATTGAATTCTCTTATCTGATATCCAATGGATTTGAGTGAACCAATCACCCCACCCGTATGGTCACCATCCTCATTCATTGTGGGGTTGGTAGTCCAGCTACGGATAAAGGTGTTTAATCCATCAATGATAAGAACTCTACTGTTCCTTTCTCGAAGGTGATTTGTTTTGTGCTCCTCACTTACTTCGTTGAGGATATCTTTGTAGAGTTTCTTCATTATGTTGTTGTTGTTGTGTAACCATTACCATTAACCAATCCCACCTGTGGAGATAGGTACTTTTCGATTGCTGCCAATCTATCATCAGAATCTATTAACATCTGAAGAGCTTCTTCAGCGTTTTCATAGAAATCTTTTGTAGAGTGGTCACCAATTCCGGCTGGATGATTTTCCAACAACTCTAACGTAAGAAGTGCTTTTGCTTTATCAGCTTCTGCTGATGTTCTTAACATTTGTGTCAATTTGCTCATAACTTATTTTTTATTATTAATCTCCGATAACTTGGTCATCTACAACTAAGTTATCCACATCCGCTGATGCTGTTTTGTACTCTCTAATAGTTGCTTCACATATTTTACCATAAATTTGCTCTTCCAACTCTTTATTAGATTCCAACAACTCAGGAAAGTCTTTGGATTGGAATTTGTGTTCCTCACCAGTTTCAGTATCAACGTAAGTGTACCAAGCACCACCTTGCTTTACGATTTTTTCATCTTTCATAACTTTTAGCCATGCTCCATAATTATCGATACCTCTATCGAACATTACTTCAAAGTCAGCATGTCTAAGTGGTGGACCCATTCGGTTTTTAACAACCTGTGCTCTCACTTTGATACCTACGATTCTATCAATACCATTTACTTTAGCCTTAATACTTCCCATTCCTTTTAATCTTAAACGTACCGAAGCGTGAAAAGCGATAGCTTTACCACCAGATGTAGTCCAAGGGTCAGAGAATGGCATTGCGTTCATTTTCTGTCTTAACTGATTTGTGAAAACCAATGTGATTTTCTGTCTACCAATTAAATTAGTAATTTTACGCATTGCTTTAGAAATGATGATTGCCTTATCAGTTGCGTATCCATCTTTACCATAATCTGCATCCATCTCCTTTTCAGTTGATGCTGCTGCTACTGAATCTACTACGATTGTTACAAGTTTATCTTTCGATGCTACTCTCACTTTTTCAATAATAGTTTCAGTATATTCGAAACATTGTTCTACTGTCTCAGCTGCTACATATAATAATTTAGATACATCCACACCAATTACTTCTAAGAACTCTCTACTTACTGCGTTCTCAGTATCAATCAGTACAGCCACACCACCCTTTTTCTGCGTTTCTGCAAGGAGGTGAGCTGATACTAATGATTTTCCAGATTGTTCTAATCCAGTAATTTCGGCGATTCTACCAACGGGAAATCCACCATAAGGTCTATTCGAAATGGCAACGTCTAACATAGATGCTCCGCTTGAAACCCAATCAGATACATCAGTAGGAGAATCTCCTCCATCCAAAAAGAATGCTACTTTTTGGTCTTTTGCCTGTTTATTTAATGATTCAGCAAGTAAACTTGCCAAATCATCTTCTTTTGTCTTTTTTGCCATTAAGTTTTATATTATGAATTGAATAAATCGTCAAATGCGTTTGCTACATCATCTAACTTTTTTCTATCTTCTGCAACAGGTGCTGCTGCCTGTGGAGCAGGTGCTGCTGGAGTTGATGGAGTTGATGGAGTTGAAAGTGATTGTTGTGATGCACTTTCTTGTGCTCCTTCTGCAGATGGATTCAACCAACCTTCTAAAATACCTTTCAATTCATCATAAGTTAATTCTGAATAGATATCCGTAATATTAGTTTGTCCTTCTAACAATTGTTTTACTTGCGCTTCATCGTTTGTTATAGGAGTTTGAGTTGGTTTTACTCTAATTGTAGTTACAGGATATGAAGTTCCCGCATCTTCAGCTGAAGTATATTCAATAGTAATATCTCTACCAGTTGTTGGTTCAGTAATATCACCATAATCAGGATCTGCGATATATCCTAAGATTTCTTGATAAACAGTTTTACCGAATCCCCAAAATTTGATTCCTTCACCTTCTTCACCTCTAACTAATACAGGTACAAAAGTTCTTAACTTCGGTTCCATTTTCTTAGCTGCTTTCCAATCTTCTTTATCACCCATTCTTTTTAGTTTGTCAGCAAACTCTACAATAGGGTCTGGTCTTCCAAACGAAGAAGGAGATAAATAAGTTTTGTTGTTGATGTTGTAGTGAAAATACAATTCGATGAAAGGATTTTCTTTGTTGAATAGGTAAGGTACAATTCTTACTTGATGTTTACCAGGAGTTGGTTTCCAAAGATTACTTTTAGAATTACCAGTGTTTTGTAGTTTGTTCAGTCTACCTCTGATTGCGCTTAAATCTAGTGCCATAATTGTTTAAATTTTATTGTTTTAATTATTTAATGGTTTTATTTTAGTGTGTTTCCTACACCTTATATAAATATCAAAAAACCCAGTTTTAAGTGGGTATTTATCCATTTGTTACACAAATATACGAAATAAAATTGATACTGCCAAATTTATTTTTACTTATTTTCAAATTTATTTTTAGAGTGTCCATTTTCTTCATTTGTTACACAAATATACGAAATAAAATTGATATAAACAAATAAAGGAGGAAATTTCTTTCCCCCTTTTTTAATTTGTTGTAATTTTATGTAGTTATACNNNGAGAATACTTGACAACCTGCAGACCATTTATCAATCTGTGTTGAGCCATTTACAAACCTACCAGCTTTATGAATATTGATTCCAAATATACCTTCATGTACATTCTCTTCAATCATATCATATTTACCATCTTTGTTATTATCTCTATAAACTTCAACGGGCTTTTGCTGTCTTAGTGCTTCATATTTACCTTGATGTAATCCAATTTTATGAGAACTCCTATATTGACCTGGTTTTAAAATTGCTACTCCATCTTTTCTCATTATGTTTTCTACCCAATGTGTTCCAGGGTCTGTTGTAGCTTTGTATTCATTATAAATCCACTTTCCATCTGANNTCTTTGTAAGATATTGTAATAATATCATCAAATTTATTTGTTACTTCATTAAGTGTATCTGAATTTCTGATACCAACTACGTTAACATCATATCCTTTATCACTTGTAAAGTATTTATACCCATTGCAATTTAATGCTTCCTCGATTTGCTCTCTTGTAAATTTTGCCATTTGTTATTTGTTTTGGTTAAACTCAATTACTTCAAATATACGAGTTTGAATTTTCTTTGTACCTTCAGTATTTGTAAGTATTATAGAATTTCTAAACTTCTGCCAATCAATAATAAATGATTTATCTAACACTCCACCATTTTCTTCTTTAACAAGTTGGTTTAGTGCATTGATTGTATATAGTGAATTTGATTCTTTTTTACGATGAATCAAGATAGTATCGCTCATTGGTACGTTCGGTCTATACTCCGTATTAATATTGTATGTGATATACAATTCATCCAAATTTGCTTTGTTCTGAAGTATGTAAATGTAGTTATAAACTATTACATATGTTTCCCTTATCTCTTGTAGAGTGTTTTGTAACTCAGCCTTTGTCGTAAATGTACACAGTAATTGTGTTTTCATATTTATATTTTTCTCTAAAAATGAGAAATCCC
>ENA-UZXB01006775-UZXB01006775.1-metagenome-genome-assembly--contig:-Day-2-1m-contig-6775_pt1 | contig 10321 bp, 9 predicted proteins | sample MGYA00260339_ERZ794899 | MGnify/ENA metagenome assembly ERZ794899 | reverse complement strand
TTTTCAGACATCCTCAGAGGAAATACCTTGAGTAATTAGCTTACTTCCTACATCTGACTCAGTAGACAAATCGACAAACGTAAACTTACTGTACCTAGAAAAATGCTTGTAAAGCTCAGCTTCAGTAACACCCTTAGCTTTTTCAAAGTTGAATGAACTGTCAATACCGATAACCAAATAAGGCTCCTCGAACTCATCAGTATTGACGTAAAGACCAATAATCAACTTCGTAAAATTTACAAACACATTAGAACTAACCGTACTCTTAAAAGCAGACAAAACATCTCTATTTGGATGAATAAACCATTGATTGGTTATTGTTAAAGTTAGTGCAGATTCTGTAAAAATGCGTTCAGAGAGGTTAAGTAAAATATCTTCAGTCATGTTTATACCACCTTTTGCATTCACCCTAATGGAACGAAGCGTATTTCTTGGCCCATATGGTATAGACCACCAACCAAATAGCTTAGATATTCGGTCATAATCATTAGAATAATCTTCAACGTCTTCGTCTGTTAATACTAAAATAGCAGGTGAAAATCTGGTTAAAGCAAAAGCAAGTGGAGATATACAATACTGAAAAACCAAAAACCTTGCACCATTTTCAATAGCATCAAGCAACTTCTTTTTGCTATTTATAGTTTCCGGCATTTTAACCGTTTGCTCTACACCCACTACTTCAAACATAAAAAAAGGCGAGCCTCTCGGCTCGCCTTTAAAAAGTCTCTAGCGACTAATCACTATCCTTCAGCATCATCTGCTGCAGGTTTGTTGTCTCTATTTCGATTATCGTCTCTACGGTTGTCTCTGCGATCTCCGCCACGATTATCTCTACGATCTCCGCCTCTTCGATCGTCACGACCTCTACCGCCTCCGCGATTATCTCTACCTCCACGTCTGTCATTACCACCTCTACGGTCGTTATCTCTTCGCTCTCGTGGTGGACGCTCTACGTATCCTTCTGGCTTCTCAGTAAGTACTTTCATAGATAGCTTCAGCTTGCCACTACGCTCATCTACAGCTAGTAACTTCACCGTTACTTCTTGCCCTTCTGAAAGAGGAGCTTTGTCCATAGTTTCTATTCGCTCCCAAGATATCTCTGAAATGTGAAGCAATCCTTCCTTACCTGGAAGTATTTCTACAAATGCACCAAAGTCCATTATCTTAGTAATCTTACCTGTATACTCTGTTCCTGGCTCAGGATCTGTGATAATACCAAGAATCCACTCCTTAGCAGCTTCTATTGGAGCACTTCCTACACCTGATATTTCCACTCTACCTGTCTCCCCTTCTTCTTCGATTGTGATAACAGCTCCCGTTTCTGCCTGAATCTCTTGAATAACCTTCCCGCCAGAACCGATACAAGCACCGATTTTATCTTTAGGTATGATCATCACTTCTAATTGTGGAGCGTGATCTTTAAGACCTACATTTGGTGCGGAGATTGTTTTCTCCATCTCTCCTAGTATGTGCATTCTACCCTCTTTAGCTTGAAGCAATGCTTCTTCTAATACATCGTAAGAAAGACCTTCTACTTTCATATCCATCTGAACAGCATAAATACCATCAGCATTACCTACTACTTTGAAGTCCATATCTCCTAGGTGATCTTCATCTCCAAGAATATCAGAAAGTATAGCATAACGACCATCTTTATCCGCAACCATACCCATTGCGATTCCAGAAGCTCCATTTTTCACTTGTATACCTGCATCCATCATTGCCATACTAGCCGCACATACTGTAGCCATTGAACTACTTCCGTTACTTTCTAATATGTCAGATACAATTCTCAAAGTGTAAGGAAAATCATCTGGAATCATTCTCTTGATTCCTCTTTCAGCAAGATTACCGTGACCTATTTCTCTTCTACCTGGACCTCTATTCGGTCTAGCTTCTCCTACAGAGAATGAAGGGAAATTGTAATGCAGCATCAATTTACTAAAGTATTTCTCTTTGTAATTGTCAATCATCTGCTGATCTAACTTAGAACCTAGTGTTACAGATGTAAGTGACTGAGTCTCTCCTCTAGTAAACAATGCAGAACCGTGAACTGAAGGAAGATAATCTACCTCTGTCCAAATCTGTCTCACTTCATTCAATGCTCTACCATCAAGTCTTTGCTTGTTGTCTAGCATCATATTTCTAACAGCTTCTTTCTTAGACTTAGCTAGGTAGCGTCTTACCATAGTCATCGTCTCACCATCCACATCGTCTCCAAGAGATACAATGTATGCCTTATTGATATCACCAAATTTAGTCGCACGCTCATCCTTCTCAGAAGGAATTTTAGCCGCGTCATAAAATTGCTGATAAGTAGCTTCTTTTACAGTAGCTGCAAGTTCTTCAGAATTGGTTTCGTGGTTATACTCACGTGGAGCTTTTCTACCTCCCATTTGGTCACAAAGAGCGAGCTGTGCTGCACAATCATTTTTGATATGTTTATGAGCAAACTTCAATGCTTCTACCATTTCCTTTTCTGATATTCCGTTCATTTCACCTTCCACCATATTGATGTCTGCAGCTGTACCCGCTACAATAAGGTCTACATCAGAATTTTCCATTTCTGCGACACTTGGATTTATGACCCACTCGCCATCTATTCTACCTACTCGAGGTGCAGAAACTGGCCCTTCGAAAGGAATATCTGTTATCGTTAAAGCTGCGGAAGCAGCTAGTGTTACTAATGCATCTGGCATGATACCATCATCTGCCGAGATAAGCTGAATCATAACTTGAGTTTCTGAGTGGTAATCACCTGGGAAAAGTGGACGAAGAGTTCTGTCTACAATTCTACAAACTAAGATTTCTGAGTTTGAAAGTCTTCCTTCTCTACGAAGGAAACCACCTGGAATACGGCCACCCGCAGCAAATTTTTCTTGGTAATCAACAGACATAGGTAGAAAATCTACCCCGTCACGTGCTTCTTTGTTAGATACTACAGTAGCCAGTAGTTTTAGTTTTCCCTGAGACAATACTACAGAGCCATGTGCCTGTCTTGCTAATTTCCCAGTTTCGAGAGTGACATCTTTTCCGTCACCATAAGATAATGTTTGTGTAAATACGTTCATAATGTTGCGGCATTGCCGCTGTTTTTTTTAATAAATCTTACCTACCCCATGTAGGCTTGTGTAAATGATCTCTGCCTTTCTATGTTGAAACACCAAGCTATATTCGGATGCTCGGCATTATTCGACTTACAAAAAACAAAAAGTACATATGCACAAAAACATCCACGTATGCAGATGTTCTTAAGCACATACTAGTTTCTCAGCTATGTACGAACGGGACTTTTTTCAAAAAGAGTTTATTGCTGACCATACAGTCAGCAAGAGGTCAATTACTTTCTGATACCTAGTTGCTTGATAAGCTCACGATAGTGAACGATATCTTTATTTGCAATATAGTTAAGTAAAGATCTTCTTTTACCTACGAGTTTTACTAGTGTAAGTTCTGTAGAGAAGTCTTTTTTGTTTTTCTTCAGGTGTTCTGTCAAATGCTTTATTCTATGTGTGAATATCGCAACTTGAGCTTCAGCATGGCCAGTGTTTTTAGCGTCTCCGCCATACTCTGCTATGATTTCTGATTTCTTTTCAGCTGTTAATTTTATCATCTAACTTCAAATATTTCTATTTATGGCTGGCAAAGTTACGTCTTAATTGTGAATTTTGAGTTGTAAATGATTAATTATTTAACTTTGGCTCTAATAGTTTAAACTGTTGAGAAAACTCGTATTCTTTATAACCTTAGTTTCACTCACTATTTCGCTGTGTGGTCAAAATTTTGAGAAGATAAAAGTCTTTGGCGACCACGACTCCGTATTCCCTAGTCGTGATCGTACACAGATAAATACGGGAAAATATGGACTTCAGATGGCGTAATTTATTACACCTTGGTAACTGCAGGCGGGTGTGATAGTGTAGTTAAGAATCAGATAGTAATATTGGAGAAAATATTTAGTGAATTCAATACAACAAGCTGCTTTTTTTATTCCTCACCTTCTGGCAAAAACTATACGGAAACTGGATCGTACCTAGACACAATTTTGAATAGTCAAGGATGTGACAGCATCCTGACTATCCAGCTAACTATAGATACTGTAAACACAAATGTGAGAAAAGAACAACGAACACTATCAGCTAACGCAACAGAAAATGTTGTGTGGTACAATTGGACATTGTGCAACCAAGAGAATAATTCACTGTCAAACGGCTCTGAAAGAATGTTTACACCTGAAAGAGAAGGATGGTACTCCCTGCTAATAAAACAAGGAAACTGTGTAGATACAAGTGAATGTCAATTTATAGGTTCCGCCTCTTTGGATCAAAATATCACTTTAGGACCCAACCCCACTTTCTACAAAGTATTCGTGACCTTAGAATACAATTTCGACACTATATCATATATAATTCATAATGCCATTGGTGAAAAGATAGAAGAAATGACTTATAGCAGCGTCGACGCATTCACTATAGATATGTCTCAATATGCATCGGGCATTTACTCTTTAAAAGTGTTTGATAATAGTGAAGAGGTGACCAAGAAGATTATAAATATCCGCTAATACCCTCCTGCCCATTTTCGAATAAACCACTCGAGACTTGTCAGCAGAATAAGCAACCAAAAGAGCCACTTCATATTGATAAGCTCCGTCAATTTGCTTTCTTCTTTGATTACAGAAGTGATATCTTCATTTTGCCTTATAATATCTAACAAGGTTAAACTGGAATTCAATTCGGTAAAAGCCCCACCAGTATTAGCAGAGATCTGTCTTAGAAGATCGTAGTCCGCACGCGTGCTGACTAACTCTTTTTCCTGTCCTTGTATTTCAAAACTGCCATTATCCTTAAAAAGTACCCCACCTACTGTGCTTTGGGCTACAAACTCATACGACCCGCTTTCAAGCCCACCTAATTCTAGCCTGTATTGAGTTCCCGCAGCTGTGAAAATATACTTATAGGTTTTGCCATCGGGAGAATTTAAAGACAGATTAATTTCTTGATCTGCAATCGGGTCAAGACTCTGGTTATACAACTCTGCAAGTAGTGTAACTTTTTCTCCTGTACCGTATTGGCGAGCTGAAGGGTAAGCCTTGAGTAATTTCTTTTCGTTTTTCACTGCTAAGTATTGTGTCATTTTGGTGATCAAATCCGAGAGAGATTCAATATCCTCAGTTCTTTCAAACTCAGCCAACCTCCACTGCCATAGACCTGTACCCGCTATCACTCCAAACCTCCAATCACCTGACGAACTCAACAATGCGAGTGGCTCTTCCGTTGACACATTCCCTATCCTTTGTTGCAAGAGCACATCACTTTTCCTAAAACCACTCCACTTACCAAATGGTGAATTCAAAGGCGGCCAACTTGATATCGCCTCTTTTTGTCTATCTGATATCTCAAAGTACTCAAACCCATTACGCACAATAGGTAACACGCTATTATATCCTTTATTCGCAACGAACTTGATATCTTGACTTCCTCTATTGAATATAAAAGGTTTAAAACCTTCTCCAGTAATCAAAAGGACCGGCACTCCTGCCTTTTTTAGCCTTTCAAATAGCGTTGACTGAACTTGATCTCCAAACCAATTATGAAGGATCACTAGATCTAAGTCCTCGACTGCATTATATTCTCCAATACTAATCTCAGCTTCATATTTTTCATTTTCATTTAACATAGATCGGATAGTTCCTAAATCAGGATGAGGAGACTCCGCCCAAATAGCAACTTTCTTTTTGCCGTCTATCACGTCTATGATGAATGAATATGAATTATTCTTTTGATTCTTCTCGTCATCAAACACGCTTAGTCTTATATCTACTCTATTTTTACCTAGCTTGCTTGCTTCTGCTTCAATGTCTAATTCTTGGAAATAATTGTCTTTTGAAATCACTAGGTTTTTCTGTGCAATCAACCTACCGTTTAGCATCACGTCAGCTTTTGCTTTTCGTCCCTTGAGTTTATCAGCACTGATGTCTATACGAAATGGAAATCTGTTTCCTAGATAGGCCAAAGAGTTAAAAGATACACTCTTAACCTTCAAATCTGAATAAACCGCAGTATCACCGCACCCTATTGTGTATATCGGTACGTCTAACTCTTGACTCTTATAAATGGGATTAGATCCTGCATTGTAAATTCCATCCGAAAGAAGTATCGCTGCACCCAAGTTCTGATTTACATACTGATCAGACAAATAACGTAACGCACGCGAAATGTTAGTCTCTCCACTTTGGAAAGTTAAATCCCTCGATCCCGAAAATTTAGCAACGTTGCTAAAGGCAACTACATCCACATTGAAATCTTCAGACAACTTAGACTCCAAAGACTCAACCATGGAGACTGCATTTGCCGCCTGATTGTCTGTTAAATCCAAAGATTTACTATCATCTACCAATATGGAAATGATCGGCTTCTCTTGATTGAAACCAAAGTACCTCAAAACAGGACCTAGTAGCAATATAGCTAGTAGAGACACTAGCAAAAAACGGATGCTCGGCAGTAAAAATTTGGTCCATGGGAAATCTGAAAATTTTTGAATATCCTTAGATTTATAATAAAGTACGGCTGCATATACCGTTCCTAATGAAAGGCAGAGTGGCAGATACCAAATCGGATAGGCAAATGATAAATTCCAATTCACGAGGGCAATGATAATTAATATAGACTTCAAATGTCCAACGTAAAATCAAAGTTGTCTATTGTCTATCGATTTTTGACATATACCTATTTGATTTTATACGTAAAAGAGTACTCAGCTTAACGTAAATTTGCACCTGTGATAGAAACAGATATTATAATAATCGGAGCAGGACCTACGGGGTTGTTTACTGTATTTGAAGCTGGTTTGTTAAAGTTGAAATGTCATCTGATCGACTATTTGCCTCAGCCAGGCGGGCAGCTAGCTGAGATATATCCTAAGAAACCTATTTACGATATTCCTGGATTCCCAAGTGTTCTGGCAGGTGAATTAGTGGACAATCTTATGGAGCAGGCAGCTCCATTTTCTCCAGGCTTCACACTAGGTGAGCGAGCAGAAATAATAGAGAAAACCGATGATGACCAATTCATCGTAACCACAAATAGAGGCACGAAACATAAAGCACCCAATATTATGATAGCTGGCGGCTTGGGATGCTTTGCTCCACGCAAACCAGAACTAGAGCATCTTGAGCGTTTTGAAGATCACGGAGTAGATTACATTATCAAGGATCCTGAAAAATTTAGAGGTAAAAGAGTAGTGATAGCAGGTGGTGGAGACAGTGCATTAGACTGGACTAATTTCCTAGCAGATGTAGCAAGTGAGGTTACTCTAGTCCATAGACGAAAAGCCTTCAGAGGTGCATTGGATTCTGTAGAAAAGGTAGAGAACCTAGATAATGAAGGAAAAATTAGACTTATCACAGAGGCTCAAATCACGCAACTGAGAGGACATTCTGATTTATCAGGACTTACAGTCACAGAAAAGATTGGTAACGTAACCGACATTGATACGGATTATTTCATCCCTCTATTCGGACTGAGTCCAAAGCTGGGCCCAATAAAAGAGTGGGGTCTTGACCTAGGGAAAGAAGCAATATTGGTAGATACTACAGATTACCAGACTACCGTTCCGGGTATATTCGCAGTTGGTGATATCAATCAATATGAAGGAAAGTTAAAGCTTATTCTCTGTGGATTTCATGAAGCTACTATCGCCGTGCAAAACTGCTACAAACGCATATTCCCCGACAAGAAGTTAGTGCTCAAATACACAACCGTAATGGGTGCTCCAGGTTCTTAGGGAAAAAACTCAAGTATAATTCAAAATCTAAGCCTAAAATTGCTTGACGAAGGAGAGTAAAAATAAACTTACTATGAAAATCTATCACAATAATAGATGCTCTAATAGCAGACAGTGTTTAGCTCTGATACCAACTGATGGAGTGGAGATAATAGACTACATCAAAAATCCATTAACCAAAACTGAGTTAAGTACTTTGATTAATAAAATTGGGATTTCACCAATCGATCTGGTGCGAAAAGGTGAAGCTATCTGGAAAGAAAATTATAAAGGTAAAGACCTTTCAAAAGATGAAATTATAGAGGCTATGGTGACGAATGCAAAACTTATCGAACGCCCAATAGTAGAGACCGAGGACAAAGCTTTGATTTGCAGGCCTCCAGAACTTGTTCTGGACTTAATCGGATAATCCGATGTCAGATGTATTTATATTCTGAAAACTGGACAACACCTTATACTCCAAATTTCTTCTCAAGAATGGGTCTTAAAAGTGGTTCATTCTATCAGATTATTGTCACCAACAAATCCCTAACTATAAAAGCTATGCCCATAAAAGGGATACTTTCCTTACTTAACTTTGGGGTTGTGATTTTCCGTATGATCAGTGCAAAATTCAGATATGATTATGAGAGAACAAAAATTGGAATAAACACTGAAATCCACATAAACAGAATCCAAAGTATTTCTTACACAAAGAAGGAATTATCTATCTATTTCTCTAAAGGAACAGCGGAAAGCAGTATAGTCATATATTGCCCAGATGGGAACAAAACTTACAAACAATTAAAGTCCGTTCTAGCTTCAAAAAGTACGAAGTATTGATTTCCTCTGTTGATTAACTGGATTCTCAATCTCTCAATGGCTTATCCTTGCTTTCTGATCTCCACTTGATGCGGGTAAGGAATTTCAATATTGTGCTTATCTAATGCTTCTTTCACCGCTTCATTCGCTGTAAAGTATACATCCTAATAGTCTTCGGAAAGTGCAGTTGGTCTAACTGCTAAGTCTACAGAGCTGTCTCCAAAACCAGCTACTCCAACAAATGGTGCAGGATCCTTCAGGACTTTAGGTGTATTCGCTAATGCCTCCAAAATAACTGCTTTTGCTTTCTCTACATCTTCATCATAGCCTATGCCTATCGATAAATCTACTCTTCTAACAGGCTCCATCGTATAGTTGATTATTTTATTATTAGCTACTTGACCGTTGGGAAGAATAGCGTTGTTCCCGGTAGGTGTAGTTAATAGTGTATTCAATACGGATATACTTTTCACCGTACCACTTACTCCATCACTTTGGATAAAGTCTCCTACCTTGAATGGCTTAAATAGTAGTATAAGTACTCCTCCAGCGAAGTTGGAAAGGCTGCCTTGAAGTGCAAGACCAACAGCTAAAGAAGCAGCTCCTAATACAGTAACAAAACTAGTAGTAGCTATACCCACCATAGACGCTACACTAACAAGGAGCAAAATTTTAAGTAAAAAATTGACCAAACCACCCAAAAATTGCACTAAGGAAGCTTCTACTTCTTTCTTTACCATAAGATTCTTAAAAGCTCGATTAATTCTACAAATTAGGTACCAACCTAAAACGAGTACAACTATTGCAGCAGCTACCTTCGGAATATACTCCTCACCTAACTCTGTCAAATAATCTATCCAATAATTTACTTTTCTTCTTCCATAACAAGAGTGTAATGGTAATAAAAACTGTATAAAAAAAGTGTCAGAGAACCGTAGAATAGAAATTCAAAATTATCTTCGCCTCAGCATAGCAAAATGAAAATATCATATAACTGGCTTAAGACTTTCATCAACTTAGAATTGCCTTTAGAGGAAATCTGCGAAAAACTTACGATGAGTGGTCTAGAAGTGGAGCATATTATAAAAACAGAATCTATTCGCGGTGGGCTAAAAGGTCTTATAGTTGGAGAGGTTTTAACAAAAGAAAAACATCCAGGAGTAGACAAGCTAAATCTTACTACTGTTCATATTGGAAATGAAAAAACACTTCCTATAGTTTGTGGAGCTCCCAATGTAGATGTAGGCCAAAAAGTAATAATAGCACCAGTCGGTACAGAGCTTTTAGATTCTGAAGGTGCTACTTTTCAGATCAAAAAGGCTAAAATTCGTGGTGAAGTATCCGAAGGAATGATTTGCGGTGAAGACGAGGTAGGATTAGGGAATGATACTTCGGGTATTAAGGTATTGGACAATACACTGTTGCCAGGCACACTCCTTACCGATGTTTATGATGTCGAAACGGATTATCAAATTGAGATCGCTATAATCCCAAATCGAGGAGATGCTATCTCTCATCTTGGAGTAGCTAGAGAACTACAAGCTCTTACAGGAGTAAAATATAAAAAACCGGCAATTCAGAGCATTGATGACAGAGGTCAGATGCGAGTTGATATTCAAATTAAGGACAGTACTACTACCCCACGTTATAGCGGCATCACTCTCACTGGAGTATCGGTAAAGCAGTCTCCAGAATGGTTAAGAAAAAGACTAGAATCTATAGACTTAAAACCTAT
>ENA-UZXB01000581-UZXB01000581.1-metagenome-genome-assembly--contig:-Day-2-1m-contig-581_pt1 | contig 10364 bp, 16 predicted proteins | sample MGYA00260339_ERZ794899 | MGnify/ENA metagenome assembly ERZ794899 | reverse complement strand
ATTGCCTCTTCATCACTTCTAACAGAGTGGGTAAAAGGGCAACATATGGATGAAGCCTACAAGATTAAGAACACAGACCTCGCCTCTGAGCTAGCTCTCCCTCCTGTTAAAATTCATTGTTCGGTTCTTGCCGAAGATGCGATTAAGACAGCAATACGTGACCTCAAGGATAAGCGCAAATAAAATATTTCTTGACAATCCCCCTCTTCATCGCGTATAATACCTTCATAAACTTGAAAAAGGAACAATATTATGCAACTTATTCGAAACGCAATTCAAACACCTGATGGAACTATACTCGAGTCGAAGTACCGACATGACTACCGATCTCACAAGGATGCGAACGGTAAAGTATATGTTGTTGACGGGGGTTTAGCCTATGTGAGGACTACGGTACACGATGATCAAATATCCCTTGCTCTTTACGACACAGAACCGCACGAAATACAAGCCCAATATCTTACCTGGGGTAGTTTCGGTATACGAGGCGACCAACCCCTTAGAGATATACCTATTGCTAAGATGGAAACCTCTCACATTGAAGCCGTACTAAAAGAGTGCCGCCCTTGCGAGACACTGAAGAACTGTATGAAAAAAGAGTTGGAGTTAAGAAATGATAAGCTATAGCACGAACATCTGAGTATGTTGCTCACCCTTCTTAAAATATTTCTTGACACCCTTCCTAAAGTTTAGTATAATACTTATTCAAATTTAGGAGACTACCATCAATTTATTTTACTTAGACAAAGATCTCGACAAGTGTGCAGAGTTTCATGTGGACAAGCACGTTAACAAAATGATACTTGAAGCAGCACAGCTTATTAACACAAACCTCTGGATAGATCATCTATTCGGGTTTGTGCCTCGTGCTATCACTAAAGAAGAGAATAAAGTGCTTCAAGAGACTCGTAAGAAGTGGAAAGATGTTCCTATGGAGGAGCGTCTGTTTCCATACTTACCTACGATGCAGAACCACCCTAGTTGTATCTGGGTACGTTCTTCCTTGGAGAATTATTTCTGGACAAATTGTTATGCTTTTGCTCTTGGTAGCGAAGCGCATTACAGATATGGTAGCGATCACAAGAGCTTAGCAATGCTACGAGCCTTGCCAGAACCAAAGAGTATGGAAGACCATGGTTTCACTACGTTTGCCTTGGCAATGACAGAGGAGCTAAAAGATTACGATAATCCTATACAGTCTTATCGCAACTTTTATATGCTCGACAAAGCTACGTTCGCGGAGTGGAAACACAGAGAAAAGCCACATTGGTGGGACGAAGAACTAGCCGACTATGACAACAGAATAAGTAGGAGTTAAAAATGGCAGTACGACTTATATCATCATCACACGATAATCTGATTGAAGAAATCGCTATGATGGCTAGGGTGTCTAATCCTAGTAACCAAAACAACAGCAAGACTTCAGAGAAGTTAGTAAAGTATCTAATCAAACACAAGCATTGGAGTCCGTTTGAAATGGTATCTCTTACACTAGAGATTGATACTACTCGTGACATTGCACATCAGATAGTGCGTCACCGTAGCTTTGCTTTTCAAGAGTTTAGCCAACGCTACGCCGACCCTGCGGCGATGGGCTTTCCCTATGAATTGCGAGAGACTCGTTTGCAGGATGAAAAGAATCGTCAGAACAGTGTAGAAACTGATGATGAACTTCTAAATAAACATTGGATTCAACAGCAGAAGCGTGTTATGGATGTTGCAGACGGAGTATACAAATGGGCACTTGGAGTAGGTATTGCAAAGGAGCAGGCACGAGCAGTACTTCCTGAAGGGCTTACAAAGACTAGACTTTACATGGCGGGCACGTTACGCTCATGGATACACTATGTAGATGTGCGTACCACCCCCGGAACTCAGAAAGAACATATGGAAATTGCACGTCAGTGTGGCTATATTATTAATCCGTTCTTTCCGATGATCAAGGATTTCGTACATGACTAATCCATTGGACAAGCAAGAAGGTGGTTCACACTATGATCTGCCTATACAACCACTTGAGTATATTCATGCAAATCAGCTAGGATATATCGAAGGTAACATTATTAAGTATGCAACTCGCCATCGAAATAAGAATGGTGCAGAGGACATAAAAAAGATTATACACTATTGTGAATTATTACTGGAGCTAGAATATGCGGAAAAATGTGAAGAAGAAGGATTACGAGAATCTCACAGCGAAGAACATCGAAAAGGTGAAGGCACTTCTAAACCCCAGTTCTTCGGAGAAACCTATAACCAAAAAAGAGGCGTGTGATATTTTAAATATCTCATACAACACAGCACGCCTACAAAAGATTATTGAAGAATATGACGAAAGAAAAGAATATACCAAAAAGCGTAAAGCGGGTTTGCGAGGCCGTCCAGCGAGTGATGCTGAGATCGCTGAAGCGTGCTCGAGTTTCCTCGGAGGAGATACAATCTCAAATATCGCGAAACTTCTTTTTCGCTCCCCCGGGTTTGTACGAGCTCTTCTTGAGAGAGTTGGAGTCCCGTCACGACCGAGCAACAAAGAACACAGACTAACTCCTCATTACTTTCCAGACGAGTGCGTTTCTGAAGACTTCGCCTACGGGGAGGTAGCGTGGTCCTCAACCTACCACAGTACAGTAATTATTAAAGAGAAATTAACTCCCGAGTATCTTGCAAGCAAGCCAGGAATGACTTCTGTAAACTACGAGGATAACTATGGATGCCCTTGCTACAGTATCTATGTAGTACAGAAGGTAGACAGTGAGGATACTTATTTTTCTAGCGTGCAGTCAGGCGGTTTCAGTGCGTATGCTCCGGCATATGAACTAGGAAAGCTAACTCACTTGGAAAAGTATGGAATAAATTTGGAGAGGATATAAAAAATAGTTCTTGACACGGATCCTCGATCTGTGTATAATATCATTTCAAATTCACAATAACAGAGGAACATATATTATGATCTCGCAAGGTAAGAAAGCAGTAAAATCAGGACAAAAACTAGAAAACACTATCGAAGAGATGCTTGTAGACACAGGCTATACAGTAGAGGCTCAGTCAAAATTTACAGACTGTTATAACAATCCAAGGTCGAAAATGGACTTTTACATACCCGAACTAGACCTTGCAATTGAGTGCAAAAGACAGATGGTAAGTGGAACAGCAGACCAAAAACTCCCTTTTGTAGTAGCAAACTTGTCTATGTTTCCGGCACAAAAAGGTTTGTTGGTTCTCGATGGAGACCACTATCGGGCTCGTGCAGGCATAGCAATGTACTTAAATTCTCAAGTCTCAGATGTGTTTAACTGGTGTTTTGTTGATGATTTCCCTGCTTACATAAAGGAAATTAAATGTCAAGACAAAAAACAGGACAAAGGCTAAACGCCACAGACTTTTACCCTACACCTCCGTGGTGTTATGAGAACTTAGACATTGACTGGTCTATGTTCTCATCCGCCCATGAGCCGTGCAGAGGCGATGGTAGAATACAATTCTTTTTAGAAGAGGAACAAGGTCTTCCTTGTACTTATTCTGAAATTATGGAAGATAAAGACTTCTTTGAGCATACAGAGAGTACTGATTTGATTTTGTCAAACCCTCCCTTTAGCATAGCAAAAGAGTTTATAGACCATTCGTTAAAACTTTCAAATACTTGCATTATGTTGTTAAGAATTAACTATTTAGGTAGTATTGGACGACACGCTTGGTGGAAAGAAAATACTCCTACAGCATTGCATGTACTCAGTAAAAGACCTAGCTTTACAGGCAAGGGTACGGATGCTACAGACTATGCTTGGTATGTGTGGGATAAAACAGAGAGACTAAGTAAAGGAGTATTTTTTGTAACCCCTCCTACAAAAGAACAAAACGCCCTAGCAAATGAGTTAGCACAAGAAGCTCTCGCTGAACATAGCTAAAAATATTTCTTGACATCTTGCTTATATTTTGGCATAATAGTTTTTCAAATATGAGAGGAAGCAAATGGGCGACCGATTTTACATGCAACAACTAGAAGCAACGGGTTATGCACCTGGACTTAAAAACACTAAACCTAAAAGGAAACGAAGAATGGCTTGGGATGACGACAAAAAAGCACAAGCGGTATCAATGTACGAAGAAGCACAACCAACTCCAGAAACCAGCATGGAGATTGTAAAGGATATTGCAGACGAATTAGACGAATCACCTAACGGTGTTCGTATGATCTTAACTAAAGCTGGCGTTTATGTTAAGAAAACCCCTGCTGCTAAGTCTAGCGGCGGTACAACCACAGGAGGAGGCGGTACTCGTGTCTCTAAAGCAGCAGCAGCGGAAGCTCTTATCGCGGCTTTGGGTGATGCAGGCCAGGATGTTGATGAAGAGATTATCTCTAAGTTGACTGGTAAAGCCTCACAATACTTTACTTCTATAATTACTAAAATTAACGAAGCGTAAGTACTTACCCCTGCTAGATTCGTCTAGCGGGGTATTTTTGTATCTGTAGAAACCACCTTGACGTAAGTAACTTCACAATAAAGATTGCTGAAATACTACCAAGGAGCTATAGTGAAAAAGCAAGAACTGGCACAATTAGTGCACAACTATGGAGATGCTGTTATTACTTACCGCAGTGAACACTCCAAAAAACTAAAGTACAATGTTTGTACTTTGGACTTCTCGACTCCATACATACAGAAGAAGAAGAACAGGGCCAAGGAAACTCAGGACACGCTTCTCTTCTTTTGTTGGGACACGGATTCATATCGTTTACTCAGACCTGCAAACGTGTCTAGTGTAGTACCTTTATCTTCAATTCTTAAGAATGAGAGGATATAATGGAACTACATCAAGCCCCTGAAGCATATTCTCGCGTTATTCACTATGATGAGGTTAAAGAAGTACAGGTAAGACTTACCATCAATACTTTTAGAGGTGTTGAGTATATACACCTACGTAAGTACTATATGGACTTTGAAGAAGAGTGGAAGCCTACTCCGGAAGGGGTTGCTATGCCTCTTGACTTAAGTAACTCTAAAGAGCTTTTCATAGGCTTGACAGAGATACTCTCTTTGGCAGAATCAAAGGAGTTAATACAAGAACATTTTTCAGATTTGATAGAGGATCTATATAAATAGTTCTTGACAATCTTCCTAAAGTTCCGTATAATATCTTTTCAAATTTAGGAAAAGTATATGCGAAAGTTTTTAGATAAGATGAGCGAGTTGTACTATGAAGGCACACCTGCTATCTCTGATGCAGAGTTTGACCTCTTAGCTGAGAAACACAACTATAACCAAGTGGGCTATACTGTTACAGATGCGGTTTCGCACGTGTACCAGATGTACTCCTTGCAAAAGTGTTTTGATATTACTAAAGCTCCTCTTGACGTAAACCTTTGCACGGTAAGTCCTAAATTAGATGGAGCAGCAGTCTCTTTGCTATATGTAGACGGCAACCTTGAACTCGCCCTCACTCGTGGGGACGGCATTCAAGGCAGAGACATAACTGATAAAATGCGTATGCTAGTCCCTACGGAGATTAGAGATACTGGTTTGATTCAGGTAACAGGGGAAGTTGTTGCCCCTAAAGAAATACCCAACGCTCGTAACTTTGCCTCAGGTGCGCTAGGCTTAAAGAGTTTGACTGAGTTTTCTACTCGGCCTTTACGATTTGTAGCCTATGACGTTTTACCTCGACAAGCCTCTTTCTATGAAGGGTCTATGACCATTCTTAGAATGATGGGTTTAAAAGAAGTTACAACTTTTGACTGTTCACGTTATCCAACAGATGGCGTGGTCTACAGGTTGAAAGACTCAGTTGAATTTGAGCGCCTGGGCTATACTTCTAAACACCCCCGAGGTGCCTTTGCTCTGAAAGAACAGGCAGAGGGGGTGGAGACAACTCTTATTGATGTAGTGTGGCAACTTGGTAAAAGTGGTGTTGTCAGTCCCGTAGCGATCCTAGATCCTATTGAGATTGGTGGCGCAACTGTATCAAGAGCCACATTGCACAATATTGAGTACATACGAGACCTAAACCTAGAGATAGGATGTCGAGTATCTGTCATAAGGTCGGGGGAGATAATTCCTCGCATCATTGGACGTGTTGAAAAATAGTTCTTGACAGAAACCTTAAAGTTCCGTATAATACTTATTCAATTTCAGAGGAATACAAATGACTAAAATCGAAGCCCCAACAAACTGCCCTAGCTGTAGTTCGGTGTTAGAAGAAGTCAATTATCTTCTGTATTGTAGAAATCCGCAATGCGGAGAAAAAGTTCTCAAACTCATCGAACACTTTGCTAAAAGTCTGAAGATCAAAGGTCTTGGCCCTGCAACAGTTGCTAAGTTAGATATTGTCTCCCTAGAGGAACTTTACTCTTTAACTTACGACGACATTGCACACCAGATTGGGTCTGAAACACTTGCGGTAAAGTTAGTAGATGAATTGAGTCGCTCTAAAACTGCACCACTAAATGTATTATTACCGGCTTTCAGCATACCGTTGATAGGCAAGTCAGCCTCGGAAAAACTTTCTAAAGTCTGCATTGACATTGAAGAAATAGACTACGAATTGTGCCGACAGGCAGGTCTGGGTGATAAGGCAGCTACTAACCTTTGTAAGTGGATAGAAGAAGAATTCTATCAAGTATCGCTGCTACCGTTTAGTTTTAAGTTTGAGAGACATACACAACCAACCACAACCCACGGCATAGTTTGTATTAGTGGTAAACTTACCAGTTACAAAACGAAAGCCGAGGCTCAACACAAACTTCAAGAGCTTGGTTATGTGGTCAAAACAAGTTTGACAAAAGATGTCACAATTTTGGTAAACGAAAGCGGTATAGAATCCGCTAAAACAAAGAAAGCCAGAGATGCTGGCGTTCAAATCATAACTAACCTTTTAGAATTTATTGGAGAATAAATAATGGCACTTCCTAAGTGGACTGACGAGCGTACCTCCGCTCTAACCGATTTTGTAGGTGATGAATCACCTGTATCTCAAGCAACTGTTGCACAAGCAGCTGTTGAACTTGAAACCTCTACTCGTTCTATCTCTAGCAAACTGCGAAAGATGGGTCACGACGTAGAACTGGCTTCTGCCAGTGCAACTCGAGCGTTTAGCGATGCTCAAGAAGCAACCCTTTCTGCTTTTGTCTCTGACAACAGCGGCGAGTACACTTATGCAGAGATTGCTGGTCATTTTGAAGATGGCGCATTCTCACCTAAGTCTATCCAAGGCAAGATCTTGTCTATGGAACTGACCGATCACGTTAAGCCTGCTCCTAAAGTTGAAGCTGTACGCACGTATAGCCCAGACGAAGAAGTAACTTTCGTTCAGATGGTCAACGATGGTGCTTTCGTAGAAGCTATCGCTGGTGCATTGGATCGTTCTGTAAACTCTGTACGTGGTAAAGCTCTTAGCTTGCTTCGTTCTGGAGACATTGACGCTATTCCTCGTCAAGAGACTACCAAAGGCGCTTCTAAAGAAGATCCATTGGCTGAGTTGACTGACATCGGTAGCATGGGCGTTGAAGATATCGCTGAAGCGATTGGCAAAACTGCTCGTGGCGTCAAGACTATGCTGACTCGTCGTGGCCTTTCAGCCGCTGACTATGACGGCGCTGCTAAGAAAGAAAAAGCATCTGCTTAATCTGTCTTAGTCTTTAAAGGCAGGCTCTACGGGGTCTGCCTTCATCTTTAATTTCGGGGGAAATTTTTTTGAACATCGCAAGTGCGTTGATAAAGCAAGTGCTCGCGCTCCAAGACTTTCAGACTTGGAGTGTTACGCATAGGCATTATCTGCCCAGTGAGTATCATAGTCTTTATAAGATTATTGATAAGCATTGTGAAGATTTTCATAAAATGCCCACGATTGAAGATTTAAAGTTTGAGATTCGGGACTCAGGTACTCGTGAAAAGCTATACGCTATTGAAGCAGTTGAGGTCGATGCAGACCCTCATATGCTTCTCGAGTATCTGAAGAACGAATATACTCAGAAAGAAATTCTGGACTCACTCGAAGATTATGTTGAGAACTCTGTTGCGTTTGAAAGCGCACAGGATTCTGTAAACCACTTACATCAGATCGTCCTAGACGTTGAAGATAAAGTTGATCTCGAAGACCCACAGGAAAGTATGCAACGTATTGAACTGTTTGAGCCAGAAGAAGATTTAGCTAAGTACATGAAACTCGGACTCAACGAAGAGTATGATTACGAAATACAGTTCTCCCCCCGAGATCTTGTTATGGTTGGTGGTCGCCGAGGTGCTGGTAAATCTGTTATCTGTGCAAACATTGCGAACGCAGTGTATGCCAGTGGTAAGTCGGCTATGTATTTCACTATTGAGATGGATAGCCGTTCTATACTACAAAGATGTTGTTCCATCGCTACCGAAGTTCCCTTTGCTCGTTTACGTACTCAGAACNNTGAGTATTACCGAGTGGGAGAAAGTAGCAACTTGGTGGGCAGCTCGTTATGTTGATGGGCAAGACCGCTTGAAGGAATATAATACACATCGTGACTTTAATAAGTTGCATACATCACTAAAGACACAGCATGAGCTACTCCCGACTCAACAGCTGGACGTAGTGTATGATCCTGCACTTACTTTATCCAAAATCCGTGCCGAGCTTGACAAAAAAGTCAAACCTCTGGGTGTTGGTGTCATTATTGTAGATTATATTAATCAGGTAAAGCGGTCGAGTCTTCCCTCTCGTGGAGGGCAGTATGACTGGACAGAGCAGATTGAAGTAAGTAAGGCTTTGAAGTCTATGGCACAAGAGTATGACTGTACTGTAGTATCTCCCTACCAAACAGATACAACTGGTGAAGCACGATTCGCTAAAGGTATTCTTGATGCGGCAGATGCCGCTTATGCCCTAGAAACTTGGGATCACGAGGATGCGTGTATCACTTTCAACTGCGTAAAAATGCGATCAGCCTCCATGAAGTCGTTCACATCAGAAGTAGACTGGGATAACCTAAAGATTGGCCCTGCATCTGCTATGACTCCGAAAGAGAAAGAAGATTCTTCGCACAAAACCGGCGAAGAAATTAATGATCTTTAAAAATATTTCTTGACATCTTATCTTCTTTTGCGTATAATATACGGATATTTGAAAGGAGAATAGCATATGGCACTTACATTCGGTAGTTTACGACATACTACCTCAGGTAGAAAGCGCAAGCCTCTGCCCAAAACAAAGCGATATACACCTAAGTTTGAAGAACTAGAGACAAGTACTTCTTATAGAAGAGAAACTCCTTACTACCCTTCTGCAGAGGCAAAGGGTACTTATACTTCTGCTCCAGATAACTCTTACAAAGTAGAAGAATCTAAAAATTTTACGGTTGCTCCTGCGTATAACAAAGGTGCATACCAAGTTATTAATCGAAACAGTGTTAAGGATATTGGTCGGTGACAGTAGAAGAACTATTAACTTCTAGACAAGTATATTTTATACCAAAGGGAGGCGACTGCTTAGTCAGTTGTCTAAACCCTGAGCACCCTGACCGTAACCCTAGTATGCGTATTGATCGTATAACAGGAATATTTCAGTGTTTCTCTTGTGGATTTAAGGGAAACATTTTCACGCATTTCGGAGAGAAGGCAAACCACTTACAAGTAAGACGAGAATTACTCAAAAAAAATATTAGAGAGAAAAGGTCTGAAAGTGTAGGTTTGTCTTTTCCCCGAAATCTTTCCAACTATGCAGGTAATTGGAGAGATATTAAACCCGAGACGTATAAAAGATTTGAAGCGTTTCAACACCACGACCCTGATTATATTGGTCGTATTGTATTTCCAGTACGAGATATATCAGGTCGTATTGTAGCATTCAACGGTCGTCATACTACAGGCGGAACGCCTAAGTATATGATCTCGCCTGCGGGTGCGAAGATGCCTTTATTCCCTGTAGTAGAGCCGATACAAGGTTCTGTTATTCTAGTAGAAGGTATATTTGATATGATAAACCTTCACGATAAAGGGCTAACCAACGCAATTTGTTGCTTTGGCACAAAGAATATAAATGAAGATAAGCTACAAATGCTTTCCATACAAGGTGTGGAAGAAGTAGTAGTTTTCTTCGATGGAGATGATGCAGGACAAGATGCTGCAAAGATTGTAAAAGAGATGGTTGAGCGAGTAGGTTTGACCACAAGAAATGTAAGTCTCAAGAATACAGATCCTGGAGCCTTACCCCTAAAATCAGTACAAACACTAAAGAGTAAAATATATGCCTAAAGTTGCATTAGTAGAAACTAAACCAAGTAGAACCAACTATAAAAAAGAATTTGATGATGAGTTCGAGTTTGATCAATATCAGCTCTGCTCAGACCCCAACATCAAGAAAGTATTAAAACGAGATTGTGATATCGAAATCGACCTAGA
>ENA-UZXB01005623-UZXB01005623.1-metagenome-genome-assembly--contig:-Day-2-1m-contig-5623_pt1 | contig 10370 bp, 5 predicted proteins | sample MGYA00260339_ERZ794899 | MGnify/ENA metagenome assembly ERZ794899 | reverse complement strand
ATCTATTGAGAATGAATAAGCTTGCCAGTGTGTTCTTTCTTGAGAATAAACACTTAACACAAAGAAGAGTAATAATAATGTTGTAAATTTTTTCATATTTAATTTTTTATTTAAATATATAAAAACATTCTTATATGAATTTAATTAAAATCAATTATTTATGATAATAATATAATAGATTTGCATTAATGAATTTAATAACAAGATTTTTTATTTACCCTATACTTTTATTTATATCAATTCTGCCCTTTAAAGTATTGTATTTTATTTCAGATATAATTTTTTATCTGTCTTATTATATTATAGGTTTTAGAAGAAAAATTGTAAGAAAAAATCTTGAACTATCAAATGTTGCAAAATCAAAGAAAGATTTAATTAGAATTGAAAAAGAATTTTACAGACATTTTACCGATGTGTTTTTTGAAATGTTAAAATTTTATTCAATGTCTCCAAAAGAGATGAAAAAAAGATTTTACATCGAGAATCCTAAGATTTTTTATGATTTCGAAAAAAAGAATAAAAGTGTGATGTTTATGACATCTCATTACGGTGGTTTTGAATGGTTTTTGTCTATTAATTATCATGTTCCTCAGCTTCCTTTTGCAGTTTACACTCCCCTATCAAATAAAAGTCTAGAAGTATTAATTAAAAAATTTAGATTAAGACACGGTTCAAAATTAATTTCAAGGTATGAAGCGGGATCATACATTAAAAAACAACTTAAAGAGAAAAAGTTATTTCTATATGGAATGGCAGCTGATCAATCAGCTCAAATTAGATCTGTAACCTATTGGAAGGAGTTTTTAGGTATAAAAGTTCCAGTATTCACCGGTTCAGAAAGAATTGCCAAACAGCATGATATCCCTGTTGTTTTTGGAAAAGTAGTAAAAGTAAAAAGAGGATATTATAAGGTAGTTGTTGAATTAATTTCTGAATTTCCAAATGAATATGAAGACTATCAGATTACCGATTTATACTTAAATAAGCTTGAGAAGCAAATAAGAGAAATTCCAGAATATTACTATTGGACACACAATAGATTTAAACACATGGATAGAGCGCCGAAAGATTAACTGATTATATTCTTGATTAAAATTTCTATTTCTTTAATTAGTTCTGAAGCTTTTTCGATACTTTTTGCTTCACTGTAAATTCTTATTATAGGTTCTGTATTGGATTTTCTTAATTGTACCCAACTGTCTTTAAAGTCAATTCTTACACCATCTACTAAATCAATTTTTTCGTTCTTATATTTTCCAGCAATTTGACTTAAAATATTATCAACATTTAATGATGGAGAAAGATTTATCTTTTCTTTTACCATAAAGTATTTAGGAAATGTTTCAAGTAATTTACTAGCTATTAACCCACGCTGAGCGTACAATGATAAAAATAAACCAATTCCAACTATAGAATCTCTTCCATAATGACTTTCAGGATATATTACTCCTCCATTTCCTTCACCACCAATTATTGCATTACATTTTTTCATTTTCCCTACTACATTTACTTCACCTACAGCACTGTAGTAATGAACTTGATTGTGTTTTCTAGTAATGTCATTAAGAGCTCGAGATGAAGATAAATTTGACACTGTTGAACCAGGAGTTTTAGAAAGTACGTATTCAGCACAAGCAACAAGAGTATTTTCTTCTCCAAATAATTCACCGTCTTCACATACAAATACTAACCTGTCAACATCTGGATCTACAGCAATACCTAAATCAGCATTACATTCAGTTACTTTTTTTGATAACTCAGTTAGGTTTTTCTTTAAAGGTTCAGGATTATGTGGAAAATCTCCATTGGGTTCACAATAAAGTTTAACAACTTCAACATTTAGTTCTTTTAAAAAATCAGGAACAATTAATCCACCCGTAGAATTTACAGCATCTACTACTACTTTTATTTTTTTTGATTTAATTTTTTCTACATCAACTAAATTCAAATTTAGAACAGATTCTATATGTTTTTTCATTGAATCTTTATACTTAGAAATCTTACCTAGTTCATGAACATTTGAAAAAATAAATTTTTTTGATTCAGAAATATTGATAATTTTTTTTCCTTCAGCGGAATTTAAAAATTCTCCGTTTTCATCCAATAGTTTTAACGCATTCCATTCGGCTGGATTATGACTTGCAGTTATAATTATTCCACCCTCAGCATTATATTCTTTTACCATTAACTCAACTGTTGGAGTTGTTGACAAGTCTAAATCGATTACGTCAATTCCAAGTGATATTAAAGAATTTTGAACAAAGTTTTGAATCATTTGACCGGAAATTCTTGCATCTCTACCAATAACTACAGTTGGTTTTTTATTAGGATTTCTATTTAAAATCCATTGTCCGTATGCACAACCAAAGTTTACCGCATCAATTGGAGTAAGATTATCTCCAAATTCACCCCCAATTGTTCCTCTAATTCCTGAAATTGATTTTATTAATGTCATTCATCAAAGATACAACTAGATTAATATTTTATATTAGTTTTATATAAAACATTTACAATTATGTTCAAAAATTACCTTTTATATTTATTAGCTGTAGTTCTATTAATTTCTTGTGAAAACAATTATAAAAATGGAATGGTTGTTTCGGCGAAATATGAAGCTTCAAAAGTAGGTGTTGATATACTTAAAAGAGGAGGAAATGCATTTGATGCTATGATAGCTACAGATTTAGCACTTGCTGTTGTTTATCCAAATGCAGGTAACCTTGGAGGAGGAGGCTTTATGGTTTACAGATTGTCAGATGGTAAAAATGGAACTCTTGATTTTAGAGAGAAAGCACCTATTAGTTCAAAAGCTGATATGTATTTGGATGACAACAATGAAGTTATTAGAGGGTTAAGCCAGAATGGAGCTTTAGCTGTTGGAGTTCCAGGAACAATAGCAGGACTATTTGAGATTCATGATAAATTTGGAACTATTCCAATTAAAGAATTATTTCAACCAGCAATTGATTTAGCTAATAATGGTTATAAATTAACTACAAATCAAGTAAATACTATTAATAATTATAAAGATTTGATATTGAAATTAAACGACTCTATAGAATTGTTTAACAAGACTTTTAAAAAAGATGATTTATTTGTAAACAAGTCTTTAGCTAAAACCCTTACTGCAATTTCAAATAAAGGAGTTGATGAATTTTACGAAGGAGAAATTGCAAACACACTGTCTTCATACATAATTAAAAAAGGGGGAATTATTTCTAAGGAAGACTTTGCGTTATATAAACCAATTTGGAGAGAATCGTTGGAATTAAAATATAAAAATCTAAATATAATTACAATGGGACCCCCCTCAAGTGGTGGTATTGTTTTAGGTCAGATTTTACAAATGATTGAAAACTATAATTTAAATGAATTAGGACACAATAGCGAACAATACATTCAATTATTAGTTGAAGCTGAAAAACTGTCTTTCTCTGATAGGAGTAAATATTTAGGTGATCCTGATTTTAATTATATACCAACAAAGGAATTATTAAATGAAGACTATTTAAAGTCAAGGTTTCATTCATTTAGTTTTGACAAAGCTCAGCCTTCTGAAAATATTAGTCCTGGAAAATTATTAATAAATGAAAGTAATGAAACTACTCATTATTCAATTGTTGATAAATTTGGAAATGCTGTTTCAGTTACTACAACATTAAACGGTAATTATGGATCAAAACTGATATCTCCTGAACTTGGATTCTTTTTAAATAATGAAATGGATGATTTTTCCATTAAACCTGGTTCTCCTAACATGTATGGGTTGATTGGTGGAAAAACTAATTCAATTGAACCTGAAAAACGTATGTTGAGCTCTATGACACCATCTATTGTAGAACTAAACGGAAATCTTTCAATGGTATTAGGAAGTCCCGGAGGCCCAACAATTATAACTTCAGTGCTGCAAACATTAATAAATTTTTATGAATTTGACTTTAATATGCAACAATCTGTAGATGCTTTAAGATTTCATCACACATGGCTTCCTGACAAAATATTTTATGAAAAAAATATATTTTCAGAAAAAGTCAAAGATAATTTAGTTAAAAAAGGATATATATTAAATTCCAATCATTCTACTATAGGTCGAGTGGATGCTATACACATTGATGAAAACAAAATATTTTATGGTGGAGAAGATAAAAGAGGTGATGATAAAAGTATTGGATATTAAATAAAACTTCTTCTTAAAATTGCACATATTTTCGTAATTTGCAACCTTGATTTTTTAAATGAGTAATAACATTTTAGTACAAGGCGCAAGAGTACATAACTTAAAGAATATTGATGTAAATATTCCTAGAAATAAATTTGTAGTTATTACAGGTATTTCAGGAAGTGGAAAATCTTCTTTAGCATTTGACACTATTTACGCTGAAGGACAAAGAAGATATATCGAAACTTTTTCAGCTTATGCAAGGCAGTTTATTGGAGGATTAGAAAGGCCAGATGTTGATAAAATTGATGGACTTTCTCCAGTAATTGCAATTGAGCAAAAAACAACATCAAAAAATCCAAGATCAACTGTAGGAACTATAACCGAGATATATGATTATTTACGATTGTTTTATTCCCGAGTGGGTGAAGCATATAGTTATAATTCAAATGAAAAAATGATCAGTTACACTGATGATGAAATTATTGACCTGGTTTTTAATAATTTTAAAGATAAAAAAATTACTATCCTGTCCCCTGTTGTTCAAGCAAGAAAAGGCCATTACAGAGAACTTTTTTCTTCTATTCAAAAACAGGGTTTTTTAAAAGCTAGAATAGATGGCGTTATTACTGAATTAAAACCAAACTTGAAACTAGACAGGTATAAGATACATGATATAGAAATTGTTATTGACAGAATAATATTAAAAAATAACGAAACATCTAAAAAGAGATTAAAAGATAGTTTAATTACTGCAATGTATCATGGAAACAATTCATTGTTAATTGTTAACGAAGAAGACAATTCTAACACGTATTACAGTAGAAGCTTAATTTGTCCTTCTACTGGGATATCTTATGAAAAACCTGAGCCTAATTCATTTTCCTTTAATTCTCCAAAAGGAATGTGTAAACAATGTAATGGTTTGGGAAAATTAAATAAAGTAAATATTGATTTAGTTATTCCAGATAAAAGTATTTCAATCCACGGGGGTGGACTTGTCCCTCTAGGTAATTACAAAAGTAGCTGGATTTTTAAACAAATAGAAACAATTTCTGAACGATATGATTTTAGTATTAAAGACCCTATTAGCAAGATTCCGAAAAAAGCATTGGATATTATTTTGTTTGGTGGAAACGAATCATTTTCAGTCGAATCAAAATCATTGGGTTTAACCAGAAAATATGAAATAGATTTTGAAGGAGTTATACCTTTTATTGAAAATCAAGCAAATGAAATCTATAGCGCCAGAATCAAAAGATGGGCGAATGGATTTATGGATAATGTAAAATGCAAAAATTGTAACGGTTCGAGACTAAATAAGGAATCAAGTTATTTTTTTATTGACAATAAAAACATTCATGATTTAAGTAGTTTAGATATAGTTGATTTAAAATTTTGGTTCAATTCTGTAGAGTCAAAACTTAGTGAAAGAAATAAAATAATTGGATCAGAAATTATAAAAGAAATTAATAAACGATTAGATTTTTTATTAAACGTAGGACTAGATTATCTTTCTTTAAACAGGCCGACTAAATCACTTTCTGGTGGAGAGTCTCAAAGAATTAGATTAGCTACCCAAATAGGGTCTCAATTAGTAGGGGTTTTATATATATTGGACGAACCAAGTATCGGACTTCATCAAAGAGACAACTCAAAGTTAATAGAATCTCTAAAAAAGTTAAGAGACTTAGGAAATACTATAATTGTGGTAGAGCATGATAAAGAAATTATGGAAAAAGCTGATTGTATAATTGATGTTGGCCCACTCGCAGGAAAAAATGGTGGAGAAATAATTTTTAATGGTACTTATAAAGAAATTTTAAAAACTAATACAGTTACATCTCAATTTTTAAAAAATATTAAAAGTATTCCTGTTCCAAAATTAAGAAGAACATCTAAAAACAAGTTAAGTATAGAAGGATGCACTGGAAATAATTTAAAAAATATAGATGTTGAGTTTCCACTTGGTTTAATGATTGGAGTTACTGGTGTTTCAGGTAGTGGAAAATCTACTTTAATTAATGAAACATTATATCCAATCTTAAATAATCATTTTTTTAATGGAGTTAAAGAACCTCTCTCATATAAAAAAATTAATGGCTTAAAACATATCGATAAGGTTATAGAAATTAATCAATCTCCAATTGGAAGAACACCTAGAAGTAATCCAGCAACATATACCGGTGTATACAGTGATATAAGATCTTTGTTTTGTATGACACAAGAATCCCTTATAAGAGGCTATAAACCAGGTAGATTTAGCTTTAATGTTGTTGGTGGAAGATGTGAAACATGTCAAGGTGGAGGATTGAGAAAAATAGAAATGAATTTCCTCCCTGATGTTTATATTAACTGTGATGATTGTCAAGGAAAGAGATTTAATAGAGAAACTTTAGAAATTAGATATAAGGGTAAATCTATTGCTGATATATTAAGTATGACTATTAATGAGAGTTGTGATTTTTTTGAAAATTTTCCAAAAATTTTAAGAAAACTTAAAACCTTAAAAGAAGTAGGTTTAGGTTATGTTACTTTAGGTCAACAATCTACAACATTATCAGGAGGTGAAGCTCAAAGAATTAAATTGGCTTCAGAGCTTTCAAAAAAGGATACAGGAAATACTTTGTATATTTTAGATGAGCCTACGACTGGTCTTCATTTTCAGGATATTAAGGTTTTACTAGAAATGATTAATAAACTTGTGAACAAAGGAAATACCGTCATAATTATTGAGCATAATATGGATGTTATTAAGACAGTTGATCATATTATTGAAATTGGTCCAAGTGGAGGAAAACTTGGTGGTCAAATTATTTTCAGTGGAAAACCTGAGAATTTAATAAAAGTTGAAAATAGTCCAACAGCTGTTTATTTAAAAAAAGAACTAACTTAGTTTCATGCATAGTAAAAATTTAAAAGGTTGGAATGAGGTAAAAACAAATGATTCCTGGTCTGTTTTTAAAATAATGGGCGAATTTGTTGAAGGATTTGAAAAACTCAGTAAAATAGGTCCATGTGTGTCTATATTTGGTTCTGCTAGAACAAAACCGGATCATCCACATTACTTATTAACAACTGAGATTGCTGAAAAAATAGTAGATCTTGGATTTGGAATAATTAGTGGTGGTGGTCCTGGTATAATGGAAGCGGCTAATAAAGGTGCTAAAAAAGCTTTAGGACCGTCAGTTGGTTTAAGTATTGAACTTCCTTTTGAATCTAGTTCAAATACTTATATTGATGATGATAAATCACTACTTTTTGATTATTTTTTCGTTAGAAAAGTAATGTTTATGAAATACGCCCAAGCTTTCGTTGTAATGCCAGGTGGGTTTGGAACTTTAGATGAGCTATTTGAAGCTTTAACATTAATACAAACAAAGAAAGCTGAAAAGTTTCCTATAATTTTAGTTGGAAAATCGTTTTGGAAAGGTTGTATTGATTGGGTCAAAGAACAGTTATTTTCTGGTCATAATTATGTTTCAGAAATAGATTTAAATCTTATATCTATTGTTGATTCTCCAGAAGAAGTTATAGACATATTAACTAAGTTTTACGATAAGAAAGGGTTTAAGCCTAACTTTTAAATTTTTTTTTAATTATTCTTATGAGAAAATGTTTATCATTACTTTTTCTTTTTTTGATAAGTAATGTGCTGTCTCAAGAAAACGAGTATTTTATTAACGCAAATTTTGATGTTAATAATAGAATTGTTGAAATATATCAGACTATAGATTTTACTAATACTACAACAAATAATTTAGAATATATTATTCTAAATGATTGGGCTCACTCCTATTCTAAGCCTACAACTTCACTTGGAAAACGGCTTTCAGAAGATTTTACTCTTAATTTTCAAAGATCAACTAAAAATCAAAGAGGTTTTACTAGCATAATTGACATTAAATCTGACAATATTAATCTTGAGCACACGAGATTGAAAGAGAAAATAGATATAATTAAAGTGAAACTTGCGAACGTTTTAAAACCAAATGAAAAAATTACAATAAGTTTAGAGTATAAAATAAAAATTCCTGTTAGTGATTTCACAGGATACGGAATAGATAAAAATAATAATATAAATCTTTCTGCGTGGTTTTTAACTTTAGCTAAAGTTATTGATGGTAATTGGCTAATTGAAAGCAATCTTGATTTAAACGATATTTCATTAACCCCTTCATTTTATAAGTTCAAAATTACTTATCCTTCAAAATTTGAATTAATTTCTGATTTTGAAATTGATTCTGTTATAACTAGTGATGCATATAGTACTTTAACTTCTAAGAAGGAAAAGAGAATTTATAATCCTATCATAATCAATAGAAATAAATCCTTTGAAAGTTTTAAACTAAAAAATAATACTGTAATTACAGATATTAATAATATTTCAAACAATAAAACAGATTCTTTAATTTATAGAGTAATTAATTATGTAGATAACAAAACTGGAAACAAATTATTATCAAAACCAAATTCAAAAGATTCAGTAAACTTTAATTTTATTTTAAATAAGACTGTTAGTTATGTAGAAAGTAAACTTGGTGTTTATCCCATTAATAATATAGTGCTTTCTAAGTTCAATCAAGATAAGGATCCTGTGTATGGGTTAAATAAAATTCCAGAGTTTTTAAATCCTTTTGATAAAAAATTTGTACAAGAGTTTTCAGTTTTAAAACTTGTTGTATCTAGTTATTTAAACAATTTATATCCAATCCATAAACGAAAAAATAAATGGCAACTAAAAGGAATTGAAGTTTTTTTGTTGATTGATTATGTTGAGAAATACTACCCAGAATTAAATTTAATTGGTAAATTTTCTAAGCTATCTATTATTAAAAATAGAGAGTATTCAAAATTTAAATTTAACGACCAGTATAGATTATTTGATAATATTATTTCTAGTAGAAACATTTCTCAGCCAATTGATCTTCCAATAGATTCATTAACAATGATAAACCATAAAGTAATTAATCCTTATAAAGCTGGACTTGCTTTAAAAATGGTTGATGATTTTATTGGAAATCAAACGGTGTTAAAAAGTATCTACGAATTTTCAATTAAAAATAAACTTATTTCAAGCAGCAGAACTTTTATAGATGTACTTTACGAAAGTAACGAAGAAAAGATTACTTGGTTTAAAAATTATCTTAAATACAATAATAGCATTGACTTTTCAATTAAAAAAATTGAAACTATTGAAAACAATCATAAGTTTTTGATTAAAAATAATTCTCTTTTGAGTGTTCCTTTGAAAATTACCTTAAAAGATGATAATAATAATTCTGAGACTAGGTGGATTAATCAGTTTAAAAATGACACCATAATACATGTTAATACTAAAAGTAAAATAATTATAAATCCGGATAAATATTTTTCAGAGTATAATTTTTCTAACAATTATTCTTCCTCTAATAAAACTAAGAAAAAAACAAAATTTGTATTATTTAGAGATTTTGAAAATAACTTAAATAATCAAGTATATTACATACCTACTTTTGATTATAACCTTTATGATGGCTTAATGCCTGGTGTTTCTTTTTCAAATTCAACCCCAATTAAGCGATCATTTACCTATAAATTTGAACCAAGTTATTCAACAAAACAAAATGAATTTTTAGGAAGTATTAATTTAAAATATACCGATTATAACACAAATAAAAACAGTAGATTATATAGTGTTAATTATTTTTTAGGTGCTTCAACATTTCACTACAAAGATGATCTTTCTTACAACACTTTTTTTCCCTCTGTTGTATTGGCATTTAGAGATAAAGATTTAAGATCAAACTCTAGACAAATATTAAGTATGAGATATATAAGTGTCTTTAGAGAAGAAAACTCCAACTCTATTGAATATCCTAATTATAATATTTTAAATTTTAAATACATAATGGCTAATTCGAGTGTTGAAAAAGCATTTAATTTTAAATCAGATTTTCAAATTAACAAAGATTTTATAAAAAGTTCAATAACATTTAATTATCGTAATTATTATAAAACAAACAGACAGTACAACGTTAGATTTTTTGCAGGAAAGTTTTTTAAAAATAATACTAAAGATGATTATTTTAGTTTTTCTTCATTCAGGGCTAGAGACTATTTGTTTAGCACTAATTTACTAGGAAGATCTGAAAATTCAGGTTTTTACAGTCAACAATACATAGGATCAGAGGGTGGATTTGAATCCAAAATCAATTATGAATACGCTAAA
>ENA-UZXB01027643-UZXB01027643.1-metagenome-genome-assembly--contig:-Day-2-1m-contig-27643_pt1 | contig 10376 bp, 8 predicted proteins | sample MGYA00260339_ERZ794899 | MGnify/ENA metagenome assembly ERZ794899 | reverse complement strand
GGGTAATCCCGGAAAATCGACCCAAGCAGACTTAGTGTCGATCATTAACTTTTTAAGTTCCATTATAACTCCTACGTATTATTAAATTTAATTATTGTGTCACCAAGATCGGTAGGATTAGTATTCATCCTCCAATCATAGCTTTGTGTAAATACATCTTCTATATTATTACGATTAGTAAAACTGCAAGAAGGCATACTAAATTGAAAACCTACTAATGTACTTTTACCTGCCTTAATAACTATAGGTACATTGGTTTTTGAGGTTTGTACATCTGAATTAGAAGCATCTGTTACATATTGTCCTACAGAGCCTGATAAAATTCTTTCTTTAAGTACAAAATTAGAGGGGTAAATTACATTATCTCCTGAAGAGGTTGCATCTATATCTACACTTGCATGAATGGTTCTAGCCTCTAACCATTCTATATTGTTTTGTAACTCTACTGCTACTTTATAAACTTTATCGATAGAGTTGTTATCTATCAAAATATCCAGTATTTCTACTGCTTGTGCATTTACCGAAGAAGATCTGGTAGATAAAGTGCTATTGTTCGCCGTCGCTAGTGTATGTAGTCTTGAATTTCCTGAAAAATGCTTTAATCTTGTACCTTGTCCTGATACTTGTAATTTGAGATTCTCTAATTTCTCAATTAGGAAGGTCCCATTTGTTATTACACAGTTTTCTATAAGATATAAAGATTTGGGCAATTTTATATATAAATCAAAACTTTTTAATGTAAAATCTGAAGAATTTTTATAATCTACTAACAGATCAAATACAATTTTTAAGTCGTTTTCTTGATACATAGGAATAGTAAAAGAAAAATTAGCTGGATTTGCTTTTTTTATATTCGATTCCTGAAACAAGTTTTGAGGACTTTGTAATGTTTTCTGTTTATAAGTAGAATCTGTAAAAGTTTGACTAAACTTTAAATCTTCGCTTACGTCCAGAATATATTTAGTATTATTATATACTATAAAAACTTCTGCTTGTTTTAAAAAATTAAAGTTAGTCATGATTCTCCAGATAGTAAAAGGGGCTCGAAAAGAGCCCCTAACTTTTTTCTATTTCATAGTATAGTCGAAATAACCATAAATGTCAAGAAATATTTTTTGAGATGTTATTATACTTTATATACTAATTTAGCTTCCATTGACTCGACATCTCCTCCGTCTGTAGGATCTAAACCATCTGCTAAAGCATGGAAATTCACTTCTAAAGATATAACATCCTCAATACTGTGTGTAGGTATTTCTAAATGACACCTAGGAAGCGATACTTCTACACGATTTCCGTTCGTTCCACCAATACTAATATCCATATCGAAAGAATTTGTAACTACAGAGTCTTCATCCATAATATCTTTAAATAGATCTGCAGGATTTCTTTTTCCTGAATAAGTTCCAGTATCTAAATAACAAGTTAAACTACCCCCAATATTACGGGTGCCTACTACATGGCCGATAGGCTTATTTACTTTTCCTAAAAATTCTGGAGTTAAATAAGTAATATTATTACTAAAGGTAATATTACCACCAGTTAGAACAATATTATATTCATCATCTGAGCCATCAGCATCAGCACTTAAATGATCGTCTACAGTTTTTAAAGTTAAAGATGTAAGTCTATTCCGTATAAAGTTACTTGTATCGGCAATTTTTTCATTAATAGTTAAGGAGGGAGCACTACTTTCTTCCGATATTAACGAACCAAAACCACTCCAATTAATTGTAGCAATACCATCAATATCAAAATCTACAGAGGCTTCGTTTACACAACAAGATGTAATTTTATAAACTTTTGAGGTTCCTCCTCCTGAAGTAACAAAATATAGATTAAAAGTACCTAAATCTGAAACCTCTGAATCGTTAAATCCAATGGTTAAACCTGTAGTCGCATTAGTAATACCTTTACTCCATGAAGCATCGGTAGGAGTAGTGTCTGAGGCAGTAAACGTTGGTTTAGACACTAAACAAGCCCACAGACTTTCTTCTACTGCATGAATGTCTGCGTTTGTTCCCGCTGTGGGCCAAAGGTTTCCCGACCCGGGCGTTGCCGCAAAGGGTCTAATATAAGTTGATAGAGACCACTCTGCAGGGGCAAAAGAGTCATTAAAAACTTTACGACTTCTTTTACTTTTACCTGTTGATGAAATTGCTTCACTTAGAGTAACTTCTGTAGTATTTTGTGATTGAGAGAAAGAAAAACCGTCAAGAACTGGAATTTCCCATACTTGACTATCTTTTTCTAAATAAACCTTTGTATTTCTACTAAACAATAAATTTGACATTAAACTCTCCTTATGATTCGTCAGCTACGTATTTAACCGTAAGCTCGTCTTTGCCGTTAATGTTAGTAGGAAGGGCATGGAAATTAGTCTCTATTGAAATTACATCCTCAATAGAGTGCGTAGGTACTTCTAAGTGGCAGTTTGCAAGATTTAATTCTACTCGAGGTAGTTGATTACCTACTCCTGCATCACCTATACCAAAAGAAAGATTAAAATCATTAGTAACCTCATTAGAAGATACCAAACTTTCAAATAAGTTAGCGCTTGAAGTTCCGTCCTCATTTAAGTAGCAAGTAAAACTACCTGAAATATTTCTAGTACCTGTAACATGTCCTAGAGGTTTATTAATTTGACCTAAAGTTTCTGGAGTAAGGAACGTCACATTATTACTAATTGTAACATTTCCTCCGGTTATTGTTAGATCATAATTTGTTGTGCCACCGCCTGCGATAGTTTGTCCATTATAGGCTACAGTACTTGAGGGAGTAGTACCTACGCTAGTGGGCTCTACCATGAAACCTGCAAGATAAAAACCTGCGCCTTGAGTACCTATTGCCGTCGTGTCTAGAACATTGTCTGAATTTAGTGCCACGGTATTACCTGCCGTGATCATAAATACTTGGGGGAGGAGTCCTGTAACGGAAGGGGTGGGTGCTTCAGTTATAAAAGAAACCCTATACCATCCATTGCCTTCATCAGTTACTAGTTGATTGGTTACATTTGTAGATCCAGTATTACCATTGGAGTTGGCGGGAGGAGTCCAGGTTAAAAATGTGGGCAATTGTGAACTACTTGTTGGGTTCCAGTCAAGCACTACGCCTTTTCTTTCTTGAGGAGGTCCTACAACATTCTTTCTAGTTTCGAACACCAGATACCTAGGGCTTGATAGTACGTGTCGTTTTACGTATGCTGAAAATAGATACCTAGTCGTACCACTTACTGATATTCGTCCTTCGCCTGCTTCTTTAAGATCCATTGCCAGAGCCATTACGCCTGCGCCACTGTTAGTTCTTCTAACAAAGTCTGCTGTATTAGTTCCTGTATCAAATGGAGCGGCTATTTGATTTAAATCAATAGCAGTAACATTTGCATTGGCGTTTGACCACTCATCCTCTGAGAGATCAGTTTCAAAAGTACCTATTTGATTAAGTAAGTTAGTAGAAGGTGAAGATGTACCACTTGATTGGGATGCCGTTAATTTAGTAAGCCTATTCTTAATAAAGTTATCACTTTCTATCTTTGTTGTAGCTACGGTTGTTCCACTGTTAGTATCGTCTATAATATTAAAACCATCTGTAGTAGTATTATACCACAAATTACCAGCTACTGCGGGAGAGGTTGTTCCTTTAGTAATTACTTCTTCAACAATTTCTTTACCCATTCCAGACCAATTAAGAGTTGCCATACCTTCCATATCAAAGTCCATAGAAACTTCATTCACACAACAACCGCTTATCTTATATGCCAAAATAGTATCGCTAGCACTTGGATTAACAGCTCCCATAATGAAATAAATATCTGCAACACCTAAAGATGTTTTATTTGATTGATTAAAATCAAGACTCCACTTATCTGAAGATGCACCGGCATATTGTGTTGTAGGGTCAGTAGAAACTCCCCTAAACTTGCCTTTAGTTGAGTCCGTGCTAGTAGATTCCGCTTTACCTGCTAAAAGTGCCCATAAGGGAGCCTCTACAGCACTTTGATCTGTTCCTGCAGAGTAAAAAGGTTGAGCGTATGTTGAAAAACTCCACTCTGCCGGAGCAAAAGAGTCATTAAACATTTGACGAGCTCGACGACTATTTCCGTCTGAATCCGCCATTTCATTCAGAGTAATCTCCGATGAGTTTGTCGCTTGAGAAAAAGAATATCCGTCCAAAACAGGAATTTCAAATGAATGATTCTTCCCCTGAATACGAACTAATACTCTGGTATCTCTGCTAAAATATAATTTATCAGCCATAGTTTTCTCCTATGTATCTTGAAAAGACAAGGACGTGAACTTTTGTTCGTGCCTGTATTTTCTAGTATCGAACCTCTATAAGCATTTCTCCAACGCCTAAAGGTTCAAGTACACCTTCGTCAGTATCAATACTGGCTACAGTGATTTGTTGAGTATAGAGATTTTTATTTTTACGATCTTTATACTGTAATCTTGAGTTGTTTTCTATAACAGTCTCTACATCTTCTAGCAGTGCATCTAATGCTGCTACTGAATCTTCGTCTTGTACATAGCATCTCAAAGTTATAGAAAGAAAACGATCTTTGTATCCGCTACCTTGGTACTCTCTGGTTTCTCCTCCCGCATTTAAATGAACTGCAGGAAACTCGTCTACTTCGTCCCAAAACTTTAAACGAGGAGATACATTTTCATTTAAATCAGTAAGAAAATCACCTGTTCCATCAATTTTCTTTAAGACTTCAACCAGACCCTCTACAATTCCTAGTCTTCTAGTTGTATAATCTCTTGATGCCATTAAGTTCTCCTAGTATAGAATCTTCCCAAGGCAAACTCTGTTGCTAGTTCTCGGATAGATCTGTCAATTAATATTCTTGGATCTCTTTCGGGGGTTGCCCACCTTTCATCTCCTGATCCCATTTCAAATACCTCGTATGGATTTTTTTGGTAAGTATATCCTATACTTGGGTATCCTTGAGGTGTTTCCATAATATCTGTAACTTTAACACTCTCTGCAAATCTTCCTGTGCGATTTACAAGTGCTGGAGCCTTCATATTTTTTCTAACTCTATCTGGCAAATGTTTATTAAGTTCTGCTAAAAGAGCTAAAGGCCTACTAGTAAAAGTTTTTGTAGCTCTGGAAGCCGTCATTGGAGTTCCTTTAGCTCTTTTATTTTTTCTTACACTAGTTTTTTTACTTGTTTGTTTTTTAGTTGATGCCTTGCCTTTTCCCGGGTTTTTTACACCTCGTGCTTTACCACTTGTTTTTACTTTTATATTTTTATTCTTTGAAGAGACATTTATTAGCGGATCTAAAACAGTTTTTGTAGCAAGGGTCTTTAAACTATCAGAACCTTCCATATTAACAAAATCATTGTCAATAAACTTATTAAAAAACTTAAAAAGAGTGTCTTTTATAAATCTTTCTCTTGGAGCATCAACTTTTCGGTTTGTATACTTATCCTGGTATGTAATAAACGGAACATATTGTGCATTAATCTTCCCTGAAGAAGATACAACAGTTTGGTAATCTACAATCACAGACTCTATCATTGTAGACTCAGTATTACTTATTGCACCGCTTTGTAACAAGTTATTAGCTTCTTTAAGCATAAAGCTATTAAATTCTTTTTGCTGCTCGGGCGTTAAAGACTCCGCAATGGCTTGTGTACCTCGTGCAACAGAAAGGCCAGAAACGGGGGTACCCGTACCTGCACCATGGCCTCTATCTACTCTCCCTGCTATTGAATCTGCAAATTCTTTTTGAGATTTTCTAGTAACTAGAGTTTTAACTATTTCTTTCTTTAGTTCGCCAGCTGTATCAAATGAGCCTACTACATAAGCATCCCCATTTTCAATCTTTCTCATAACATCTGGAAGATCTAATGCAATTCTCTGTCCTACATGAGTTTCCATTATATGATTTAACTTGCTACCCGGCATTTTATTTAATCTTACAAAATTATTATGCTTTTTCTTTGCTAACTCTTTTGCTTTTGCAAGATTCTTTTCATTATTATACCTTCTAAAACGCTTTTTAGGCATATGTTTTCTTTCCATCATTTCCAAGATGGTGTCATCAAGCCATTTTAAATCTTCTAAAAATATTATTTGCGGTTTTTTGTTAATAGCCGATCTTATTAACTTATTTTCTTCTTTTGATGCAAATTTTAATAATTTATCGGATAAATTTTTTCTTACCGACGGAGTAGACATTAGAAGTTCTTATAAAGGTCCAAGACACGTTTAATGTGGTCTGGGAACGCTACATTGTTACGTTGACTTGTAGAAGCATTATTTTGAATGCTTGCACCCGCTATAGTTTGACGAGCTTTATGTTCGTCTTTATGATAGTAAGTGATTAAGTCCATAACTGCTAGTTTTAAGTCTTCTGGACACGTTTCATAGCCTGCATTATAGACTACTTTTACTGCGCCCCTTCCATTTTTCCAATTTTTTTCTACTCTATAAATGCTATCAGTAGTATTATCAACATAATAATCTTTATCTACAACGAGGGCTTCATACGCACTTGTTGTATTTTCTCTTTCGGAAACCGCAGGATTTCCTACTATAGGAGATTCCGTAAGCTGTACAAAGTTTTCTGCGTAGTTAATATTAAATACTTCCGTTTTTGTTGTAGCATTATAAAAATCAATAAAACTATTATTACAGTAAGTTTTTACTAATTGACTCACAGAAGTGATAATAGAAGTAAGACGAGCATCATCCTTTACACTTTGGATGTTCTCAGAGGTTTTATATTCTTCTAAAGTTATCAAGTTTGTCATTTTATAAGTCCATTAGTAAAAACTTGGGGGAGGCGAACCTCCCCGAAGTTTTAATAGTGTATTTCTTAGAAAGTAATACGTTTAGCAACACCAGCACCATTTTGTACTTTAGTGAAACCTAAAGATTGTGTAGCAACTACTGCTGTACGTTGTGCCGCAACTTCAAAATCAGTGTCGATACTAACGCCGCGTAAACGAGGAATTACAAAAGAGTCCATGTTTACAGCGATTGCTGCAGTTTCTTTCTGATCAACACCTGAAGGGCCATCAGTATCTACAGTACCTGAGTTAGCAAGAAGATCAGATACAATTACAGGAGAACCGTATACAGAACCCATTACACCCGTAATCTTAGTAGCTAAATCACTACCAACTTCAGTAATGTCGGAGAAGCCGTCATTAGTGCTTGAGTTTAGTAGATCATAGTACTTCTCAGTACCTACAATGTAAGCAACACGAGAAGGATCGATACCGTATTTACCCATTTGACCACGAGCAGCAAGAAGGTCGCCTGCGTCTAGTGCGTCAGAACCAAGAGCGCTAACGCCTCCAGTAGTACCGCCTGCATGACCGCTAGCAGTAGCTGAGTAAGAACCATCAGTACCACCAAGTCCTACAAGACCTGTCATGTCTGAATCTGAAGTACCGAACAGAATTGCTGAATCAATTGCTTTAGCGTGTGCACGTGCTAGAGCTGAAAGAATCATTGGCAAAATAGTCACTACTACTTGCTCGTCAGTATCAGCAGGAATATAAGTACCTGAGATTAGACGCTTAGCATATGCAGTTACAGTACCAAGATCAAATTGATTAGCACCTGTCTGAGTGTCATTTTCTAGGATACCGTTACCGATACCGCCATTAGAGAAGCTTGCTAGGTTAGTATCAGATACAGTAGGAATTACTGTTGCACCTGAATTTACAGCAAGTTCGCGGAACAAGTTAGCAACTTTTTGCTCTAAACGTACTTCTTCTTCAAAAGTAGTAGAAACAAGGCTATCTAGTTTGCCCACATCACCTGTAGTACCTGTGTATGTTACACCTGATTTTTCAATAAGGCTTTTTGCATAATCAGTGTTATAACCTTTACCAGTAATTTTACCCAACACGTGAGCGCCTAGGAATTCTTTACCGAAAGCTGTAAGGTCAGCGCCACGATCTGAGAAAGAACGCTTGCTTTTTTGCATAGCTTCGATTTCTGCTTTCTTTTCATCAAGTTCTTTTTGGAAAGTACCCATTACTTCTTGTAGGTTTGCGTCTTTTTCAGCTAGTTTAGCTTCGACGTCACTCATAAGTTTCTCAACACCTGATTCTACACCAGAGTTGATAACTGTTTTAATTGATTCAGCTTCTAAAGCTTTCGCTTCATCTGCTTCTTGAGCTGCTTTAGCGGTGGCTTCGTCAGCTGCTTTTTGCTCGGCTTGCTTCATAGCAATCTTAGCGGCAGTATCTTCTGCTACTTTCTTTGCAAAAGCTTCCAAGTCGATGTTTTGATTATCCATCTTGATCTCCTGATCTGCGGATTTCTCCGCGCTTTTCGGTGTGTCACTAGCTACGCTAGAAGTATTAACTTCGTCTTTAGCCAGAGACTGACCGGCTAGATCTACACGATTTGTGAAAGTTTTTTTGAATTCTTCGTACTCTTTATCTGAGTCAAAAGACTTCGCGAGCGAAAAAGTAGCTGACTGATTGCATGGTACAGATACTACCGATACCTCAAACAACTCAGCGTCCTTAATCATTAGTCCGTCGGTTTCCTTTAAGTAATCAGCGTCCTTGACTCGAAAACCAACAGAAAAGGCTCCAAGAACACCGTCTTTAACTAATTGTGCAACATTAGCAGGCGCAGCCTTACTAATTTTACATTCCAGTTCCAAGCCATCGGGACCGGCTTTCAACCCCGTAGCTCTACCAATTGGCTTGTCATAATCATGATTAAACAAGATAATTGGATTTTTTTCAAAATTTGATAATCCACCTTTAGTCCAAGCTTCTGCTGAAATGGAATCACCCGCGCGATCAAAGTCAGCTGTACTAGCCATTCCTCGTATCATTACAGATCCATCGTCTGCTTCATGAGACTTAAATGTGGATGTAAGATTAAATAACTTATTCATCTTTACTCTCCTTTGCTTTAGCAGGCTCAACTTTCTTTGGTTGGGCTGGTGCTTTTTTAACCTCTACCTTTGGTGCCGGTTTTGGTTTTGGCTTAAGAGCTTTGATCTCTTGAGCATACCTTCCTTCGTCTAATATACTTAACATGTTACTATAAGTTTGAAATAAGTTAACTAGTGTAGTATATTTAAATGGAACTTTAAATCTTGACAAAGTTTTATACTCTTCTTCAGTATAAATTTTCTTTTTAAAAAGAAAAAACTTAGCTAAAGTTAATGCTGCTTTTTCCATATTTAATTTTTTATTCTTCATTTGACTCCTCCGGTCTTCCACCCTCTGAAGGGTTTGCTGCTGAACCTGCAATATTTGCAGGAACACGTATATCTTCCGCTTCCTCTTTAGGCTCGTATCCTAGTGCTTCTCTGGCTTCGTTTGGACTAATTATTCCTCCGTTTACCAAAGAAGTATAGTATGCTGCACTATCTCTAAGTTCTGGCTGTAATGCGGGAATATTTGTTATGTCCTCTTTACATTCAAAACCAAAATACCTACTAGTAGAAAAATTAATCTTTCTAACAATAGGAAGTATTGTTTCTAAGTAATAAAGTCGCATATTTGGTCTAATATTTGCATTATTTCCTGAGTCCATTAAAATAGGTGGAATGCCTAATGCTTTTAAAATAATTTTTTCATTTTCTTCGATAGCATTTTGAAAGTCTAGCTCTTTGAAATTTATATTTGATACCTTATCTAATTCTATTCCGCCATCTAATATTAAAGGTCTTCGGCCCCCTGTGTCTGGTCTGTACCGAGCTTGCCATGATACCATCATTCTTTCTTTAATTTTTTCTGATAAAGTGTTCGGAGACTTTAGTACTAAACCTGGTACTGCACCATTTTTAAAGAAATTATCTTGAAAAGCTCTCATAGAAGCTATCAAGTTCATTGTACGCATAGCAGGTTTAAGCCTCGGTACACCTCTATAAATTGAGTAAAAAGAGTTTTCTTTAATATGAATAATTTCATCAACAGAAAATTCTACGTCATTGAGTGTGTACTTTTCTACGTAAGTATCTTTATCTGCATGAACCGTTACTTTATCCGCGGGTAGATGATACATGTGTGCACCATCAAAGTAAATAAATATATTACCGTCTAAAATATAATCTGTTACTAAATTTCTTCGAAAAGTATTTATATCTTGAAAAGGGTTTGGCTCTTTATTCAATAAAAGATCTACTTTGCTTCTTTTTAGTCCTTTTACTACTCCTCTATATGCAATAGGTTGAACAACGGTTGGAATCTCTGCAACGTCATCTACGATCATATTAACGCCACGATTTACAATTTCTAAATCTTCATAAGCTCTTTCATAGCTTATGGTGCTTTCTCTAGAAGATTCAATATTACTACCCGTCATATATTGAGCAGGATTCAACTTCTCTTCGACATCAACAGGTTTTTTACTAAAAGGATTATACCAAGCCATGTTTTTCTC
>ENA-UZXB01012808-UZXB01012808.1-metagenome-genome-assembly--contig:-Day-2-1m-contig-12808_pt2 | contig 10384 bp, 9 predicted proteins | sample MGYA00260339_ERZ794899 | MGnify/ENA metagenome assembly ERZ794899 | reverse complement strand
TGGAGGAACTTATGTCCTTTGGCATGACTCATGGCAATACCGTCTCTTATAGAAGCATGGCATAGCGCGTCGTAAAGTATCACATCGCCCCTTTGGGGCACACTTGAGAAAAAACCAATATTTGCATCATACCCGCTATTAAAAATAAGGGCAGTTGGAGAATTGTGAAAACTAGCTATTTGTTTTTCTGTATTGAGGTAAAGAGGATGGTTTGCCGTTAAAAGCCTGGAGCCTGTTGCACCATTTGCCTGAAAGTCATGTTGTTTTAAAATATCACAGGCCTTGTTATAAATCTTTTTTGAGCGGCTAAAGCCAAGATAGTCATTACTAGAAAAGTCTAGCAAATCTTGAGATAAACCCAAAGATCTAAGGGAGTTATCTTTTACTCTTGCATCTATTTTATCTTGTAGTTTATTGGGCAACATCATTCAAAGATACAGAAGCTCTTCTCAAATCACAGAAATTAAAGGGCTTCTTTTGTAAAGAAAATACATTGATTTAAAATTGTTTTAATAAAACAAAAAATCCCCAATTACACAGGTGTAATTGGGGATTTTTAATAGTATAAAACTTGCTTTAATCTGCAAGTACAATCACTTTATTGTTGTTCATCTCTACAGTTCCGCCAGAGATCTCAAGTACCCATTTACCCTCTTGCTGGGTAAATTTATTTTCATATCCAGGGGCAATAGTAGGGCTTCCAGCAAATGTTACTTTTCCCTCACTCAAAAGAGACACAATAGCTGCGTGATTATTCATCATTTGGAACTCACCGTTTATTCCTGGAAGGGTTATGCTTTCTATTTCTCCGGCTACCAGTGAAGCCTCTGGACTTACTATTTCTAAATACATACTATTGAATTACGAAACCTTATTTTAATTAGGCCTCTGTTAACATTTTTTCTCCCGCCTCAATTGCTTCTTCTATAGAACCTTTCAAGTTAAAAGCTGCTTCTGGAAGGTGATCTAACTCCCCATCCATAATCATGTTAAATCCTTTAATTGTCTCTTTAATATCCACCAATACACCTGGTATTCCTGTAAACTGTTCTGCTACATGGAAAGGTTGAGATAAGAAACGTTGTACACGACGCGCACGGTTTACTGCAAGTTTATCTTCCTCAGATAATTCTTCCATACCTAAAATGGCAATAATATCTTGTAGCTCTTTGTAACGTTGTAAAAGCATTTTTACTCGTTGTGCACAATCATAATGCTCATCACCTAAAATAGCGGCTGTTAAAATTCTTGAAGTAGAATCTAGTGGATCTACTGCTGGGTAGATACCTAGTTCTGCAATCTTACGAGACAATACTGTTGTTGCATCCAAGTGAGCAAAGGTTGTTGCTGGTGCTGGATCTGTTAAATCATCTGCAGGAACATATACCGCTTGTACAGATGTAATAGAACCTTTTTTAGTAGAAGTAATACGCTCTTGCATTGCTCCCATCTCTGTTGCTAATGTTGGTTGGTACCCTACTGCAGATGGCATACGACCCAGTAGAGCTGATACCTCAGAACCTGCTTGAGTAAATCTAAAGATATTATCCACAAAGAAAAGTACATCTTTTCCTTGTCCATCTCCAGCTCCATCTCTAAAATACTCTGCAATGGTAAGACCAGATAATGCTACACGTGCACGCGCTCCAGGTGGCTCATTCATTTGTCCAAAAACAAACGTAGCTTTAGACTCTCTCATGGCCATATTATCTACCTTAGATAAGTCCCAACCGCCTTCTTCCATAGAGTGCATGAAATCATCTCCGTATTTGATAATACCAGATTCAAGCATTTCTCTAAGAAGGTCATTCCCTTCACGAGTTCTTTCTCCTACTCCTGCAAATACAGAAAGACCACCATGTCCTTTTGCTATGTTGTTAATCAACTCCTGAATCAGTACTGTTTTACCTACTCCGGCACCACCAAAAAGACCAATTTTACCCCCTTTTGCGTACGGCTCAATTAAATCAATTACTTTAATACCTGTAAAAAGTACTTCAGAAGATGTTGAAAGATCTTCAAACTTAGGAGCATCTCTGTGAATTGGCAAACCATCTTTTCCTGCTTTTGGAAGTTCGGCCATACCATCAATAGGATCTCCAATTACGTTAAATAAACGCCCATATATATCATCACCAATAGGCATCTGTATAGGTGCTCCTGTTGCAACAGCATCTACACCACGGCTCAAACCATCTGTACTATCCATAGAAATGGTACGTACTGTGTTTTCTCCCATGTGAGATTGTACTTCAAGAATTAACTTGTTTCCGTTATTATTTACTTCAAGACTATCATAAATCTTTGGAAGTTCTGAACCGCTTGCAAACTCTACATCTACAACAGGGCCAATAATCTGAGCAACTTTTCCTGTAACTTGTGACATTATTTTGGATTTCTGTTTTTACAATTGGCGCAAAATGCACCTTTTTTTAACGCTGCAAAGATAGTTTTTTCTAATGTAATATTACAAACTTGAAATGCTCTTTTTTGAACTTATTTTATACCCTAATTAAATAGAGGCTAGAATTTTGCAACTCACATCTGTATTTGGGCAGGTATTGCAACTATTGATTTATAATAAAAATAATTTGAGATTTAAGAAAGGGGTTCACAAAACCCGCGAATATTATCCTTAAATAATTTTAATATTCGCTCCATAAGCTGGCTATCTCTAGAAATTACCCTGCCATCTATCTCTACAATGGGCGTTAACTCTCCCATAGTGCCGGTAGCAAAAACCCCCTCTGCGTTTATAAACTCACTCAATGATAGATCTGCCTCTATGAGCTGTATGTCATGAGTATCACAAAGCTCCATGACTGTATTTCTAGTAATTCCTGGCAGACAGGCATTGGCAAAAGGCGTATAGACTTTATCTTGTTTTATCATAAAAATATTACTGCCGTTAAGTTCTGCCACAAAGCCCCGATCATCAAGCATCAATCCTGCATCTTTACCTGCTACATTGGCCTGAATTTTGGCAATAATGTTATTGAGTAAATTGTTGTGGTGTATCTTACTGTCCAAAAACTGAGGAGCATTTCTACGCTGGCTTGTACTAAGTACCGTAATTCCGGTTTTATTATCATACACAAGTGGTTTCCACTCTGCCAAGACAATTAAACAAGAACCACTTTGGTTTAATCTAGGATCCATGCCGCTTGTGATTTTTTCTCCTCTAGAGAGTGTAAGACGTATGTGAGTGTTGTCATCCATGGCATTGGCATCAAGAGTACGTTTAATGGCTCTTTTAATTTCTGCCTTAGTGGGTATATCTGTAAAGGCTAATGTTTTTGCACTTTGCTGCAAACGAGTTAAATGTTTATCTAAACATACCACCCCCTGGGGATATACCCTAAGTCCTTCCCAAACAGCATCTCCCCCTTGTACTGTGCTGTCAAAAACGGACACTTTTGCCTGGTGGCGGGGGTATAATTTATCTTTAATATAAACCTGTATGTGATCATTTTTAGGGTTTGATTTTTGTAACATTTAATCGTTTTTTAGAATGTGAGTTTTTAAAATGGTATAATAGATTAGGGCCTCGTTTAACACACTTTTCAGAGGCTGTGGTATAGTCTCTCTACTAGTTTTTTGAATAGCAAAACCTGTTGAATTATGTACATTTGAGTACCAATACCGGGCCCAAATGCCATCTTCCTTAATGCCTCCTTTTTGCCAAGACAACATATCTTTTGTAAAACAGATGTCAAGAGAATTACAAATTTTATGCAAATACACTTCAGGGTTTTTTAGTAGTTGGTCACTGTCAATAACAAGTGGTGTTTTGCCTTGGCTTTTTAAATACACAAATAGTTCTGCCGCCTTTTTTATACCAATATCATCCAGGCTTGGGTTTTTAATCACCTTAGAGAAAGAGGCCAGCAACTTTTTTGGGTGGCGGATTAGAATTACATTTTGCCAGGGCAAAATATGAGATGGTTCGTTGCTAAGATAGTGATGGGCCATGCCTTTTATAAAGACATGGCTGCCTTGTTTTAAGATCCCATCTATGTGCTCCAATACTTGTTTTTTTGAATGCGGAAGTGAGTTTAAAATTTCTTTTGTCCCCGGGTGTGTTACTTTTAAATTTCCATTGGCCAAATAATAGCCGTAAAAAGGCTCATCCAGTACTTTTATAGTTTTATTTTGAGCAAAACTATACATAAGCGCCGTAGATAAATTTCTAGGTCCAGAAATAAGATTGATGATTTTCACTGTTTAAAAATAAGTCTTTTTTAAGCTAACTAATTAAAATAGCTATGTATTGTTGAATTCTTAATATATAGTTAAGTTTGTGTCAAACAAAACAAAGCCTTTACCCTATGGACGAACTACTAAGTCAATTTTCAATTTCAATAGATAATACCTTTTCTATCTCAAATTACATCATAAATATTGTGCTTTGCGCAAGTTTGCTTTTTGTACTGTCCTTAGTCTATAAAAAGTTTGGAAACTCAATATCAAATAGAGGGCAACTAGCCAAGGTGTTAGTTCTTGTTGGTCTTACAACATTTATCATAATATCAATAGTGAAATCATCTCTGGCATTATCTCTAGGTCTTGTGGGGGCCTTGTCTATTGTGAGGTTTAGAACAGCCATCAAAGAGCCCGAGGAGTTGGGCTACTTTTTTATTGCCATTGCCACAGGTTTGGGCATGGGGGCTAACCAATTACTCCCAACGATTATTGGACTTGCCATGGTTATTATAATTATTGTACTGTTTAGAAAAAACATATTTAAAGACACCTTAACTCAAAATTTGTTAATTACTACCCAAATCAAGCAAGAAAATCAAACCAATACAACAGAGAAAATTGCTGAGATTATAAACCAACATGCCTCACAAGTTGAGGTGAAGCGAATTAATTACGCAAAACAAGAAATGGATCTAAACTTTTTGGTGAAAGTATCATCATTAGAAAAATTAAATACCATACAACACAACCTTAAAGAAATTGATAAGGGTATGTCTATTACTTTTTTAGATAATACCATCTAAAAAAGCGCAAACATTGCACCTATGCAACTCAAAACACCTTCAAACAAAAAAACATATCTAATCATTGCTCTTTCTTTAGCAATAGTTTTGATGTTAGGCTTTGTTTTTTCTGTTGAAAACAAGCCAAAAAAAAAGCAAGTTAAAATTGCAAAACAAGAGGACCGCAACCTCATAAAAACAAGTTCTGTTGATATTGCAAACCTTATTAAATCAAACACATCGTATCTGTACAAGGATGAAAATCTATTTGTTTTTGCTACCCAAGACGGGATTGTACCAAAAATAACTTTTGCCTACAAAGCGCCTCTTTCGTTCCGAGAAATAAATGACCTGGTGTATATCCATATCTTTTTAAAAGACCCAAAGGCTATTAAAACACCGTTTTACAACATGACGTTTAAGGCTCCAAAATTAACAGATACCATACAAGTGGATGGCCAACCATATGTGTTATTAACAAAGTCTTTACTGTCTGCGCCTTTTAAAGATGGTGTAATCCCGTTTAAAGAAATAAAACACATTAATCTAGGACGGTTTCATAGAAAGAAAGGAAGATCTCTGGATTTAAAGCAACTCCGTATAGATGACACTAATACTAAAAAAAGTATCACAAAAATTCTAGTGCCTCAAAATGCCAATGAGGCAGATGCCAATGGGTTCAAGACTATTGTAGCCTACGCAAAAGAATCTAAATTTAAAAAAATACGGTCAAAAAGAAATGAGGCGCTAGAAAAAGGAATCCTGCTGACAGAAGATAAAGATTTTATAAAAGGTGAGATACAACTAGGTTCACAGGACAAATTAAAAACAACATTTAGATTAAAAGGAGATTGGATAGATCATTTAAATAGAGAAGAGCAGTGGTCTTATAGATTTGTCATCAAAGATGATAAAACGCTTTTGGGTATGCGGAAGTTTTCTATTCAACACCCTGAAACAAGAAAATACCAGTGGGAGTGGCTTTTCAATAAAGTGATTAAAGACGAGGGGATAATTGGTCTTCGGTATGATTTTGTTTATTTCAAGCAATACATTGAAAACAAAAATAAAGTAGCCTACATAGACAATAAACTCATGGCTCTTGAAGAGTCTTTTGATAAAATATTAATTGAAAACAATCAAAAAAGAGAAGGCGTTATTATTGCCTTTGATGAGTCTATGTTGTGGAAAGATAAGCAGCACAATAGCTCATTGGGTTTTGAACAATTTCCTTTGATTGGAAACCGCTCTTACATGGAATCTGCAAAAATCAAGGTATATAATGAAAACAAGGTCTTAACCAACCCCAAGTTAAAAAAACAATTTATTGTTGCCAAGGAACTCCTTGAGGGCCTGAAAAGTGGAGCCTATAAAATCTCTGAAGTCTTTGACATAGACAAACTAACCACCTATGTTGCATTGTGCAATTTGTTTGGAGGTGATCATGGTCTTGTATGGCACAACCTAAGAATTTACTACAACCCTATCACAAACAAACTAGAGCCAATTTCTTTTGACTCTGTATCTGGAAATAAAATTGGAGAATTGTTACACTACCCCTTCTCAGAAAACGACCCTGTATATACAACAAAACTGGCAGAAAAATTTAAATTGATCTCAAGCCAACAATACATAGATGAGATTATTAGGTCTCATGGTAATCGTTTAAATCAGATTACTGAGGCCTTTAGAGAGACTTATCCTCAATTTAATTTTGACATTAAAACCCTAGAGTATAACAGCAATGTGATTAAGAAAATAATTTTTCCAAGAGACTTTGTTCTTGTTGATTTTATGGATGTAAAAAACGATACAATCTTTTTGGAGGTCAACAATCTAAACAGCTTTTACGCCACTATAAATGGTCTTGAGGATTTAAAGGGAAAAAAACTGGATGTTTTAGAAAAAAAAACAATCCTTTTAAAACCAAAGCAGAAGAAAGTTATTAAGATAGCTTTAGACAAATATTTTAACAATGCTTTTGTTTCAAAAAAAAACAAAAAAGGAGGATTTACTTATCCTAAAGACATTGAAAAGCTCAGAATTACTGGTGAGATAGAAGGAATTGGATTAAACTATGTAACTCAAATTGGCAAGATCGCTACCAGTCAAAATTTAGAGCAAAGCATTGCAACCTACAGAGATAAACACCGTATAAACTACACAGATTTTGAGTTTGTTGAAGTAAAACAAAACAGCAATGCTGTGGTGTTTAAAAAAGGAAATTACACCCTTTCTAAAAGCATTAAAATACCTAAAGATAAAGTGGTTATTATAGCCCCAGGATTCAGCTTAAATTTTAAAAACAATGCATCTATAATCTCTCAAAGCACCCTAATTGCAAAAGGAACAAAAGAAGATCCAATCGTATTTTTTTCTGACACAAATACAGGAGGTGGCATTTTTGTAAACAATGCCACATCAAGGTCAGAATTAACCTACTGCACCTTTGATAGCCTTTCTAATCCCACCAATGAAATTTGGGATGTCTCTGGAGCCATAAATTTTAACGAGAGTAACGTAACTATTTCAAATTGTGTTATTAAGAACAACCGTTGTGAAGATGGGCTTAATATAATAAGGTCTGAGTTTACAATGAGCGCTACTAGCTTTCAAGACACCTTCTCAGATTCTTTTGATGGAGATTTTGTGGCAGGAACAATAACTGATTGCCAATTTTATAATGCTGGAAATGACGCGATAGATGTTTCTGGATCTCAACTAACCCTTAAAGAGATACTCATAAAAAACCCATTAGATAAAGCCATAAGCGCAGGAGAAGCAAGTCTTATCACCGGAGATGCAATACAAGTATTTGATGGAGAAATAGGTATTGTTAGTAAAGACTTATCTAGTGTTAAGTTAAAAGATGTACTGATAGAAAACACAAGGTTAGGTTTTTCTTCTTTTCAAAAAAAATCTGAATATGGAAAAGCCTCCATTGATATCACAGGATTATCTCAAATAAACAATGAGTCTAATTTTTTAATTGAATCTGGCTGTAGGTTGACCATAAACGATGAAAAAATGCCTACAATTTCTAGCAAAGTAATTGAACAAATGTATGGAGCAGAATATGGGAAAAGCAGCAAATAAGCAAGCAGATTTAAATGCGCAAAATTCGCTTAGGTTTGAGAGAAAATTTATCTACAAGAACACTCGAGCTGAAGATTTAATACAAACAGAAATACTTACAAATCCATTTTGTTTTAAAGAAGTGTATCACAGAAGAAGTATAAACAACATCTACTTTGATGATCATGATCTCACTTTTTACAAACAAAATGTATCTGGTGATGGAGAACGAGAAAAATATAGATTACGGTGGTATAATGATGTTTTTTCTGAAATAATTAGCCCCACTTTTGAAATTAAAAAAAAGATAGGAGAAGTTGGAGACAAGTATTCTTTTAGGATGAAAGACACGCAATTTTCATTAAAAAATAGTGGTTTAAAAGAAATTCAAAACGCGCTGCAACAAATAATGAAGGATCAGAACAATCTTATATTAGCAACAAAACTCAAGAGCACACAACCGGCAATTTTTAATAGTTATGAGCGCAGGTATTTTTTGTCTGGTTGTAAGAACTATAGAATAACTATAGACTATAATATGTGCTTTTACAACCCAAACACATATAACTTTACTAGCAGTAAAATCACCTCAGATGACATTGTTTTAGAGTTTAAATATGCACTCCCACAAGACACCCAAAGCAGAGAAGTAAGCCAGCACTTTAGTGCTCGATTGTCAAAAAACTCTAAATACGTTACGGGTGTTGAGACTGTATACTATTAATTTAATACCATTACTTGATGCGGTTTTTACTAATTTTTATAGCAGGATTTTTACTAGGTAGTTGTTCTAATAAAAAGGACATCTATACTACCCCAACGTTCTCAAAAAATAACAACCTACAAGCGGTGGTAGAAATACCTGCAGGTACAAATAAAAAAATTGAATACAACACCCTCTCCATGCAATTTGAAATTGACAAAAAAAATGGGGTAGATAGAGTGATTGATTTTTTGCCCTACCCAGGAAATTACGGTTTTATCCCCTCCACCTACTCAGACCCAGATAAAGGAGGTGATGCAGACGCTCTGGATGTTCTTATTATTGCAGAAAATTTACCAACGGGGACCATTGTAGAAATCTTGCCCATTGGTGTTTTAAAGCTCATAGACAACCAAGAATTGGATTATAAGATTATTGCCATACCCCTTAAAAAAGAACTTCAGGTCATGGCTCCAAAAACCTTTGATGATTTTAAAAAGCAATACCCTAAAGCCTTAGATATACTAAATATGTGGTTTTCTAATTATGACCAAAAAGACACTTTGTATGTAGCGGGTTGGGGCAATGAAAAAGAGGCTCTTGCAGAAATCAACAAAAGCCTCCTTCTTAAAAATTAAATTTTAGCCTACTCCACGGTAACACTCTTGGCCAGGTTTCTTGGCTGATCTACGTTTCTATCAAGCATCACGGCAATATGATAGGAGAGTAATTGCAGCGGTATGGTTGTTACAAGTGGGGTGAGTGTTTCTGGAGTTGGCGGTACCTCCATTACAAAATCTGCCAGTTCTCTTACCACAGTATCTCCCTGGGTTACCACAGCTATGATCTTTCCTTTTCTTGCTTTAATTTCTTGGATATTGCTCACTACTTTTTCATAGTGGTTACTATTTATGGCCACCACCACAACTGGCATTTGCTCATCTATAAGTGCAATAGGGCCGTGCTTCATCTCTGCGGCTGGATAGCCCTCTGCGTGTATGTATGAAATTTCTTTAAGCTTCAAAGCACCCTCCAAGGCAACCGGGAAATTATACCCTCTTCCTAGGTATAAAAAGTTTGGAGAGTCTTTAAATACTTTTGCAATTTCTTTAATTTCATCGTTACTCTCCAATGCTTTTGCCACATGAGAAGGAATGGTATCCAACTCTCTGAGGTGCATCATATAGTCTGATTTAGAAATGGTTCCTTTTACTTGAGCCAATTTTAAAGCAATCATGGTAAGTACCGTAATTTGTGTTGTAAATGCCTTGGTTGATGCTACTCCAATTTCTGGCCCAGCATGAGTGTAGGTTCCAGAATGAGTTTCTCTTGAAATAGTAGATCCAACAACATTACAAATACCATACACAAAAGCTCCCTTTTCTTTGGCTAGTTTTATAGCTGCAAGAGTATCTGCAGTTTCTCCACTTTGAGAGATGGCTATAACCACATCTTTTTCTGTAATTACTGGGTTGCGGTATCTAAACTCACTGGCATATTCTACCTCAACGGGTATGCGCGCCCAATCCTCAAAAGTATATTCTGCCACTAGCCCTGCGTGCCAAGAAGTACCACAAGCTACAATTATAATCCTGTCTGCATTAACAAATTTTGGGATGTA
>ENA-UZXB01021147-UZXB01021147.1-metagenome-genome-assembly--contig:-Day-2-1m-contig-21147_pt1 | contig 10446 bp, 9 predicted proteins | sample MGYA00260339_ERZ794899 | MGnify/ENA metagenome assembly ERZ794899 | reverse complement strand
CTTTAAATAAGGCTTTGGCTGGTGTCAGTGGATTTCCATTTGCAGCAAATTTTATAGCTCAAGAATTTGCCAATAAAGTTGGATGGATTGCTGATCCTGATAGATTTCCTGGAATTGAGTATGTAATAGATAACGGATACGATATACCCTCATTAGACATTTATGGAAATTTAGATCCCGGATGCGGCGGAGGGCTGGCTCGAACTGATGAAGCTCATTCGGTTGGTTTAGATAACTGTGACTGGGTACATGACGGTTTTAGACAGGCAGTTGCCACACAACCAAACAGCATACATAAAGTTCAAGTAACCACAGGATTTGGTCATGTGCCAACAAATTACGCTAGCCCTGCCAATGATTTTGTTGATGAATTTATAAGTGAAATTTTAGCTACCAATCCATCAAACCCTTTTAACTAAATTTGAAAAAATTAATAGGAATATTAGCTATTGCTTTGGACTTAAAATAATTCCAAATCCTCCCCAAAATAGTTCGATTTCACTCCTCTTGGCTCCACGGCATTATTCCCTAAAATAATTTTTATTTTAGGGAATATTTTTTTTAGTTTTACTTAAAAATTTGATTTAATTTTACAATTAAGAAGAAACCTTTATATATAAAATAAACATAGACATTCATGAAACGTGTATTAACCATTTTATTTTTAGTATATCTGAGTTATCCAATCAACGGACAAACTATTGAAAAAGAAAGACCAGAAGACTTAATGTACTTATCTGCACCAGATTCAACTGGCTACAGAAGACCCCTAAAAACTCCAATAATACACGATACAAAAAGAAAAGTTGTAAACAATTTATCTGAACTGCCTTATCCAATAATATTTATTCATGGCCTGAATTCTGAGGCGGAAGCATGGAATGATTTTACAAACGCCTTAGAAGAAGAATATGGTATGATTTTTGGTGGTCGAAAGGATTATTGTTTGAATTTTGATAATGACAACTCTATTGCAAATACTAATTTTTATCCTGAAAATGGTGCAGATATTGCAATATTTGTTGGTCCTACAATAAATTTTTCTGGAGATTATTTTTACTTAAACTTTAATATAGGAATTGACGGTTCTGTTTATCCATGGTATTTAGATTCATCAAATGTTTTAAGTAATCAAGCAGCAGTAGTTAAACAAAGTGTAGCTCTAAAGAATATGATTCAATATATTTTAAACGGAACAGGAAAATCAAAAGTCATTTTGTTCGGACATAGCATGGGCGGATTAGCTGCAAGAGAATATTTACAAAATCCATCAATTTGGCAAGATGATGGACAGCATCATGTGGCCAAACTAATTACAACAGGTACTCCTCATGGAGGTAGTAATACGTCAGGAAGTGCATTATCTTTGGGGCTTGGAATCAATGAAAAAAGTGATGCGGTTAGAGATTTACGTACAACATATTCTGTAAGTGGTAATCCAGGTGTTTATCTTAACGGCGGTTTTGAAGATTTGGATTGGATGGATGATTCATTAATTCCTTTTTATGCATTTCACAACACAGACGTAAATTGTAATACAATAAACGATGAATTTATAACAGGTCTCAATTCTAAAGAAAACCCAAATGATTTAGATTTTGCATGTATAATTGGAAGTTTTTTAGGGGGTTCTTCTGACGGAGTTGTGAACCAAGTATCTGCTAACTTATTTAATTACATTGACTTCAACTCTAACACAGTTAATAATATATTCAACACGAATTCTTTTCATACATCATTGCAAGGCAAATTTCTTGAGAACATGCAAGGTTTGGATGAACCTAATGAATATGAACTAAGTTACGAGATTGAATTAAATAAAAACTACAGCGGATTTGTAACTCCACAACCTATTAATGGATATGATTATGATTATGACGACTTCAAATTTACATTAGAAGAAAATGGAGTTTATGAGCTTAAAATTACTAGTACAATTTTGAGTGAACTAAATTATTATCTCTTAGATAGTGAACTTAATATTTTGTTCAGCGGTACTATCGACCAAGAACCTATTAATGAAGATAGCATTCAAATTTCATTAAATAGTGGTCAATATTTTTTAGAATTTGAAGCTAGTCCAAATGAGATGAGCCCTCCTAAGTCATATAATTTTTCCATCGAAACCAATTTATCTATCCCTAACAACGTTACAGAAACTCAAATTTCAGTATATCCAAATCCAACAAATTCTATTATTAATATAGATTCAAAAATAAAATTTGACCAAGCTCAGATTTACAGTGTATTAGGTCAGAAAATTTTCTCAAAAAAACTGGATTTAAATCAAATAATAGATTTGAGTGAATTGAGTGCAGGCTTTTACAATTTGATATTAAAAAATAGTGACCAAATTCAAAGTGTAAAGATTTTAAAAGAATAATAACTGAATCAGAGAATACGAACTTTAAAATTTAGTTTTAATTATTTCAAAAAAGTAATTATTAAACATTAAATACTTTTAAATCATCACCAAAATAGTTCGACTTTACTCCCCTCTGCTCCACTTTAGTTATAAATAATGAATCCACTGGTTCCTAAAGAAATGAAGGAAAACTAAATAGATCTACATATAATTATAAACAACGTTTAGCTACCTAAGTTATTTATCTAACACAAGTTTTAGCTGTTTCAAAACACAAAAAAAACCGTGAAAAAGTTCACGGTTTTTTTTGAGTATGTGATAATCAAATCTGTTATTAAGGTCTTATCACTTTGTCAATAGCATGTACAACTCCGTTTAAAGCTTGTATATTTATTGCAGATGTTATGATATTACTTACACGACCATATGAATCTGTTAATGTGAAATCTGTGTTATTTGCTGTAATATCGCCACCACCTAGTGTAGAAACAGTTCCGTTAGGGAGTTCAGAAGATTGAATATTACCGTTTACGACATGCATTAAAAGTACTGCGTCTGTAGTTGCTGCGTTTAATTCGTCTGCACCTTCGCCAAATCCAGTTAAGCCTAATTCAGCAAGTATTCCACTTTCAGAGTCAAGAAATGCATCATTTAATGGTGCAAATACCGTGTAAGGCCCTGCTAAAGGATCATAAACAGTGTCTATCCATTGAACCGTAGGTGAACCTGTATCAGCATGTGAAAGTGCATCAACAAGTGTGGATAATGCATCATTTGTTGTTGCAAAAGTAGCGATAGTAGGTAATCCAATAACAGCATCAACAACATGAACAACTCCGTTTGATGCTACTATATCAGCTGTTGCAACACTTGAAACACCATTGAAAGTTACGTCTGATGATGTATCAAAATATAAACTTAAATTATCACCATCCACGTTCGTCGCATTAGTGGTACTATACCCAGAACCTACGTCAGCTAGGTTAGTGGAAGTAACAGTACCTGTAATAACATGATTTAAAAGAATGTTACTAAGTAAATCAGTCGGAACTTCAGAAAGTGACATAAAACCGTTGTCTGTTAAAAATGTTTCGAATGCGTTGTTTGTTGGCGCTAAAACAGTAAATTCACCTTGGCTTAAAACAGAAACCAAATCTCCATCAGCTGCTTGAAGTGCGGCAACTAAGTTACTCAAATCTGGATTGGCTGCTGCAATATCAACAATAGTTGATGGATATGTAGCTGAAGGATTGTCATCGTCGCTGCAAGAAATTATCATAAGGCCTACAAATAGTAGGGAAAGTAATTTGTAGTGTTTCAATAAATTTTTCATAGATATATATTTTTTAGTCCACAAAAAAACAATATAAGTTGTAATTTTTGTTTAAGTTTTTGTTAAAAGATTCCACAAAATGATGTATTGTATTTATTTTAACTTTATCAGTTGATTTAATGCAATTAAATAGTTAATTATATACTAATAAATAGTTATTACTGTTAATAATTATAGATTAATTCTGGCAATTAATTACAATAAATTTCCGTAAAAACTGATTTCATGCTGAGATACTCAACTTAGCGAGAAAAATTTAAAAGAGTTATAAAATACTACTAAGAGTGTTCGGCTCGTACTATTTCTAAAAAGAAGCTACACAAAATTCGTAACTGCTCACACAAAAAGAAGTTGTGAGTTAAAATTTCTATAATTTTTCCAAATCCCCCCTAAAATAGTTCGATTTCACTCCCTTTGGCTCCACGGTATTATTCCCTAAAATAAATTTTATTTTAAGGAATATTATTTTTAGTCTTGGATGTAGAATATATAATAATTTAACAAAATATGATTTTAGCCATAGGACCATTTCAAATTCTTTTAATACTATTATGTATTGGAATATTATTTCTTCCTCAAATTTTCTTTCTAATCACTTTACAGAATACAATTAAAGAAGTTAGTATTGAAAATAGGACAATACAACCTAGTCAAGTTTGGCTCACTTTTATCCCTTTGTTTGGCATTTTTTGGCAATTTTTTATGGTTAATAGAATCTCAAAATCAATAGCTGCTGAGTTTAGCAAAAGAAATATTACAACCCAAAGTGAAAAACCTGGATATTCTCTTGGGTTGACATATTGTATTTTATTATGTTGCTCAGTAATTCCAGGAATAGGTGTCCTATTTGGGTTAGCAGGTTTTGTTGTGATGATCATTTATTGGGTCAAAATAAATGACTACAAAAATCTACTAAGAGCTAACTAAAATTTTAAATCCTCCCCAAAATAGTTCGATTTTACTCCCTTTGGCTCCACTTTTTATTCCCAAGAATAATTTTTTATTCTTGGGAATATTTTTTTTAAAATAGCTAAATCAGAACTAAAAAAAAATTGACTTCACAATCTTAACCTATATTCATTCTTTTCCTCTATTATAAGTATAAATAAAACTATAGTCTCCTTGAAAAGTCACTTTTAAACTATTGTTTTCTAACAATTCATAAGTTGTTTCGTAATAAGCACTTTCATACTGATTGTACCAATACATGTTCTACAATATTATTGAGGTATTTGCATTGCCTTATTTTTATGTTTGAATAGTTTCTTCGATTGTATAGTTTTATCGCAGCTTTATTCGACCCACTCTTATCGATGTTTATAAGTTCTGGATTAACATTATTATCTATAGCTCCACTTTGACTCCCCTGATAGATAAAAGTTCTTCTACATCTCTATAGCTAAGACTAAANNTAATATGATTGCTTTAGGAAAACAGTGACCTTTGAACATCTTTTGGGAGTAAATATTTTTCCTTACATTAGGTTCGACAGAACCAATTAAAATCATATTACAATGAATATTCATAAAATTTTACCAAATGAGAAATTGCTTCAAGTGCATTATTATCAATTTTTTAACTCATGTCCATTCGAATTATATTATGCGATTGACACAAAAGGATTAAATGAAAAATATCCTGGTTTTTTACAAACTTTTGATTTTACAAATGTTGATGTTTACGACTTATGTGAATTTATTAGAAGCGAAGAGAGATGGACAGATTGGCCTTTAAATACCCCGGAGCAATTATTTTGTTTTTGGGACAAAAATATAGACGATATATTCAATATTCAAGAAATTGAAAAATTTCCTTTATTGTTTACAGATTACAATACTTCACCTTTTAATGATTTAGTAGAAGTTAATTACTATGATGCCATTTCGATTTTCAATCAAAATGGAGGATATTTGAATATATTTCACTTTCCCAATTTAATTGATAAAGGGAGTGTTCATTTGACCTTTCTTAATGATGAATATTTTGTAGTTGAGATATTTGATGATAATAATGGACCTGAAATGATTTTATATAATAAAATAAATGGAGTAATTATTGAACAAGGTTTAGTAGACTCTTTGGAATTAATTGAATTACTTGACAAAAATAAAATTGCATGGCAAATAAAAGATCTATCTGAGAAACTTAAAAATAATAAATCAATAATGTTAGCCTCTTTGGACCTTTGGTCTCATAATTTTATAGAAGTTAATTCTATATTCAAAAAAGATAAAGAAATAGTATTGAAAGCAGTTAATGTTAATGGTGATAATTTAAAATTTGCCGATGAATCGTTCAAGACTAACAGAGAGGTGGTATTAGCAGCCGTTAAGTCTCGTGGACCTGCTTTAGAATATGTCAACGAATCGTTGAAGGCTGACAAAGAGGTGGCTTTAGTGGCCGTTAAGTCTGATGGACGTGCTTTAGAATATACCAACGAATCATTGAAGGCTGACAAAGAGGTGGTTTTAGCAGCCGTTAAGTCTCATGGAGATGCTTTAGAATATGCAAGTGAATCATTAAAGGCTGACAAAGAGGTGGTTTTAGCAGCCGTTATTAAGTCTATTGGTGGCTGGGCATTAAAATATGCCAACGAGTCATTGAAGGCTGATAAGAAGTTTGTTTTAGCGGCTGTAAAATTAAATGGTATAGCATTGCAACATGCAAGTGAACCATTGAAAGCAGATAAGGAGGTAGTTTTAGAAGCCGTTAATTCTAATGGATTCGCATTAAAATATGCCAACGAATCTTTGAAAGCTTACAAAGAGGTTTTAAAGGTTGCTAAGGAGAACGGTTATGAGGATTTGCCATTTTAACCGATAATGATGATCATACCAAATCCAATATAAAAATAAAATATAAACCCGTTGTACGGTTTCAAATTCGAGTACATTTAAATAATTAATGAATATAAAAACTTATTATTATGAATTTATTTCCAAAAACTATAGAGTTTATTTACGAAAAACTAATACAAGACGAAAATAACATTACACCATTTGCAAATGGCTTACATAATATTTTAAGCAAAAGGTTTAGTTTTTTTAGAGATAATTTATACGAAGAATTACTTCAAGCTTTTAACAACTATTTTATGAGTATGACCAATGAGGGTGAAGTAGATGAAAATAATTTTGATGAAATTGATTCCTTAATTAATGAGGGAGAATTGTTTTTTAGAGATGGCATTATTGAAAGATTGGGCGTATCCAATTATGATGTATGTGCGCTATTGTTAATTATCAAAAAAATTAATGAAGTTGGCCCCGATAACGTGCAAAATGCTGAACATTTTTTAAATGAAACAGTTAATAGTTTAGATAACCAAATAACAGATGAAAAGGTTAGAAACAACGACTCTTTAATTGATTTTTTATCCTATGAAAACATACAAAACGATTTAGTGATAATTTTTACATTGAGAGATGATATTAATCATCCGGCATTACATGAATTAATAGACGGAAAGTATTCCTATCTTTTCTTAAATAAAATGTTTAAACAATATACATATGAAAATTTGAATTTAGAAAATATCCAAATCATTTCTCCTAATTCAAAGTTCTTCAATCAGTTTAAAGAAGATTTATTAAGATATAATACTAAGGCATTAACCTATGATGAATGGAGTACAAACAGAGAAACAGTACTAAAAGCAGTTAAAAACCATGGTGTTTCTTTGAAATACGCGACTGATGAATTAAAAAAGGATAAAGAAATTGTTCTTGAAGCTGTTAAAAATCACGGGGATTCGTTAGAATATGCGGCTAAATATTTAAAATCAGACAGGCAAGTAGTTTATTCTGCTGTTTCTAATACATCATCATCATTAAAATTCGCTTCAAATAATATTTTAGCTGATGTATTGTTAGCTATTAGAGGAAATAATTTTTAACAAATAACTTAACAAAAATGGCTACACCTATTTTTAAATTCCAACATCCCGATTTACCTAGAGAAAACTTGTATTTTATATATAATTCTTTTCACGATGAGCCAGCTACTATTCCTATGGATTTGACTACCTTTTTAAAATATCATTTTACTGCTGGTAGGATAATTGAAGTGTTTTTAATTTCTTGGAAAGCCATTCAAGATACTGGTGCTAGCTTATCTGAACAATCCTTCGAATCGTTTTTCAATACAAACCAAAAGGAATCAATCTATGAAATAGCATGGAGTTCATATGCGCTGGATACCGCTTCAAAAATTAGCAATGTTTCTAAAGAATTTTTCGAATATATAAATGAGAATCCATTGCTGATAAACCCATTTGAACTCGAAGAGCGTTTGGATACTTTAACCGTGCATTATCTGCTCAGACCCTTGGAATATTATGAATCAAGAGCTGCTTTGATGGATTTTCTTTATGAGATAAATGAAAGCAATGAAGGGACCGACTGGTTAAGTATGTTGTTAGAAAATGAAGAATCTTACCTAAAGCAACTAGATAATGTTCCTTTACATCTGGCACCCCATAAATATAGAAATCAAGGGTATTTTTACGAACAGTGCATACAACAGGAGCAGTTTGCAATGATACCTTCGCTTCCTGATGAAGATCGAAACTTTGTCTTAAAAGCATTGAAACAAAACGTGTTTGCAGCACCATATATCAATAAGGCACTTCTAAAAGACCCAGAATTTATATTGGAAGTGGCCCAACATCAACCATCAATTTTAACTTATGTTAATCAGGAAATCATCGATACCAATGAACAACTGAAAGCAATACAAGGTCAAAACATTGATGATGACCTACCCTTTTAGACTTTGGTACTTGGCCTGATAAATGACGTTTGATTAAAAAAAATATTTATGAGAGATTTATTTAACAAATACAGACAACAATTTTATAATGAACTACCTAAAAATCGGTTCTGTCGCATCTAATGTAAGGAAAAAATCAATTTTTTTATATTTATAACAAAAAAGATGTTCAAAGGTCACTGTTTGGTTCTGTCGCATCTGCTAAAATTAAGCATCAAGTTTTAAACTAATTTAATTTTTTAAGAAGCTAATGATATAAATGATTTGTAGGTTGAACTTTCAGGGTTCACCAGTTGATTTTTCTTTATCATTTTAACTCAATCCGATGGGAATACTATACTATCCAAATAGGTCTCTCAATCTTAACAGTATTGTGTTTTAACAGATTTGATTTTAAACTCAGAAAAGGATTGCTTTATGGGCTTTTAGCATCCTTATGTTTTGGTATTGCATATCCTTTAGCGGGAATTCAAATCAAAGAAATTGGATTTAAAACAACTATATTTATTCAAGAGATAACTATCTTATTTATATTTCTTTGTTTTGGATATTATATAAAAAAAATAAGAATCGATTTTAAAATATACTTTGATATTAAAATTTTAGCATTAAGTGTTTTATCTGCTTTTGCAGTAATTTTATTTTTTTACAGCTACACGGTCATAGAAATATATAAGGTAAATTTAATTTCAAACTTTCATCCAGTTGGCGGCATGATTGTGTCAATCATATTATTCGGTGAACGCCTAACAAAATATCAAATTTTAGGGGTGGTGAGTTCAATTATTGTTTGTTTACTGATTTTTGTCAATTAGTCTAAATATTAAACATCAATTTTACACAAATCCTCCCCAAAATAGTTCGATTTTACTCCCTTTGGCTCCACTTTTTATTCCCTAGAATAATTTTTTGTTCTTGGAAATATTTTTTTTAAAGTTTTACTTGAAAATTTGATTGGTTTCAACAATTAAGAATAATACTATTGGTGAGGATTTGATTAAATTATTGGGGAAATTTGAATAATTTCCATGACCAATAATCATCTCTGAATAATATATCTACACCATATGAGTAGGATCGAGAATATGCTGATGGTAAGAATCCATTATTTGTGACATTAATAATTCCTTTATATTTCCATCGATTATCTTGAGAATGTAATGTGTCATTATGTATCTCGCCTTCCCAAGCAAATTCTATATCGGTTTCAAAACTATCGTTTTTAAAATAATCAACTGCCCAAGCTTCTTCAGTAATCTCTGCTGCAATATACTCACCTAATGTTTCACCAATTAACTTTGGATTATTTATTAAAGTGTTATTAGGGAATGGAGAGGGAAATTTACAATCTTGTTTGGTACTCCCACCTATATATATTTCATTAATATCGAAGTCACCCAATTTCCATTCAAAAGTTTTTGTATTATAGTACAAGCCAATAATGAATTGTTCATAGCACCCTTCACTATTAATAATAATAAGCTTTCTATTTATTTTTTAGCCAAATTGTTCTTCTAACCACAATCGTTTATCGGTCCATGATTTACTGTTGTCTTCATAATGTTATGTGAATCCCTTATCTCTATGTATATTCTGGTCTGGAAGTATAATGTTGTTATTGTAAGACAAAAAACTTCTTCTAAGATGGTATGTAATCATGGTCAAAAACATCATTCTCAAGCAAGTACGTTGCAACATCATCGAAATTAACTAAGTACATATCTCTCCATAGGTTTTCTTCATCTTTGTATTCATCTAAATCAACTCCCAAACTCGTTAAGGTTTCTGATATAACACCCCATATAAAATCTCCTTGCTCAGCATCTTTCAAGTATTTGTCTTCTAATACAGCAAGTAATAAATCAACTAATTCATCTTGGGCAATATCTTCTTGACACATTTTACAAATTGTACAGTACAATGTGGTAATACATGTGTGATAGAAATCATCACCTGTATCATCAATATTTTGTGCATC
>ENA-UZXB01000062-UZXB01000062.1-metagenome-genome-assembly--contig:-Day-2-1m-contig-62_pt1 | contig 10454 bp, 11 predicted proteins | sample MGYA00260339_ERZ794899 | MGnify/ENA metagenome assembly ERZ794899 | reverse complement strand
AAAATAAATAATTACATGTATGTATTTGGAAACGGTGAAAGCCGAAAAGGCTTCGACATCTCATATTGCTTTGGACCCAAGGTAGGGTGTAATGCAATTATGCGTGACTATCAAATGGACCATCTTGTATGCGTAGATAAACGTATGGTTGAAGAAGCAATAGCACAAGGTGTAAATGTTGATACAAAAGTATACACTAGGCACGACTGGTTTCCACGTTTTAAGAAACACAAGAACATAAGACAACTACCTGACTTACCTTACAAAGGCAATGAACGTTGGGACGAACCATTCCAATGGGGTAGTGGTCCTTATGCTGTTCTTATTGCTGCACAAAAGGCCAAGAACGAAACAGTTCATTTGATAGGCTTTGATATGTATAGTAGTACGTCAACTGTTAATAACGTTTATAAAGATTCTAGAAACTATGATAGAGCAGACAAACGTGCTGTAGACCCACGTTATTGGATACATCAGATAGGCAAAGTATTTGAAACCTATGCAAAAACTAACTTTGTAGTTTATGATTTACATGAAAAAATGCAAAAAGCCTGGAATCACCCTAATGTTTCTCTTGACAAACTAAGTAACATACGTTATAATAGTAACTAATACAGAGGACTTTAATACGTCGACCCTCTTTAAATACTCCGCCGTTATTTATATAGGAGAATAACATGGCTTATTACAGCACTAAAACATACGGACATAACATCGGACTATCAGCGGTGTTCCGTCAACCTAAGGCAATGCATTCACATTGTCATTTACTACACGGATATAGTTTACAATTTAAATTTGTATTTGGATGTTCAGACTTAGATGAGAAAAACTGGGCTGTTGACTTTGGCGGATTGAAACCGTTGAAGGCTTGGCTAGAAGATAGTTTTGATCACAAGACAGCAATTGATATTGCAGATCCAGAACTAGAAACTTTTAAAGCATTAGAAGAAAAAGGCCTAGCAGAGATTAGAACTTTTGATGGTGTTGGTTGTGAGAAGTTTGCATACCACGCATGGAAGTTTGCTGATCAACTTATTAGAGAAGTTAGCGATGGACGTTGTTGGTGTGAATCAGCTGAATGTGCAGAGCATGGTGCTAACAGTGCAATCTATACACCATACTCAGTACAAAAGACGTCACACGTAGATGGCTAAGGTAGACAAGAGTCAGTATACTAAAGAAGAATGGCTTGCAATAAAAGCAGAACGTAGAGAAGCAAAGTCTGCTAAACACGTAAGCAAACTTCCACAGGACTATTATATTTTGTGTCTGAAACACGGCACAAAATATTCTAGTGATTATGTTAACAAACTTTATAACATGGTCAAACGAAACTGTACCCTTGACTATAAATTTGCATGTCTAACAGATGATCCTATGGATCTTAATCCTGACATACAAATACTAGACTTACCCAAAGGATTACCTGGATGGTGGAACAAGCCATACATGTTTACAAAAGACTTGCCTATCAAAGGTACAATACTATATATGGATTTAGATGTTGTCATAAGCGGCAACATTGATAAACTTCTTACATGGCAACCTAATCACTGGTGCATAGTAAAAGACTATACACGAGCAATGAGACCAAACTACAAAAAGTATAATAGTTCAATTGTTAAATTTAAAACAGGCGAACTTGATTTTGTTTGGGAAACATATAAGAAAGATCCAGTAAAGTATCAAAAGTTATTCTTTGGGGATCAAGATTACTTGTATGATGTTACATACAAGACCAAAGCGGCAATGATGTATCCAGACAGTTGGACACAAAGTTGGAAATGGGAAGTAAGAGAATCTAAAGATTTTAAACCTGGCGGTGTTAGGGGACAAAGAGAATTCAAAGAAGTTGAATCTGTTGTACCAAGAATAGAATGTTGCGTATGTGTTTTTCATGGAGACCCTAATCCAGAAAACTGTTACGATCCATGGGTGGTAGAAAATTGGCAATAAAATATATATTTGATGTAGACGGAACACTAACTCCAAGTCGTGGTAGAATGGATCATGAGTTCAGAGCGTTCTTTAATACATTTTGTTTAGTAAACGATGTTTACCTTGTTACAGGTAGCGACAAGCCTAAGACAGTAGAGCAAATTACTGAACCAACATACAACTTAGCAAAGCGTGTGTATAACTGTTCAGGCTGTGATGTCTGGGAAGGTAGTACACACATAAGAGCATCGCATTGGATACTTCCCGAAGATGCACATGAGTGGTTGAGTATTAAACTTACAGAAAGTCCATTTAATCTACGTACAGGTCTTCACTTTGAACATCGACCAGGAATGGTAAATTATAGTGTAGTAGGACGTAATGCATCTTTATATGAACGACATCAGTATGTAGCATATGATACATTNNGAAGACGAACGAAACAAAATAGCAAAGTCGTTTAACAAATTGTTTCCTGAACTAGAAGCTCGCCCGGGCGGTGAAACAGGTATTGATATTGCTCCTAAAGGAAGCGACAAGAGTCAAATACTAGTTGACTTTGCACCAAACGACACAATACACTTCTTTGGCGATAGGATGGACGAAGCAGGAAATGACTATCCTCTAAAGAAACAAATCATTGACAATGGTCTAGGTATGTGCTATAATGTATACAATTACAAAGAAACTTGGGAACTACTCAATGAACAATCTTAAACGTATCGGCTTTGCATGTAAGTACATGGACCCCGATCAAACGCAGAAGAAGAAACTACTAGAAGAAATTCAACGACCGCTAAATACTCGTAGCACAACAGTACAGTGGCTCAACAGGCAGACACGTGATGTTGCTGAAGAACGCTTGTGGGACATCATGGTTCACAATATTGCGTCATACAAAAGGTTGATTGAATATGTGGGATCTCTTCCTCCGCAGCTTAGAATGGTCAGACTCGGTAGTGATGTACTTCCTGTTTATACCCAGCATGAGTGGTCTTATTATTGGCGTCAGCCTGATGTGGTTGCGTATGCTGAGAAAGAATTCGCAAAGGTCGGCGAAACGGCAAGAGCCCTCGATGTTAGACTCTCGATGCACCCAGGCCAATTTACAGTCCTTGCTTCAGATAGTGAAGAAATAGTAGAACGGAGTATAGAAGAATTTGAATATCACACCGATGTCATACGCTGGATGGGTTACGGCAAACAGTTCCAAGACTTCAAGTGCAATGTACACATCAGCGGCCGCCAAGGTCCAGCCGGTATCAAGCATGCCGTCAACAACAGACTTTCACCAGAAGCGAGAAACACGATCACGATCGAGAACGACGAGAACAAGTGGGGTCTTGACGCAAGCCTCGAACTTGTTGACACCTGCGCACTCGTACTTGACATACACCATCACTGGTGCCGTGAAGGTGAATATATTAACCCCACCGACGATAGATTTGCTCGTGTAATTGATAGCTGGCGTGGTGTACGTCCTGTAATACATTACAGCTACAGTCGCAACGAACACTTGCCCGAAGGCTATGCACACGACACAATGCCCAATATGGCACAACTATTAGAAGATGGTTACAAGAAAGCAAAACTTAGAGCGCACAGCGACTACTATCCTAACCAGCTTGTCAATGACTGGGCATTGAGCTTCTTAGACTATGCAGATATTATGTGCGAGAGCAAGTGTAAGAATCTTGCTAGTATTGACTTATATAAATACAAAGAGGAATTAGAACACTATGAGCTATTTAAACACAATGTACAGCAACAAGAGCCACAGCTCGAAAGCGCCTGAAAAAGAATCAACAAAAAATCCTAACCGCGTAGCGGGTGGACTTAAAGGTCAAGGTGTTGATCATTTCGTAATGGTATCAGAAGATGGCTCAGAACAACAAGTACCTAGCCAACGCTACGTACAAAGCCTTGAAGAACAGATAAGAAAACAGCGAGGCGCAATAAACGTTTTAGAACGTAAACTGGCTCGCTGTGAATCTTCTATCGATAGATTAAATTCTTTAAACTCTACTTCTTAGAAAGTTTAAAAACTTCGTCTACTAAATCTGCCTTTTTCTTTCTCTTATCAATATCAACTTTAAAATTCTCTTTAGCAAATGCTTCGAGTTTATCTTTGGTTAATTTTGATAAGTCTGCTTTCTTAACAGTCGCTTTCTTAGCCGCAGGTTTCGCCGCTGGCTTTTTGGCTTGTGTTTTAGCAGGTGCAGGCTTTGGTGTTTCTACCACTGGCTCTGCAGATGAAAAAAGATTTCGTAACCAACTAAACATAGTTTATTCTCCATATTAATAAATTAACTCTATTATTTACATAAATATGTTAACAAGGAGACTAATTATGGTAGAAAAACTAGAATTAAAAAAGATTGATGGGCTTAGAATTGATAAGAAAGCATTCCAACCTATCAACCTTAAAAAGGACGACAAATTACCGGAAAGTAAGAAGTCTATGAAAACAACAGAAAATACTAGAGCTGGAGGATACAAATACTAATGAAAAACTGGATTATAAAAAGACTAGGTGAAAGAACAACACTTGATGGTGCTGTACTTGTTGCCGCAGGCATAGCATTTCTAATTTTTAAACCAATTGCAAGTTTAGTAGCATACGGTGCAATAGCATACGGTGCATGGACTATTTGGAAAAAAGAAGACTAATAAGATATGGCCAGAGAATATACATTAACTGTAGAAACATCTGATAATACTAGAGAAGTATCTGAAGGTGTTAATAGAGATCTATACAATGCTACTATTACTAAAGTAGAAACAGGCCAAACTATATCAATTGTTGATGTTGTAAGCACATACGATAGAGATGATTGGTGTAAAACTGTATTTGAACATGCAAAAGAAGGATTAGATCATGAAGACGGTCCTAGCTGTTGCTATGTCAATGCAAGTTACGTAGACTAAAGTTTATTAATAGGGAGATCAGAACTAGCAGACATGTTCCATACTTGTTTGCGTTCGACTCCCTTTTTTTGTGCAAATTTCTTTGCATCACAATTTTTACATACATGAAAGTAATTATTGTTTAAGCGTTTAGGATCCATCTTACCTCTTGGACGATTAAACTCAACATCGCAACTATCACAACGAAGCAATACATATGTTTTACTACGTGTGTAAGTATGAGCTAAACCTAGCTTTGACGGCCTGTTATGCCTGGTTTGGACTATAAATTCCTTTATGAACATAATTATATTTATTACATTAGGATTATAAAACTATTCGATAAATATATTAAACAGGAGTATGGATGTTCGTATTAACCCTCACAGAAAGTGCTAAAAGCAAAGTAAATGAATTATGTAATGTAGAGCCAAAGAAGTTTGCTGTACATTTAGGGCTTAAAGGCGGCGGATGTGCTGGTTTTGAATACGAATGGGATATGGTTGACAAAGAAGGAGTTGAGGAACACGACGAAATAATAGATACAGGCAATGGCAACTTAGTAGTAAGCGCACATAGTTTAATGTATTTGTTTGGTAGTGAAATTGACTATTCAAGAGACGTATTCCAAACTCAATTTGTTATTAACAATCCTAATGCACAATCAGCGTGTGGTTGCGGTGTAAGTGTAAACTTTAATGATAACATAGAAGACAATATACAAATTTTGGAGCTAAAATAAGATGGCAAGACAACAAGTCGATATCGGTATTGAAGGAAATGACGGAACCGGTGATAGTATTAGAGAGTCGTTTCGTAAGGTAAACGAAAACTTTCAGGAAATATATGCGGTAGTAGGTAAAGGTGGTCAGATTACATTTACACTACTTGCTGATACACCTGATAGCTTAACACCGTTTAAAGGTGATGGCGTAGATGCTTACTTGCCAATAGTAAAACAAGACGGTACTGGTATTGAAATTAGAAAACTAGGATCAGACAGTGATGAAAATCCTGCAAATATTGATACAGTTAGTATAAGCGTTTCAGAAACTGGTAAAATAATATTAAAACTAAATGCTATTTCGGTACAATCAGACCCTGCTCCGGTACTTGGTGGTCCATTAAACGCAGCTGGTATTGGTATTGCTAATGTTGGTACTACTAATACTGATATTACAAACTTTAACAATGTACACGGAACATCATTAACCACTGATGATCTTGTAATTGATAAAAAGTTTGCTGATAGAAATTACATACTTAGACAGGATCCAGGTGAAACAATTAACGTTCCATCTGAGCCAGTTGATGCTATTTCTTATACAAAAATTATTGACGCTGTACAAGACATTGTTGGCGCACAGGGTGTTATACTTGTACCAGCACACGGACTAACACGTGGTTCAGATGGTGCAGGATTTATTTTTAATACTTCAGGCACAGGATTAAATTGGTCTAGGAAAGATCCTGCAACAGGTAATACTATTTCAAGTGTAGATGTGGACGATAATAACCTACCTATCTACTCACCAATCCAAGACGGAGACACTGTTTTTATTGGTGTACTAGATTCTAATAACTTAGGATTATTTGCATCAAAAGAAGACGCACAACTAGAAGACATAACAGCTAGAAATGAAGTACGTTATAACTTAACAACAACAGATTCGGCTGCACTAACTCTTACTGATGCAGGTTATAATACAGATTTAGAAGGCTTCTTCCTAAGTCATCAAGTAGTACCACGTGATGCTGTTACTCGCAGACAGGGTGACACAATGGAAGGTCCACTTACATTACACGATCACCCAGGCGACCTTGCAGGCGCAGGTACTCCACAAGGTTTAACAGACTTACAAGCGGTAACAAAATTATATGTTGACAGTCAGTCAACAGAATCAAGTGCTAACATATTTGTTAGTGTTGTTGGTAATGACGATCAAAGTGTTGCACCTCCAGGAAAAGAAGGTAGCTCACTAGCATATTCATACAGAACAATCGGTGCAGCGGCTCGTAAAGCAGAACAAATACAAGTTGCATCACCATTTGAGCCTGGTCCGTATATGCAGGACATATTTACTTCAAGACAAGTTACAGAAGGCGATCCAGCTGTAGTTGAATTATCACAAGTTACACAAACAGGATTTGCTTCAGGCGCAGGACTTGATAGTAGAGGTAATTCTAAATCAACAGTAGAAGCAAACTTAAATTATATCGTTGCTGAAGTACAAGCATGGAAAGATGCACAGATTGCAGCCAAAGCAACTACAACAGTAGGTACAACTAATGTAACTTGGACCAACAGAGTTATTAATAATAGAGCTTTAGAGTTAGATTTACGTAAAGGTATTACAGCAGCATTATTAGATCATGTTGCAGGTACACAAGCTCAAAACTTATCAGTTAGAACTGGTGTTGAATTTTATAATGATGAATATGGTAGATCTCAAAACGGATTGTTAAAGGATGTATATGCACACCTTTTAGAAAGAGCAAGAACTGTAGTAGCAAGTGTTGTTATTAATGCACCGTTTAGTTCACTACAAACAATTTATACACAAGAAATAATTACATACGGTAGTAATCAACCTGATAGTGATGATGCAGGTAGTATTACAAGTAACATGGCTGTACAAAGAGACATCGTTACTAACGGCGTATTTACAGCACCTACAGAGCAAACTGGTAACAGATACGAATTGTTCTTTAGTAACTCAGTAAATGGACAAACACAAGGTAAAGTAGATCAAGGTGATCCTGCTAATAGAGACCTTAGAGTTGGTAAAGTTATCCAAGGTAAAACAAGTGGTGCAATAGGTAAAATTATTAGATACTTCCCAGGAGATGATAATGTTAACAATCCGGGCTCTACTGATGACTTAGCAGAACTACAACTTCTTTCACCACAAGAGTTTACAGTTGGTGAACAACTTGAAATGGGCAACATTGTTAACAATAGACAAATTACCATTAAAATTGAAACTGGTCAATATTTTGAAGACTATCCAATTAAAGTTCCTGCTAACGTATCACTAGTTGGTGACGAATTTAGACGAGTAATTATTAGACCAAAAGCTGAAGTTTCACAATCACCGTGGGCTGTAACATATTTTTATAGAGACAAACAGTTTGACGGCTTAACTGGTGACAATAATAGCATTACTGGTATAGGTGATCCAAACTTACCAACAGCAGGTGAAGCGTATATTAATCCGTTATCAGGTGAAACAGATGGATTCTTTGGTAGACATTATCTTTACAATCCTGCATTACCTAAAAACGTTGACGACGGCAGTAACTTAGCAATTACAAATCCAGGAAACTATCTTGATGCTGCTGTATTGGTTGAAAAGAACAAACGTTTCATTGTTGAAGAAGTTATAGCATACTTAACTTTTGCTGAAGATGCAAATGCTCAGGGACAAGCAGGGTACGATGGTTATGCCGCTTTAACTTGGGACGCTTCTGCTAAAGACAGATATAGAAGAACTATTGGTAGTTTAGTTGATGCACTAGCAAATGATTTGCGTGATGGTAAAGTTATTAATACTCTACATACACAGGGCTCAATATTCTTTGATGGACTAAACTTCCCAACAGAAGCCACACCAAGATATCAGAGTATTGTTGTAGCAGGCGATGTAATACAGAACCTAATTATTAACAATGCATATAATAACTCATTGTATGCCGCATACAAAGGTGCTGATCATCCTGATCAATATATTAATGCTAACCTAACAGGCGGCACTGTTGTTGCTGGTAATGGTAACTTAGTTTATGATATATTTGAATTATTAAAATGGGGTAACGATGTTACGCCAAACGCTGGTTGGAACCCTGCAAAACGATCAAATCAATTAGATGCGTTCTTAATGAACGATGCTACAATCCTACGTAACATGACAGTACAAGGACATGGCGGATTTATGTGTGTGCTTGATCCAACAGGACAAATTCTAACTAAATCACCATACATACAAACAGGTTCAAGTTTCTCACAGTCACTAAACAGACAAGCGTTTAGAGGTGGTATGCTAGTTGATGCGTTTACAGCAAACACACCAGTAAAAGTAACTTCTGTAGAAGGCAACGGTTATGAATTATTAATTACAGCAGACGCTGGTAGCGGATTATCAATTAGAAAACCGCAAACACCATGTCCGTTTTATATTAACGGTATTAGATACCAAGTAAACGATGTTACAGATTACAATGATGGTGGTGCATTACTTGATCCAACAGCAAGATTAATTCTTGACTCAACGTCAGGACCAGTAAGTGATGTTGATGCTTCAGTAAACATTGGTTGGGATACTATTGAATTACCAATACCAGCAGGCGGCTTTGCTGTTACATTACAAACAGCTGGTAATAGATCACAGTTAGGTAATGACTTTACACAAGTTAATGACTTGGGTTACGGACTTGTTACTATCAACGGTGGCTTATCAGAAATGGTTAGTATGTTTACATACTATTGCCATACAGCATACTATGCTGGTAATGGTGGTCAAATTAGATCATTAAACGGCTCAAACGCAAACGGTGTTTACGGTCTTGTTGCTGAAGGTAGTGATCCTAATGAAGTACCAGATGATGTTGTACTAAAAGACGACATGACACAAAGTGCTAAAACGTTCTCAGCGGTAACAGTATTAGATGTAGACCAAAACGTAACACTAGCCGCAGGCGATACTATTGCTAATGCAACTGGTGGTACAGGCGATTCAGTATTTGCATCAATTGGTAAGAAAATTTATCTAGAAGGAACTTCAGGTAGTTTTACTAATGGAGCATTTACTATAAATGGTGGAGCACAATCAGCGGTAATTACTAATGTTGACACAACTGGATATACAAACTTAATTGAACAATTAAGTCTCCATGTTTATGATTTAGAACATATTCCAAGTAACAAAGGTGAACTTGATTATTATCACGATGACGGCGGCACTCCAAGCAATAGAATTGCACGTTACGAATTAGCAAACATTCAAAAAATGGATGGTATTGTAGTTGACGGTTATACTATTGACAACACAGAATTTACATATTCGCCTGTTACAAGAAATACAGACGTAAACAGCATTATTGGTAACAATGAATCAGAACCAGTAAGTGAAACAACTGAAGCAAAACTTGTTATTTCAAAAGCAAATAAAAATGGCGGAGTATACGAAGTTGATATATTTAAAACTGACAGAGGCGATCATTATAAAATAGGTGATACGTTTAGTATCAGTGGTACACAATTAGGTGGTACTAGTACAGCCAATGACGCAACTGTAACAGTTACAGAAATTAATAGAAGTACACTGAATGTAGACCTAGGTTTACAAACTGGTAGTATTAGAAGAATGACTATTACTGGTAGTATTAATAGTATTGCAGGATTTACTCCTCAGAGAGACGGACAGGTTTATAAAATAAACTTTAGTACATCTAGTGACTCGTTTGATAACGATGGCCTACTAGCACCAATACCAATTAACAAGCCAGTTGATATTAGAAACAACGCAACACACTTGTTTAGAGATATTGAAAGTGTTGGTAGTTTAACTATCCGTCCAAGTACGGCTGTAAACTTTGATGACGATCCA
>ENA-UZXB01019474-UZXB01019474.1-metagenome-genome-assembly--contig:-Day-2-1m-contig-19474_pt1 | contig 10461 bp, 8 predicted proteins | sample MGYA00260339_ERZ794899 | MGnify/ENA metagenome assembly ERZ794899 | reverse complement strand
TGTTGCGCATTAGTTATAAGCTCAACGGCTCCACCGATTATTAAACGTATCGTCTTATCCGCACGAGGCTCCCATGATCAATTCTTTTCATCCTCCCGTAAGAACACTCATGGGCCCTGGACCCTCTGACGTCAATCCGCGCATTTTGGAGGCTCTATCTCGACCGACTATAGGCCATCTCGACCCCGCTTTTATTCAAATGATGGACGAGGTTAAAGCGCTGCTGCAATACGCTTTTCAGACAGAAAATGAGCTTACTTTGCCGGTTTCTGCACCCGGATCGGCGGGTATGGAAACCGCGTTCGCCAATTTGTTAGAGCGCGGTGACAAAGCAATAGTCTGTCAGAACGGCGTGTTTGGCGGACGCATGAAGGAGAACGTAGAACGCTGCGGTGCGGTAGCTGTGATGGTTCAAGACGACTGGGGCTGTGCGGTCGATCTAAATAAGGTCGAAGACGCATTAAAAGCNNCTGCTGGCTTTTGTTCATGCAGAAACATCAACAGGCGTTAGATCCGATGCGAAGGCACTATGCGCACTCGCACGTCAGTATGATTGCCTCGCGGTAGTCGATGCGGTGACCTCCCTTGTGGGTATCGAACTCAAGGTAGACGAGTGGGGAATAGATGCTATTTACTCGGGGACTCAGAAGTGTCTTTCGTGTGTGCCGGGTTTGTCCCCTGTGTCGTTTTCAGAGCGCGCTGCGAAGGTTATTCGGGAACGCAAGACACCCGTGCAAAGTTGGTTTCTCGATCTTAATCTCGTGATGGGCTATTGGGGCGGGAGTAACAAGCGCGCTTACCATCATACTGCCCCAGTAAATTCGCTTTATGCGCTGCACGAGTCTTTGGTGATCGTGCAGGAGGAAGGTTTAGAGCAGTCATGGCAACGGCATGACAGAAACCACCGTGCTCTCGTTGCGGGTATCGAAGCGCTAGGCTTAAGCTTTGTGGTAGATGCAGAGAATCGGCTACCGCAATTAAACCTCGTGAGATTTCCGGAAACTGTCGACGACGCAGCTGTACGCAACACGTTGCTCAACGACTATAGCCTGGAGATCGGGTCTGGACTTGGCGCTCTTGCGGGCAAGGTTTGGCGTATCGGACTCATGGGTTTCGCCAGCAGTCAGGCGAATGTTTATCTGTGCCTCTCGGCGCTAGGTAACGTCTTACGCCAGCAAGGCCTTGACGTTGACCCGGCTGCCGCCGTGCTTGCCGCGAAGCAGACTTACTAGCCCTGACCCTTCTCTTAGTGCGCGAAAGTGGCTTTGCCGCGCGAGGATTACTCTGTGAATGACAAGCTCGAATTGCGCGACTGGATAAGCCTGCTCGCGCTCTCCGCTATTTGGGGTGCCTCGTTTTTCTTTCTGCGTCTTGCCGCCCCTGTTTTTGGCCCGGTGCCGCTGATAGCTGCGCGTGTTTTCTTTGGACTTTGCTTGCTACTCCCGGTGTTTCTCTACCGAGGCCTTTTCTCTCAGTTGCTCGCTCACTGGCGCATAATTTATGTGGTGAGCCTTACCAATATGAGCCTACCTTTTTGCCTCTTAGCCTACGCTTCGCTCGAACTGAATGCGGGCATCACGTCGATATTGAATGCTACGGTTCCTTTTTTCGCTGCACTCATTGCGTTTAGTTTCTGGAAAGTAAGGCTTACACACGTCGCGCTTATTGGCATGGCGATTGGCTTTGGGGGCGTTGTGCTTATTGTGTTCGACCCTGAGGCAATCGAGTTCGGTGCTCGGGCGCTTTTATCGATCGGAGCCGGCCTGTGCGCCTCACTACTCTATGGTACGGCGAGCAATTTGGCTCAGCATCGCCTACAGGGAGTGAGTGGGCTCACAGTGACCGTGGGAAGCCTTGCTTTCGCCACGTTGACGCTCGCACCGCTGGCATGGTGGCAATGGCCAGAGGCCGCGCCCAGCACGTCGATGTGGCTGAGTGTCTTTGCGCTCGGTTCGCTCTGCACAGGCGTTGCTTACCTAATATTCTATAAGCTCATCGCCCGTATCGGCGCTGCACGCGCGTTGAACACGACGTTTCTCGTTCCTGCATTTAGCCTACTCTGGTCGAGTGTTTTTCTTGGTGAGCCGATCACTTTCTATATGCTTGGCGGCTGCGCGCTAATTCTTTTTGGTGTGGCGCTGACCACAGGAAAGCTCCCCGCTTTTTGGGTCAGGGCGTCTCAGGCTTAGCACCGCGCGCTTGCCATAGGCCGATTGCCAACATCGGCCAGATCCCCAGATGGATCATCACGTCTGCGGTGTTGAATACATAGTGCCAGTAGGGAATACCCTGAACGTCGATGAAGTCGATGACGCTGCCGTAAATTAGTCGGTCCAACACATTGCTCGCGCCGCCACCAACAATCAGTCCGAAACAGAGATATTCGGCGCGGGTGAGCGCCTCGCCAAACCTTAGGTAAGCGGCAACCCCACCTAGAAGAACTGCGCTGAACAAGCCGAAAACCCAGCCTTGTCCCTGCAGCAATCCAAACACGCCGCCGTGATTGCGCACGTGGGTAAAAAAGAGAAAGGGGTTTATCTCTATGCTGCTATGCAGAGGAATTGTCTCATTGACCCAATAGCCAATAGCTTGGGAAAGCGCTAAGACTGACAGCGCGACAACCGCGAAGAGGCCGAACTGGCGTGTATTTTTGTGCGGATGTTGATTCATAATCGGCGATAGTTGTCTGTAGTAAGCGTGTTTAGCCGCTTGGGNNAGCGCAAAAAAAGCACGCAAGCGATTGGCATTAGCACCCACATCACCGACCCCGACACGCGAGGTAGAGCGTGCGTTCACGACCACGTTATTGCTCTGCGTGCCGAATGTAATCACGATGTCATCCTTAAATCGAAACCATAAAGTGGTGTCTGTCGCCTCGATGCGGCGGCTGTCGAAGTCTGCAGAGACAATCTCCCAACCTAAAGTTTCCACTGCGTTTAGCGCGCGTCGATAGACATCGGCATGGCGCTCGTCGTACACCCGAGGAATCAGATCCGGATAGGCTTCTTTGGTGAGCGCTGCCAGTTCTTCGGCGGTAACATTCTCAGCGCCGCCATAGAGTACGCTATTCGATTCGGTCCCACGCAGAGGCAGAATGTCGACAAACTGCGGGGGATAGTCGGTATTGGTGGTGATGTCATGAATCATGGGGTAATTCACTCCCTCAGGAGGCCTGAAGCTCTCGGGGACAGCGTAGCCTAGTGCCGCAATTGCTGTGCCAATGCCTGCGTAGACGATGAGTCTTCCTCTATCTTGATGTGCCATCAACAGGGCAAACAACGCTGTGGCTATGCCAAGCGCGAGGCAGCTCCAAAAGAGATAGGGGGCTGCAGTATTCGCCATGCGCAAAATACCAAGGCCGGTACGAAAATCCCATGCCCCCACCCATATACCCACTGCAGAGGAGAGGGTGAAAAGTCCAAGGCTTACGCCCGCAAACAGAACGAGAAGAGCGGTTAAACGCAGTGGAATATCGAGCTTATTCGGCAGAGATGATTGTGCTATTGGGCTCATACATGGCCTCCTGTAAACGATGTGTTTAGCGAACAGGCTCGTCTGCGTATTGAACTATCTTAGCGCTACCGTCGGCCGCGATCTCTACGATGCTATGGCAGCAGTTATGCATTGTTGGAGGCTCCCAAAAGCGATCTAGCGGTCGACCCTCGACATGACAAAGATAGGACTTTATGAGCGCGCCATGGCTAACAAGTGCGACTCGTTCGCCCGCGTGCGCGGCGGCTATCTCTGCCACTGCGGCGACTGCCCTTCGCTGTAAGTCATGAAAACTCTCGGCGCCTTGCACAGCGAATAAATGCGGTTGTTCCCAAAAATGTTTGTAAGAGTCGGGCTCGCGTTCAGCCATGTCGGCGTAGAGATTTCCTTCCCAAGGACCGAGATAAATCTCGCGCAGCTCATCACGGAAACGAACGTCTGATGCAGCGGGAAAGGCGTGTTCGGTTGTTTGCCGCGTACGCACGCTACTGCTGCTGTAATGTGCAGCATAGTCGATTTCACGCAGGCGCTCGCCCAAGGCTCGCGCCTGACTAACGCCGAGTTCAGTTAGAATCGAATCGCTTTGGCCCTGTATCCGTTTTTCTTCGTTCCAGTTGGTTTGGCCGTGGCGGATGAGATGGAGCTGCATGCGTTGATTCCTAATGTAATGATGCGCTGGTGCGCGTTAACCGCGCGCTGAGAATGAGTGCTAGCAGTGCGCGAAGCACGCTTTAGTCACAGGGCTGCTGAGTCTACCCCGACGACCTCGTGCGATCTACCGCCTCGAGCCAGCCTGTGTAGTGACGCGCGCGCCAGTCTTCGGACTGCACCTGCTGCCATGACGAGTCGAGCTGCCAGCGCGCGGCAAGTGCATCAAGCGATTCCACAAGGCCCAGCTGTAAGCACGCCATATAGGCGGCACCCAGTGCGGTGGTTTCAACGAGGGTTGGTCGCTGAACAGTGCAGCCGAGAACGTCGGCGAGCTTCTGCATAACCCAATCATTATTTGCCATCCCACCGTCGACGCGTAAATTCTCGAGTGTGGCACCGTCGCCGCGAATGGCTTCAACGAGATCACGGGTTTGGTAGCACACCGACAGCAATCCCGCAGTCACCACCTCTTTTATGCCGGTGTCGCGGGTAAGCCCGTAGAGTGCGCCGCGAGCCTCCGCGTCCCAGTAGGGTGCGCCAAGACCAGTAAAAGCGGGCACTAAATAGACACTGAGTTCATCGCCAGTCTCTATCGCAAGCGCCTCGCTCGCGGCGGCATCGTCTATTAGCTTAAGTCCGTCGCGAATCCACTGCATAGTCGCGCCGGCCATAAAAATACTGCCTTCTACAGCGTAGGTGGCAACGCCATTAAGACGGTACGCAACTGTGCTTAGCAGTCTGTGCTCAGAGCGCACAATGTTGGCACCCGTATTCATTAACAGGAAACAGCCGGTGCCATAGGTGCTTTTGGCCATGCCTGCGTCGAAACAGCATTGGCCAAACGCCGCCGCTTGCTGATCGCCAATCATCCCTGCGATAGGAATCCGTGCTCCAAACAGCGCGGGGTCAGTCGTTCCGAAGTCAGAGGCACAATCTTTGACCTGTGGGAGCAGGGAGTCAGGGATGCCGAAAAGGGTGAGAAGTCTCTCGTCCCATTCTTGGCTGATAATATTGAAAAGCTGTGTTCGAGAAGCATTGGTGGCATCGGTGCAATGGCTTTTACCGCCGCTAAGACGCCAAAGCAAAAAGCTATCGATGGTGCCAAAAGCGAGTTCACCTGCTTCCGCACGTGTGCGTGCATTGGGCACGTTGTCGAGTAGCCAGCGAAGTTTGCTTGCCGAAAAATACGAATCGATCAGTAAACCGGTCGCCTCCTGCACCATCGGTTCATGGCCCGCACGACGAAGCCCGTCGCAATACTCAGCGGTGCGTCGATCCTGCCAGACGATAGCGTTAGCTATAGGCTTTCCGGTCAGCCTGTCCCACACAACGGTAGTCTCGCGTTGATTAGTTATGCCAATTCCCGCGATGTCCTGTGCGCTAATCGACGAGCCGAGATTCTTACCCGCGGCGTCAATGGCATCGTGACAGGACTTTAAGGTGGATTCCCATAACTCCTCTGCGTCATGCTCTACCCATCCATTATTCGGGAAGTGCTGGACGAACTCGTGTTGGCCAACGCCGACTATTTGAAAAGATGCATCGAAGAGCAGTGCTCGACTTGAGGTGGTGCCTTGGTCTATTGCGAGAATGTATTTTTTCATTCCCTGATTCTACCCGAAGCAGGAGAAGGTTAAAGACTTGGATTCAAGTTTGCGTGCTGAGATCTACCGCTGCTTTTTGGCAGATCCATGCCCAGAACTATTGGCTTGCTGAGTCTGCGTGGTACACTCGAAGATTCGCTTACCGGCCTTTAAATACATCTAGCCCCGACCGCTAGTTCTGGCCGCTAGTCCCGACAACTAGTCCCGAAAACAAAGATTACACAGTGACCCATACCCCGTGACCGATTCCCCCGTAGTAACCGACCTCCTTGTCATCGGCGGTGGCATCAATGGTGCCGGCGTAGCAGCCGACGCGGCAGGTCGCGGCCTTTCCGTGATGCTGATCGAAAAAGGCGACCTCGCCTCGGGCACCTCCTCATGGAGTACCAAGCTTATTCACGGAGGGCTACGTTACCTCGAGTTCTACGAATTCGGCCTCGTGCGCAAAGCGCTTTTAGAGCGAGATGTGCTGACCAAGGCGGCGCCGCATATAATTCGGCCGCTTGCTTTCAATATTCCACAGCTGCCGATTTCACGTCCTGCTTGGATGCTTCGCGCAGGGCTGTTCCTCTACGATTTTCTCGCGAAAAGTGCGATCTTCAAACACTCACGAGCGATTCGCTTCGGTAACGACAGTCCTCTAAATGGAGGCATTACGAAGGGATTCGAATATTGGGACGCGCAGGTCGATGACTCGCGACTCGTTGTGCTCAACGCGCAGCAAGCCGCTGAACATGGCGCTGATGTGCGTACCTATACCGAATGCGTTGCGCTCGAAGAAGGTAAGGGGCATTGGATTGTTACCCTGAGAGAGGCGTCGAGTGGCATCGAACAGGTCGTTCATGCCAAGGCAGTCGTTAACGCCGCTGGCCCCTGGGTTGCGCGCCTGCTCGAAAAGCTGTTTGCCAAGAAGCCTCCGCTCGATACGCGCCTTGTTAAAGGTAGCCATATTGTTGTCCCGCGCCTTCACTGCGGCGATCAGGCATTTATGCTGCAACATACTGACGGCCGCGTAATTTTCGTTATTCCTTACCTCGACGACTATTCGCTTATCGGTACAACCGAAGCGGAGTTCGATGGTGTGCTCGAGACTGTGCACATAGACGAAGACGAAATCGCTTATCTAATCGAGGTTGCTAACGGCTATTTTAAGAGGCAGCTGAGCCGAGACGACGTAATCTCGACCTACTCAGGCGTGCGGCCGCTGATCGACGAAGAAGGAAAAGACGCAACGAAGGTGTCGCGGGATTATCATCTCGAGCCACATAGAAGCGCCGTGCCCTTACTATCGATTTATGGCGGCAAAGTGACTACCTATAGAACCCTTGCCGAAGACGTGATGAAGGCGTTGGCGCCTACGTTTCCGAAGATGGGCGCGCCTTGGACGAAGCAGGCCCCACTCCCCGGCGGCAACTACTCTGCGCAGTTTGGCGGTAAAAACGGAGAACTGCAAAGCGGGCGCGATGCAAAGGCCAGTGCTGAGGATGAAGCAACTTTGTCGGCGCTGCTTTCGGCGCAAGCACCTTGGCTGCAAGTCTCACTGCTTAAGCGCTGGCTTCAAACTTACGGAACCGAGACCCAAACACTTCTCGGTGATGCAAGCTCCGCTTCAGATCTAGGGATGCATCTAGGCGCAGACCTCTACTCACGCGAGGTCGACTATTTAATTGCCCACGAGTGGGCTCGTAACCCTGACGATATACTCTGGCGTCGGACCAAATTGGGCTATTTATTCGACGAGCGAGGCAAGGCAGTGCTTGCCGATTACATCACTACCGTTCGTGCCGCTGCGGCTAAGGGAGCGGGTTAGAAAAGATGTTATGCCTTAACAATATCACTCGCCATGTCGACTCACATAACAGTCTGCAAGACATAAGCCTCGAGCTAAAGCGAGGCGAACTCAATATACTGCTGGGCCCCACTCTGTCGGGTAAAACCTCGCTTATGCGCGTGATGGCAGGTCTCGATCAACCTGATTCGGGGGAGCTCACCTTCGACGGAGAGACGGTGATCGGTGTGCCTGTGCAGAAGCGCGAGCTTGCGATGGTCTACCAGCAGTTCATTAATTACCCCTCTCTGAGTGTGTATGAAAATATCGCGTCGCCACTGCGTGTGGCAGGTCTGGCTAAAAGCGAGATAGAGGCGCGTGTCGCTCAGGCGGCGCAGCTACTCAAACTCGAGCCGTATCTAACGCGCAAGCCGGCCAATTTGTCGGGCGGCCAACAGCAGCGTGTCGCACTGGCTCGTGCACTGGTTAAGCGCGCCTCGCTTGTCTTGCTCGACGAACCTCTCGCGAATCTCGACTACAAACTGCGCGAAGAGCTTCGCGCAGAACTGCCAGTTCTGTTTGCCGAGCTTGGTGCTGTATTAGTCTATGCGACAACTGAACCCAGCGAAGCACTGGTTTTAGGGGGTAAGACTGCCTGTCTCAATCGGGGCAGGGTAGAGCAGTTTGGGCCGACGCTCGATCTCTATCGCGATCCCGACACCCTCATGGCGGCGCGCCTTTTCTCCGATCCACCGCTTAACAGTTTGGCGCTTAATCATGATGATGCCGGCGGCCTGCGCTTCGCCGGTGCAGAGCAAGCACTTCCCGCTGCCGTTGCGTCCGCGCTATTGAGCGCGGTGAATCCTGCAGAGGCAGCGTCGAATCTTACTCTCGCCGTGCGCGGCCATCACCTGCGGTTAGGCTCCGACCCATTGCCTGGTGGCGAGTCTACTGCCAGTAACCCACTGATCGAAATACGCGGTACTGTCGACGTAACCGAGATCACCGGCTCCGAAAGTTTTGTGCACTTTAGCTTTATGGGGCAGCCATGGGTTGCCCTGTTAGATGGGATACACGCTCTCGCCGGCGGCGCGGAGATAATTCTTTATGTGAGGCCGCAGGACTGTTTTTTGTTTAATACCTTAACAGGCAAGCGCGTGCGCAAACTCAGCGGAGGCGGATAAGGACATGGCGAGCATACACCTAAAAAATCTCGGCCATCGCTACCCCGCTTCCGGCGCAGAGTCAGATAATCCTTACGCGCTCAATCCGCTCGATCAAGTGTGGGAAGACGGTGGCGCCTATGCACTGTTGGGCCCTTCGGGCTGCGGCAAAACGACGCTGCTTAATATTATTTCGGGGCTTTTACGGCCTAGCGAAGGCCGCGTGCTTTTCGATGGCGAAGACGTGACAGATCTCAGTACCGAGCGTCGCAATATCGCGCAGGTATTTCAGTTTCCTGTGGTCTACGACACGCTTACCGTGGCTGAGAATCTTGCGTTTCCTCTGCGTAATCGCGGTATCGACAACGCGACGATTGAGGCGCGCGTAGCCGATACCCTCTCGATGCTTGGACTGGATGCGCGAGCTAATGAGCGTGCGCGGAGCTTAAACGCAGACGACAAACAAAAAATCTCGTTAGGGCGTGGGCTCGTGCGCACCGATGTGCGCGCTATTTTATTCGACGAGCCGCTGACGGTTATCGACCCGCACCTTAAATGGCAGCTTCGGACCGAGCTTAAAAAAATTCATGAACGCTTCGGGCACACCATGATCTATGTAACACACGATCAGACCGAAGCCTTAACCTTCGCCGACAAAGTAGTGGTAATGAATGCAGGCTCTATTCTGCAAGTAGGCACGCCGAAGGAATTGTTCGACAGACCTCGGCACACATTCGTCGGCACGTTTATCGGCTCCCCAGGTATGAATGTGCTGAGCTGCACATTCGATGGCACAGCAGCGATTGTCGATGGCGTGAGGATAGCGCTCGACGAGGCGACGCTCGCGGCGGCGCAGGCACAGGGGTTGGCTTCGACTGACGCGGCACTCGAAATAGGTATAAGGCCTGAGTCTTTGCAAGTGATTGCGGCAGATGTGAACACTGCCAACGACACGCATTGCGTCAATGTCGAGGTGGTAGGTGTCGAAGACTTAGGCCGGCACTCGTTAGTGCGTTTGCGGTTGGGAGAGCAGTTACTTTGCGCGCTGCATCCAGAGGGCGCTGGTATTCCCGAAGCAGCGGCGCTGCGAATTGATCCGGCTTGCACGTTGCTCTATGCAGATGCGTTGCTGGTCGAAGCAAATAATGAGCCGTTATTGCCCTAGAGTTTTTAGAGAGTTTTTTAGTAAGAACCTTGAGAAAGAACCTTGAGAAAGAACCTTTTAAGAGAACCCTGAGAGAGTGCCAATGAAAGTACAAAACAATAAAGCGTGGCTTATGGTGCTCCCGATGTTGCTGCTCGTTGCAGTCAGCGCGATCATTCCGCTGATGACAGTCGTTAACTACTCGGTACAAGATACTTTTGGTAACAACGAATTCTTTTGGGTCGGCACCGAGTGGTTTCAGGAAATCCTCGCCTCTGAGCGCTTCCACAATGCATTGCAGCGCACGTTACTATTCTCGGCGCTGATTCTTGCCATCGAAATTCCGCTGGGCATAGCCATCGCGTTAGCGATGCCGCGGCGTGGCATTGCCGTCTCGTTTTGCCTTGTGCTTATGGCACTACCGCTGCTTATTCCGTGGAATGTTGTTGGCACTATTTGGCAGGTGTTCGGGCGTGTCGACATCGGTCTGTTAGGACACGGCTTGGCGAGTCTTGGTATCGACTACAACTATACTCAGAATACCCTCGACGCCTGGGTCACGCTAATCGTCATGGATGTCTGGCATTGGACAAGCCTCGTGGTGTTGCTGTGCTACTCGGGTCTGGTGTCTATTCCCGA
>ENA-UZXB01010880-UZXB01010880.1-metagenome-genome-assembly--contig:-Day-2-1m-contig-10880_pt1 | contig 10465 bp, 9 predicted proteins | sample MGYA00260339_ERZ794899 | MGnify/ENA metagenome assembly ERZ794899 | reverse complement strand
GTTGCACCCGTGATGAACTTCGGGCTGCCCGTTGTGTTAGCCACGAAGTCACTTGCGGTGGTGCCTTCTTCGACTTGGAATCCGTAGTAATCGGTGAAGTTATTAACGTCTCCAGCGTAAGAGCTAAGGTCTTTTACTGTTGCATAAAGGGACATCAAACCTCCGTTACTTGCAATGGCCGAATAGCTCACACGATACCAACCCCCACCAACAGTAGAAACAATACTGCTATTGGCTGTCAAATCAGAACCTCCAAATGTGGCAGTTCCTGTAGAAAAATTGAAATTTACATCGCTATTAATTTTGGAGGACTGGGTGTAAACCCTTGCTGACGAATACGCGCCTTCCTTAATGTAAAAAGACACGGTGTAGCTTTGTCCTGAGACAACAGATATTTCATTAATAGATAAATAATGCGCACCGGTGACTGCTGTTTCAGAAACACGAACTCCACCACTAGCTCCCTCTGGGCCGTCAATGTCGGTTAAATTGCTTCTAACACTAGTGTTGGGAGAAACAGAGTAATCTGTCTGCACTACCCGCTGAAACTTAGTCGGAGTCAACTCGGCTCCCTGCGTGTAATCAACGCGCACCGTATCCTGTACAGCCGACTGGATCAAACCATCAGCATCCGTATACGTAGCAACACCAGTTCGCGTTGCCGTAATCACATCCAACGTATCAGGGTCAGAGGGATCAAGGTCCAGCGTAGGGTTTTCAAACGTCCCGATCATACTCGATTGCGTGTCGAATAAGAGATACGGGTCCAAGGATAAGGGGTTAAAGGGGATTACCCCACCCTTAGTAATACCTAAGCCGAGACCGAGACGTGACATGCCGGATTATACTTGTTTGTATGCAAGAACCTTACCCGAAGTCAAACCGAAGGCAGTGATCTGACCGTAGATAACCGTTCCGGCAGAGATGGCAACGTCAGTAGGAAAGGTTCCTTCTAACTCAGGCCACGTCAGAGATGAGAACGTAGCGTCCTCAAGGATCTGCAATGCACAGAACTCGCCAGTAGCACTGCCGCTTCCTACGTATTTTGCTCCCTTCTGACCGAAGGTTTGTTTGTCGATTTTGTTAGTCATGAATTAAATAATGTTTGGGATGTGGAAATTGTTTCCGGCTGGTTTAACTGTGAGTTTAGGCTTCGCGGCTCCTCTGGCGGCGTCGAGTTCTTCGTCTAAGAGCTGGCGGCAGATCGTCCAGTGGTATTGGGCGCGTTCCAGATCAGCGTTGTCCTCCGCCAACATACCCAAAAGGCCGTGCTTAATAGCGTTCAGGTTACCTAAGTGCATGATGTCATCCTGCGTCAGGACTGGTTGCCATGCTCGTTTGAGCAGTAGTTTGACGTTCCTGACCTCAGAACCGCTGTTGGAGAACCGGAATCGACGGTAGCGGGCTACGCCGTCGCCTTTGACTACGGCTAGCGTCGTCTCTGTGTTATCCACTGAATAGTGACCATAAACACGGACTTCTTCAGGGATATCAGAGAAGCTAATAGATTTTATACTAACCACCCCTACACTAGTAGTAAGGGGGGTGCTTCCTCCCGCTAAATCAAACGTATGGGTGACTACTGAGTCTTCTCCTACGTTTGAATCCCCATTCACACCATAAATTACCGTAATTGATCCAGTCGTAGGTAAGTAAGTGTTTGGTTGAATTGGGGCTACTCGTATACTGTAAACATCAGTGATTACTTTATGGACCAGATCCTCCTTAGCCTCGTGAAAACCGTCGTCCACAACACCGAAAATCGGTGAAGGACCGTCGCTAGCGTAGCCAGAGATCCGGTAATCATGCCACTGAGACTGTGCATCTACCGGAGAATCCTGCAACATAGCCCCTAAAAGGCTCTCAGAATGCTCAGGTAACGCGAAATAATCGTTCGTAGTCTCAATAGACCAGTCATACAACAGATCCCGCCACATCCCCATCGCGTAGATTCGGGGCATGACCATGTTCAGTTTCGCCACGATATCCTCATCGGGGCGGACATAGTCGGATAAGGCTTTTGTTACCGCCTTGACAGTCAACGCTGGCATAGGCCGAATATAATAGGATTAGGGATTCAAGTCAATCACTGAGAAATATGTTGGTTCTGTGTCAGATCCCCCCATTCACATTTAAAATACTCCCAAACAGGTTTGCAGTTATTGGTCTTCCAAGGTTTGTTTCCCCCATTAAAGTGGAGAATCCCCGCTTTTTTAGTGTGCATCTTCTCAGACATCATATTCCACTTATAATCGACACTTTTGAATTTATCTGCAAATACGCCTATAAGAGCTAAATGGTCCTCTCCCCCCAATTTTTTAAGAGTTTCTTCAAAAATATCGGCCAACCCTAACTCTCTATAAGTCGTCAAATCTACAATATGAGAACCACCTTCAAAACCAGAAGAATTTAAAATATCTTCAGAGAAGAGGCTTTCGAGTTCTTTTGATTTTCCTTTCCATTTCCATAAATCCCTAAATTTACCTGACTTGTAAGGAACCGCCGTTATGACTTCTTTACTACTGAATTCAATATCATACAAATCCTCTATTGGGCCGACAACTAACTGGTCCCAACCTAAAATTAAACACCTATCCCAATCATGTAAATTCTTAAGATAGAGGAGCTTATCATTAGCAGATGATTGATGTCCCGCGGGTGTTTTTACACCCCCATCATAAGCAATAAATTCTACTTTTAACTTACCTGTGTGGAAACTCTCGCGAACCCAACCCCGACATAGTATACGGATGTGGACGCTACGAGGAGTACTCTTATTAATAGAGTTAATTAAAGTAGGTGAGACTTCTTCTGATTTCTCATCACCACCTAACAACACATTTATACAATTAAACCCCATAACTACCAAAATTTAGTTTCAAGTGTCTTACCACTGATATTCGACGCACCTGCTCGTTGGCCTGCGACCCACTCTTTCGGGCAGTAAACTGGCCAATCCTTACGCCGATGAGCTAACTCAAGCTGGTGGTCGATATGTTTCGTGGAACCACGATAATCCGTAGCGTAAGAGATATGTCGGTAGAGGGCGGTAAGAGTTGGCTGGTTCACTGCATAGGCGTGTGTCCGGTTAATCGAACCCCCAATAATTACGTTAGGGTCTTCAGTCTCCTTCGGATCTCTACGATGCTGCCCACCTAAATAAATCTGTCCCCAATCATCCGGCACAACCTCCATGAAATTATTTAACCTTTCCAAAGGGTTATCCTTGAAAATAACGTCGTCCTCCATGATCAGGACGTTATCGCAGTTCATCCGCCCTCTCTCGTCGCGGTCTTGTATCACGTCCTCTAAGATTCGTTGGTGCGAACGTAAACAACCCCACGCTCCTCTGCCAGAACCCCAGTCAGCAGGACAAGTCGTCCAGTCGCCAATTATAGCGGGATAATAGTGGACCTTGTCGTTATCCGCCATCTTAGTCTCGTCCAGATGCTTCTTCGTCTCTTCAAGACGATCTGGTCTATGGGCGCAGTTGATCACGTAAACGCGGTCAAACCAGTCGGTTAGGTTCTTCATGGTTGTGATTGAGATTCTGATACTGATGAGTAACTCTTAGCAGATCCACTAGAGTCTGAAGAAGAATCTGAAGAAGCAGATGAGTAACTAACACCCCCACCAGAATCTGAAGAAGAGTCTGAAGCAGAATCTGATGATTGTGAAGCAGAATCTGAGTCTGAGTCTGAGTCTGAGTCTGAGTCTGAGTCTGAGTCTGAAGAATCTGGGTAAGCTTCAGGAGGGAAACTTATTTTTATTACATAGTTAGCTTTCTGGGGAGCCATGTAAATGGCGTCACCATACGTAATACCGTAAGAATACCACGAATCATTAGCAGAGTTAGTGGCGGAGCCTGAACCCGCAAGTTCAGTCGATATGTCCCTATAACCTATGTCATCTGTCGCTGGGTCTATCCAGAATAGGTAAGGTATCTCATACGGAACTGAATAGACTAAACCATCTGGACCTAACACAGATGAATAAGACTTATTCTTATAAGTGTCTACTTCACTACTAGTCCCGCTGTTATGCGTCGTTTCAAAGACCCGCAAAGCAGATGGAAGAGCAATCTCAGTAGCTGAGTCGTCCGATGTATCAATCTTCAGGATCGCGTTTCCATGCCTTGGAAAACAGTAAATACACCCGTTCGACGGGACGAAGGTTCCTCCAGAATACTTATTCCAATAGGCGTGGTTTAAGACCACTCCAAAACTCCACGTCCCACTGTAAAGAGGTTCGTTACCTGTGAGCTGGTCGGAACCTAAAGTTACGCTGTCATCTGAAGGGTCTACAACAGCGATTCGGTCTGCCCCGTAGGGAGTCAAATACACCTTCCCGTTACCTGCTGTAGTTGCTCCAAAGTAAGCGTCATACATCCATGTATATGCCGTGCTTTCAGTATTCCAGTTAGGGCGAGCTGTGTATATGCCGCCAGTTCGTGCAGGTGTGAAAGATACCAACGACTGAGTAAAATCAGACAGATTGAACTTAGATATAACAGGGTTAGAGAGCGTGGATACGTTACGGTAGTAGATACTCCCGTAAATTTTACCGGAAGCTAACGCCCCTCCACGAATGCTGTTCTTCGTAAGACCAGATTTATAGTTGATGTCAGGGTCGTTAGTCCCTGCCGGATCTACCTGTAGGTAAGATGTATTACCACTTGGGTTAGCGTATATCTTACCGTCACTAGCCGTTAAAGAATCAACATACTTCTGAAGAGGGTTGCTAGGGTTACCTGCCACCGTCCCCAATCCCGTTTTACTGGTTGTATCATCTGACGGGTCGATGATTAGAACTTCATCTTCTTGGTAGGGTGTGCAGTAAAGCTTCCCACCACTTTCTGCAATACCACGCCATTTATTGTGAGTAGGCCCCTGTAAGTCACTGCCGATAAGCTCGAAAGTAAGGTCTGAGCCTTCACTTGACGAGCTGCCTGAAGAACCAGAAGAACTAGAGGAACTAGAGGAACTAGAGGAACTAGAGGAACTCTCAGATACGCTGCTTGAAGAACTCGTAGAGGCACTACCAGATGAACTCGTAGATCCGCTATCCGATGAACTAGAATCAGACATTACGATCTCGGATAAGCTGAATTAATAAACTTCTCGTTAGCGATGAATTGCTCTTTGCTACGCTCAGGCATATCCAAATGCTTGAACCCTTTACGGACACCAGTAAGCTTCAAAGTTACTTTGGAAGGCCGTAAAAACGATAAAGGCCACGCCGAAAGAATCACGTTGTTCTCTTCGACCACCGCACCAACTGATCCAGCTCTATCGCCGGAGATGCCTGTAACAGTCATAGAGTCAGGCTCACATACGGCTAGAAACCTGTCATCGATTCGGGATACTGTCTTGGCTCCTTCCAACGGAACGTCCCTCATCACGAACTCAAAGAGAACCTCGTTGGACTCCATCGTGAACAACGCGCCATACCCTTCGTCATGCCAGTCCATAGGCACAATAGCCGTCGATTTGTCCGAACCGGAATCAGAGACTGAGGTAGAGCCAGAGTCTGATGACGACGAATCTGAATCGCTACCGTCTTCCTGAATACCAAAAGCTGTTAACCAATAGACATCAGTTGAAATGTTTTGATCAAGGGCTGATATAGACGTGTCGTTTTCTCCAGCAGCTACGTTGCCTAGTTTGACAAAAAATTTACCTCCATTGTCATTAGGTAAACTTTGTTGAGCAGGTTCACCATCCTTACCTTTAAGTTCACAAAATGTAACAACTCCTTCTGGAGTAGTCTCCCAATATAGGTAAACATCTCCCCGCCAATTCAAGTCATAAAACCTATAACGATTCTCGTCTAACCCCTCCATCTGAGTCGGTAAGATGACTTGTGGGTTTGTTAGTCCTGTTTGGGACACTAACCCATCAGTATTAAAAACCATGCGGTTGATCTGATGAACCAGAACACCGAAGTAGATTTGAATCCCTTCTTCCCCACCTACGTCGGGAACAGGGCGCATTGCAAAAGGAAACGGCTTATAGGCCGGATCTTCGTGACTTACGTCTCCTGATGCGGCGTCGTAGTCGTCAGTATACTCCATCGTAAAGTCACGCGGACCTTCAGGCGCACCCTCTAACGGAATTGGTAGAGAAATATCAGAGCTGTCTTGCGGCTTCATGATGGAGGATACACGGTAACCGTTTCCATGAGCCAACCACCCCTAAACGGTTTTACTTCTGAAGAAATAATATGAGGCTCCCATGACGTTACGTTGGTCGCGTTCTTGTTATAGACCGCGTTCGTAGGTTTCCACGTCTCGTCGTTATTACCAACACTAACAGTAAAATATACTGCCTCATGAAGCGTCGGAGGTATCGACAAAGTAAACAACGGGTTCTGGATCGAGATCGGCTCTGGTGCTGGTTTCTCATCAGCCTCTAGCCCAACTGGTTGGGTCGTAGACCAACTAACATCAACAACCGCCTTACACGGCCCTCTAAAAGATCCTTTTGAGTATAAAACTCTAGGATAAGTCCTAGCACCACCTGACCGTAAGTTCCATACGTCAAACTGAACATCCTGCAAGATCGGCGGGAAAGCGTAGTTTACTACAGTCTCGTAACGGAGGCGGGCGCACCCAACTCCCTGACTCTGCTCTTCAGGACGGTAGCTCGTGTAATCAAAACTAAGGTCAATAGGCTGAAGTTGATACCCATCACTGTAATAGTTATCAAGATTATTATCCGCAGCAGTTAACGCTACATAAGCAACATCAACGTCCGTGATGAGTTGATTAATAGCCTTATAGTTAACAGGCGCACTTACAAAAGGCCCGATTGGATCATCAGCGTTATTATTCGGATGTCCTGATAATAAACCGAGTAAGACACATTCACCACCTACTACTAAACAGCAAACGCTACCGGAGTCCCCTGAGACCATATCCTCATCCCAAATATCATAAGGTGACGAGGCTGGGTTTAGTTGGAATTCTCGATGAACGTTTGATAAGGGGTTATCGTAATCAAAAGTACCAAACTGAAGTTTATTTAATTTACGGATATGGGCGTTCTCATCTTGATCCGTAGTCATCACAAGAACTTCTTCACTGGCATTATTAGGAGATTGCCATTCATGTGATGCAAACTCCTCAGTCTGAAAATACTGATACCCGTCTTTAGGTAAGACTTTAACAACTTCAATAGACGGTGGTAAATCTTTATCTAGTAGAGCCACCCCATAATCAAAAGTAACTGTATTAGTTTCATACTGCTCGTTTAGTTTAACACCTTTAATTACACGAGAATATATCTCGTTATTTTTCGAGCAGAAAAAAACAGTGTCTCCAACTACGTAATTAGCGTGAGCTGCAAAATATATGTGTCGAGGAGTAATTGCAACTCCGCCTAGTCTCTTACCCGCGACACCCAATACTGTTCTACTATTCCAAGCGACGAATCCAGTGACCCCTTTTAAGTTATGCGCCCAACAGCTTGTGTTCCTAACTAAGCTAGGGTTACTACCGAAACCTGCCTGATAATTACTGAATAATTTTTGAGTGGTTGTAGAGGGGCTTAATCCACTAATACCAGACGTGACGGACTCACGAGAAGTTGTCTGTAGATCCGAACGCATCCCTCCAGTAGGACATTTAACAACCTCCTGCTCAGTCACCGCATACCAGTTATCCGACAACTGCTGAACTGTGCGGATTGTGCCTGAGTTCATCCCCCAATAGGATATTTTATTAGCTGGTGAGCCAACGTAGGCATTATCTGGATTATCTTCTAATTGTGCGATTGTTGGGTTTTGTATCGTAGTCCCACCTATTACCACAGTAGCTTCAGATACGACCTCATCTGCATACATTAAAATCTGCTTAGTCTCGTTCGTCGTCTTGAAGAACTCATCAAAGTCTAGACGGGACAACGGAACCTTCTTTACGTAGACCCGTTGCTCGACAACATATAGACCGTTCAAGACCTTGTCGTTAAGAGGAACCTGCTTGCGTTGCGCCAGAACGTGCGTGCCACCAAACTTGCCTGTTGGAGTATCAGGCATCGTTGACCCCATTGCGGGAACGGTAGAGCTAAACTCGCTACGGCGGATTACGTAATCACGCGAAACAGCATCGAACTTAGTTCCGCCGATATCAGCCTCACTATAAGACCAGTTGTCGTTATCCTGCTCTAGCTGGTCAGCCGCGTAATAGTATCGGTAATAACGGCTCTGGTCGTCTGCGGTCTCTACGTGAACCAGTCGATGATCCGGCCACTTCTTATAGTCAGGGTGCTTACTACCATATTCGGGTATATCCGTTCCGACCCGTTCCGCATCTACAGACTCAAAGAATAGGATGTCGTTGACGTTCGGCGTGGGGAACGTAACGACTGATTGTCTCTGTGGGGATGGGTTAAGGGCCATGATGTGATTAGGTTTTAGGTTTCTCCGCCTTCATCTTCAGCAGCTTCTTGCAGAGAGGCTCCAGCTTCTTGGAGCTTCTTTGTAAAGTGAACAGCGGCTTCAGCGACTTGAAGACCTGCGGCTTTCGTCGCGAGATCAATCAACTTTATAAGGGCTTCGATTTCGTTGGTGTTTAGGGAAAGTTCAATATTATCTTCCATACGGACGGAGGTTTGCATTATTCTTCGTCCGTTGCAAGGGTTTCTTCGTCTGGTGGGGTCATCTTAGCATCGTAGAATGCTTCTATAGCAGGAACCGCGTCGAACACAGATTGCATCGCGGCTGCGGCTTCCGGCACTTCTGAGATGACTTCCCAGAAGTTGAGGTGCAGACCCTTTGCATATTCCTCATCAGCGATTTCTCCAGTCAAGGCGTCGCACGGGCGTAGCTGCATATAGAGTGACCCATCAGAGGCGGTAGGCACGTTTACACTTAGTGAGGACACCCAGATTTGTGAGAGTGTCTTTTCGGACTCGGCTGGTATAACCAGAGGATTTTGGTTTTCTATTGGCATAGTTTTGTTTGGTTTGTCTAGAAAAATTGTTTAGCCCACTCTCCAGTTAGTCCCGTCAGAATACATAGGGCAGAAGTTAGACCCTGATCCGACAGTAACTAATCCATGTGCTTGTGACAAGCTATAGGATGAATCACTCACAAAGGCTCTCTGACCTGCTGGTGAAGCTGATGGCAGCGTAGATACGGTGTAGACTTTGTGTTTTATCGTCCCTTCAACATCAAGTGTTGTAGCAGGGTCATTCGTGCCGACCCCTAATTTAGTGTTGATGAAGTAACTTGAGTTCCTTCTTACGGCTAAAACTTCAGTCCCTTGCGCTACGGTAGCACTACCATATCGGCATGATAGTATGGTTTGTATGCTGTTTGATTGAGCTGCCTGAACCCATAAGGTTCCACTAGTGCTGTTTCTGCTGATTACGTTGTAATCGGTATTGCTGGTATTAGTTCTGAAGGCGTCAGATGTGGTGATGCCGTCAACGTCTAATGTAGTAGATGGACCAGTTGTTCCTATACCAACTCTACTATCAGCAATATCAACATGAACAGTCCCATCTGCTACAGCCTCATTACTGGAATTACCCACAAACAACCTACCCTCATTCAAGTTAGGTACAGCGTTTGTTCTTCCTGCACCCATTACTGTAATTGAACCAGTAGAAGCATGTGACCTAGTCACTTTAGCCATCTTCTGTAAAGCAGACGACTCTCCCGAAGGGGCTGTGCTAGACAACACACCAGCCGTGTTACTGACGAAAAGCTCGTCCCCTTCAGAAAACCCACTCGTATCAAGGTTACTTACACGACCAAAATTAATAATCGTGACGTTCGCATTAATACTAACTGTTTCACTAGCAACACCAAAAGCTGGCATTTTTGAAGCATTATCAGCATCTGCTTTTGCTACAACTGTCAGATTACCCGATATGCCAGAAATATAAACGACATCTCCTTTCGTAAGAGCTTCACCAGCTTTTGCTGTAAATGAAACAGCTCCTCTGAGATTTCCAATAAATTCATTAGCCTCAATCTCACCTGCATTCGTGATGTCATTCGTCCCCATGTCAATGGAGCCTGTCATCTCGCCGCCACTCTTATCGAGCTTAAGGTTTAAAAACTGGTTTGTTTCAGTCTCAGTATAGTAGCGACTGTCTAAGTCTGTGCTAGAGGCTGTTAGGTAAGTCCCTAAGTCACTAATCTGTGACTCCGTAATAGAAAGCTCTCCTTGGTGTTGCGTGACACTAGCCTCAGATATGTTATCCGCGTGTATGTCTGTGGAGCCTTGGTCTTGCGTCCAGTCTATTATCTGGTTCCCACTAGGTATCGTAGGCTTCCCACTTAAAGACGAGTAAGGTATCGTAGGTAAGTTATTTACATGTATGTCTGTAGAACCTTGATCTTGCGTCCAATCTATTATTTGGTTCCCACTAGGTATCGTAGGTAAGTTATTTACATGTATGTCTGTAGAACCTTGATCTTGCGTCCAGTCTATTATTTGGTTCCCACTAGGTATCGT
>ENA-UZXB01009080-UZXB01009080.1-metagenome-genome-assembly--contig:-Day-2-1m-contig-9080_pt1 | contig 10472 bp, 8 predicted proteins | sample MGYA00260339_ERZ794899 | MGnify/ENA metagenome assembly ERZ794899 | reverse complement strand
GTCTCCTTGCTCAATTCGGATCCCTAAGTATTCGCATGACTATGACCCCGCTGTTGCAAAGAGTGTGCCTATTTCTGGTGGCTAAAAAAATAATTCGCGAAAGACGACTAAAGATCCCTCACTAAAGCCATCGACGCCAATGCTAAAGTGAGTATCTGCAAAGAAGGAGCGCGCATGTTTAACAATACCCCTTGGCTACAACAGGTTCAGGAATCGGTGGTCGATCCAGATCGTGAAATTGTCGACCCTCATCATCATCTTTGGCCTCAGCCCTCAATGGGCTACAACCTTGATGAACTTCTGGGCGATACCAGCGACGGTCACAGAGTCATCCAGACCGTGTTCATGGAGTGCGGTGCCGCTTATTGGCAGGAGGGTCCGGAGCACCTTCGCTGCGTTGGCGAGACCGCGTTCGTTCGAGCGGCAGCTGATACCGCAACCATTATGCAGGCCCCAACTCAGATTGCCGGAATTGTTGCGCACGCGAACCTTCAGGAGAGTCGTTTGAGTGAAGTACTCGATGCTCACGAACAGACCGCCGGAGATTTGTTTAAGGGTATTCGACACGCAGGCGCCTCTGCGGGTGATATTCAAGGGCTGGTGATACCGGGTAGCGCAGACCGCGGACTCATGAATGATGAAGAATTCAGACAAGGTGTCAGAGTACTAGGGCAGCGCGGCTTAACGTACGATACGTGGCTCTACCACTTCCAAATTCCTGACTTTTTCAAGCTCGCCCAGGCCGTTCCGGAAACGACGATGGTACTCGATCATTTTGGGACGCCTTTGGGTGTTGGTGACTTTGCGAATCAAAAGGAGGCCATCTTCGCGCAATGGCAGGAGGACATCGCCCGCGTCGCTGAATGCAAAAATGTATTCGCAAAACTCGGCGGGCTCGCCATGCCCGATAATGGTTTTGGCTGGCACGGACGCGACTTACCACCCTCCTCCGATGAGTTTCTTGAAGCGCAAAAGCCTTACTACGATCATGCGATCGCATGCTTCGGACCCGAGCGCTGCATGTTTGAAAGTAATTTCCCGGTCGATCGACTGTCGATAGGCTACCGCGTGCTGTGGAATGGGCTTAAAAAAATNNGTTGCTCAGGCACCTGTGGCCTCTCCTTTTCACAGCTTGGCCCGAAGTCAGTGTTGCGGGCGTCCAGCCAATTCAGATTAGTGCGGTTGATCGTCCCTATGTCTTTGACCAAGGTGACGGCTTGTATCGCGTTAAATTTAACTACACTGGCGAACACTGGACACACGCCGACGTGGCCGCAATTGTGATCAATACCGACAAACCCATTGCGGTCCTGCCGATGCAGTACACCGAACCGACTGCGATGCAACCGGGGGCAAAGGTTGATGGAAAGCACATTGGTAAAGACTGGAACACCATCACCCAACGTGCGATGGCGATCCGTCTAGAGGCTCTGGGATTCTTTGTTTTAACGCCTACGATTACCGACTACGGAGAGAACCTGGCCGGCTTTCAAGCACTGGAGCACTTTATAGCAGGGGTCCACAAAGGTAACGATAACGTTCAAACCGTCTTACTGACAGCTGACGCGGACACGCCCAACTCACAAAACCCAGTGCCTGGTGCTCAGATGCTCGTGACGGGCATCCATAAGCGAAATGACGCCTGGGAACGACTGTTGCAAATGTCCATGAGCGACTTTTATACATCTGTGAGGCTGAACAATCTTGGCGCACGAGTCAGAGGCGGCCTTTCGGATGAAGAAGGTTCATCCGCGGCGTGGCACCCGCTGATCGAGCGTGCTGCCGAATACGGCTCGGAGGTCGCTATTATCGAAGTCGCACGTGCCGTCGACATAGTGGCGAAAGCCGGCAGTATCGAACACGGTGAAGAGTGGGCGGCACCTTTATTCGATGCGCTCGCCGAGGCAATGTTTGCCTGGACGGAGCATCCTGCAACAAAGCCGCACCGATAGAGGCGTCACACCGTGTCAATCAGTTACTGCTCAGGCGAGCTTTAAACCGTTTGCCACGTTGCGCCGCCAGTTTAAACGCGGCTTGCGTCTCCGCTTCAACTTCCCTGCGCTGCTGGTTGCTCAAGGCTTTAAAGTCATCCACCCACCATCGCCGCGTCACCTGCGGAAAGGTTCCCATACGATTAACGCAGGCGTTGGCCCCTCGGTCGCGTCCCGCTTCGTAACCCGCGGCACCGGTTTTATCGGCCGCTGATCGCCCAAAAGGCACTAGATCGCCCTCCATTTTGGGCAGCAAAAAATAAGGCATGGAGACACGTGTTTCACCCTCTGGAATCAACAACGTATTGACTCGGTGTAATGTCGCAGAGTATCGCCCTTCACTGAGATGCATGAGCGTGCCACCGGTATTCACAATAACCGACCCATCAATGACAGGCACATCGTACTCTCCAGACGATGTTCGACAGGTAACGGGCGCGTTCACCCAATCCCCCTCTCCCGCCACCACCTGCAGGCCCGGACGATCGTTAATCAGGAGCGCGATAAAAGGCGGGCCGTCAATATGCGCACCCACGTTATCCGCGTCGAATCGCGCATACGAGTCGCGAACCTCTTTTTTTGCTTCATCGGAGAAGACCTCAAGGCTGTAATTGTGATTGAGGCTCGCCGCAAGGTAGGGCTCTTCAAGATCAAAATAACGCCGAAACTCGGCCGGATCCTCGCCCAAAGACTCAACGATGAGTTCACCCAGCTGATGGGTCAGCTCGTGATACGTCTCCGTTAAACGCTCAATGAGGGGTTTGAATCCAGGCATTGAATCTGTTGCGGGCCAGGTATTAGGGCCCACAAACAGTCGCTTATGAATCGGTTGAGACACATCGTCGTGCGCGCACAAAGGCTCTTGCTCAAACCCATATTGGAAATTTTCAATGACTTGCCCTTGCCCACGATCGGCCGGTGTTGGAAGGGTGTAGCCGCGGAAATACGGTGTGTTCGATATGTGTGCGGTTTTCTTAATATCCATCGGCGCATCAAAAAACTGGCGAACCTCTCGAAACGCCTTCTGTTGAAAGGCGTCGTCCAGACCGGGTGCATTTTTGAGCACCAAAAAACCACATTCCAAAAGCGCGAACTGCAGGTCTTTCATGAACTTATCGCGATCAGCATTAAGATCCAGCCAATCGACCGTTGGAATTTCGTTTACTGTCTCAGACTTCATAGGGGTGCCTGCTCTTATTAGCCGAGTTGCATTCAATCCACTTACGGAGCTTAAACCTAAACAGCCCGCTTAACGAGTCAGCGCGGGCGGAAACCAATGACAATCGAGGACCGACGAGTGCCCCTCATAAACCCGCATCCCGAGCATGTAGGGCCCATTGGGTACCGGCAGCCAATTACCCGCCCGTTGAGGTCGTTGCGCCGATAAAATAACCGTCAAACCACCGTCATCGTCATGGTGTAAGTCCGGCGTTCGATCACCAATGGAGTAACGATTAATCTCGTTTTCAACGAGATAGAGATCCATGCCATAGGCTGTCAGTGACCAGAAGGCATCGCAAGGCGGTAATTTATCGGCATCAAACTTCATGCACAGCTCGTGCTTGCCACTCAATGCGTCTCGCTGCGAGTCCGACAAGGCCATATACGATCTGTTTTCGACCGCGTAATGGCCCCCGAGGCCGAATTTTGCACCCACTGCGCGCTTCAAAATATCATCACCGGGGCCGCCCGCAGCCCGACCTGTACTCCAGCCATTTTTAAAGACCGTGTCAGTGGTTCTTCCCGACTTAATCAACACCTCAGCTTCTTGAATACCTGCCTCTAACTCGGCGTCCGTTAAACAGGAAGGGTCATCCAATATTGCTTTAGCGGCGGGCGACAATGCAGCGTGCCACGGCGCCGGGGGCGAGTGCGCAACGTAGCCACTAAGTTCCGTGAAAAATGGCGCGCCTGACTCGGCGATTTTTGCAGCGCGGCCCGCAGGCACCATTTTGGTCTGTGGGTGGTCAGGGGCAGGTCGAACACTAAACTGTCGCTGAAGCGCTCTCGCTTGAGGGAGGTCATCTGGAGACTCGACCAGGACTCTGATAATGATCCAGGCAGTCCTTGTGCCCAGCCGAATTGTCGTTTCTCCGTCGTCCAGTGGTTCGGCTTTTGGGTCGAAGGTGACGCGAGCAGACACCCCTGATACGCCATGATGTCGACGTGATACATAGGCAACATGGGTATACGCATCGACCACCATGAGATTCCAGTAACGATTGGGCTTATCCATTGGCGGGACATCGATCATGACATCGCCATACGACAAGTCGTACCACCCAGACGAGTACAACGTATCGTTGTTAATAGCGACGATGGCTTTATCACTCGGTGTGGCCAAAGACTCAATGTGACGTAAGGTACCGGTGTCATGGTGAGACGACAGCATGAGTCGAGTGCGGTGCACTGACACGGTGGGAAACCCCCACAAATAGAGCTCTGCGGCGGGCGAGAACATCTTTCCTGACGACTCACTCATCGGACACCCCTGCCACCATCAGCAACGTCCTCACCCCATCGACTCACGTCTTAAGCCCTAAGACCGAGGTAGTCCTCAAAATTCCATCGATAAAATCGATCGAGCTCTTCTTTAGTCGGCTCAACTGCATCTAGACTGCGCTCAAAATCGCCATAGGGATCACTGCCGCCCTCGGGGTGAGGATAGTCGGTGTTGAACATCAAAATATCCTTACCCACATTCCGAAGAATCCATCCGGTGTTTTCAGTATGCATAGGCGCCACACGAATTTGCCGCTGAAAATACTCCGAGGGTTTCATGGATAGCTTTTTCAGTCCCTGATCAAATTTACCGAGCAGCGAAACACCCATATCCAAGTTCATCAGCGCAGCGGGGACCCAGTTGGCACCCAGTTCGATAATGCCGACTTTAAGCTCAGGGAAGCGCTCTAAAACACCGTCATAAATCATGCAGGTAATCCAGCGCTCAATGCTGTGGTGAATCACTGGGAGATCTTTTGGCTTCGTGGTCTCGATATTGCCAATATTGCCCTCAAGAACGCGCTCCACTCCAGTGTTCATGTACACCGATGGCATATTTTGACCACTTCCAATATGCAGCGTGACTGGCACACCGGCATCTTGCATCATCGACCAGAGGGGGTCGTAGGCAATGTGTGAAGGGGCTCGACCGTCTACCGCATCGCTGCCAATCCAAATGGCATTGATGCCCAGCTCAAGCGCATACTTGAGCGAGACTTGCGCCTGCTCGGGGTCACGCAATGATAAATAGCCCACTGACATGAGTCGCGGATCATCCGCACAAAAGTCTGCCATACCTCGGTTGAGTGCATCGCAACCACCGTACACCACCTTCAAATCCTTAGATCTCGAAAAACGAGCGGCACCCACTGACGGAAAAATAAGCTGTGAGCTCACACCCATAATATCCAAGGCAGCGCCGCGCTCAGCCTTCTCAACCGCACCGAAAGCACTCCACATATTACGCTTGCCGGGGTGGGCAAATATATTAGACTTCAACGCCTCGGTAAGCGCCGGATCATCGCCCGCAAGCCGCTTATCGGCCGCTGCGATCAAGGGGTCTAAGGCCTTCATATTGAGATCGAAAACACCCGTGTCTAAATTAGTTCTGACATACTCAGTCGCGTAGCTCTCTAACCAACCGCGGCCTTCAATTATATGGCTGTCGGCGTCATGAATAACGCGCCCTTGGCGATGTGACATACCGTTCTCCTCATCTTATTTAATGCGTCCTTACCGCGCACTCAAAGCAAGCCCACGGCATCTCAGCTCACCCTTTGCAAGCACGTCTCGAAAACGGCTGACCCCGTATTTCTGAATTTCCGGCCAAACTCTGACGCGTCCAGTGTCGCTTAACAATTCAGATACACATAGCCCAAGTTCGTGCAAAACTATTAATGACAGACTATAATAGCTATTAAAGCCTAACAATAATAACGAGGCAATATTTTTTCTTCGCCAATGCGAAAGACCTCGTTGAGTAAAAGGATTCGCTAGCTGTGATTGACAACGCACACGTCGGCTCACCTCGTTTGAGCTTTGGTACAAAGTTCGCCTTTGGTTCCGGCGCAATGGCGGAAGCCATCTACATGGGGCTTTTCAATACTTTTATCACCATTTTTTATAATCAAGTCATAGGCTTATCGAACACCTTAATCGGTATCGCCGTCATGCTTGCCCTGGTGGGTGATGCACTTACCGACCCTGTTGTCGGCATAATCTCGGACAGATGGCGTGGACGATATGGTCGCAGACACCCCTTCATGTTTGTCGCGCCGGTGCCGCTTGCCCTGATGGTTTACTGTATTTTTAATCCCCCCCAGGGCTTTGTTGAAGGCGGTCACCAGCTAGGTCTGTTTATCTGGCTAGCCCTCACCACCATTTTAAGTCGAGCATTTCTAACGCTCTACCATGTCCCGCATCTTGCACTGGGTGGCGAGTTATCCAAGGACCAGTTTCAACGATCACAACTGTTCAGTGCCAACACAATCATTGGTGCGGCCTCCGGCGCACTCGTGGCAATTTCCACCTGGGGTTATTTCTTTGCCGGGGAGCGAGTACGCGCAACGGATGGGCAACTGGTACCCGGACAACTCGACCCAGCCGCTTATGGACCAATGGTCATATGTGCCTGCGCGGCCATCATCATCGCCATCTGGGGGTGTGCCCTACTGACGCTCAAGCATGTCGATCGATTGACCGAGGCACCCGCACCTACAGAGCGATTTACCGTCATTATGCTCTTTAGAGAAATCCTTAGCACCTTCAGAAACCGCAACTACCTCATCCTCATGGTCGGCTATTTTTTCTTCATGATCACGAGTGGAATCTACGACACCTTAAACGTCTTCATAAACACCTATTTCTGGGAACTTGCTCCCGAGGACATCAAATACTTTGGTCTCGTAGCCGCACCCATGATTATCGTCGGGGCGCTGGCCTCGCCAGTACTTCAGAAAAAATTCGATCGTAAGCCGGTCATTGTGACGGCGCTAATCTTCATGACCATTTTTACGCAATTAGTGATTGACCTTCGACTTCTTGGGTTACTGCCGGTCAACCACGATGAAAATTTGCTGCCCATTCTTATCGCCAATGCTGGTGCCTTCGCCTTAACGATTGGAATTGGAGGGGTGGCGATCATGGGCATGATTGGCGATCTTATCGATGAAAATGAACTTGCCACGGGGCTTCGCCAAGACGGTCTGTATTTCTCCGCTCGCGCGTTCTTTGCCAAAGCCTCTTACTCTGTAGGACATCTATTTGCCGGCATCGCCTTGGATCTCTACGTCCGACTGCCTTTCGAGGCCGTGCCCGGCCAACTAGACGAGGCAATACTGACGCGGATGGGCATCGTGGCAGGGCCCATCATGGCATTCTCCGCCGTCATCGCCGTTTTTGTATACAGCCGCTATGACCTCACCGCCGCGCGGCACCGCGAGATAGTCGCCGAATTGGACAGACGCAGCAATGAACGGTGATTTGATTAACTGAGGCCAGAAATGGAGATCCAACCATCCCGTGGCGACACGGGATTAGACGCCGTATCGATAATTTCGTAGCAGATTTGGAAACACATGGAGTACCCGGTTTGAAGGCGAAGATCTAACCGCCTTACCTGCGAAGGGGTTTCACACCGCCCACGGTAATGAGCGACTCAACACAATCGCGGATAGATTCATCGAGCGACCGAAACTCCATGCCCAAAGCCTCTTTAATTCGATCATTTCGCAGCTCGCAACCGTTCCAAACAGCCCTAAACTCAGCCTCTCGCGCTTTAACGCTATCAGGCAAAGGATCGACCAGCGTCGCCCCTGCGAAACCTAACTCGGGCAGCAGACGATCGATGCTGGCGCAGATGTCCTCAACGTCGCGCGTCTCAGTCGACCACGCAATGAATCGCTCTCCATTCGTCAAACCATCGCGCTCAAGCATGCCAATATGTGCCTCAGCCACATCGCGCACGTCGACCGTATACCAAGGGCGATACGCGCCCACCACATTTTGCATGTACTCGCCGAGTAACATGGTCTCAATGTGGTGCTGCCAGGGTCCGCGACTTTTGTGGTGTCGCGATAGAATGGGGCCCACGTTATCCCCCGGGCAGCAGGTGATTGCGTCCCATCGTCCGCTTTGTTCGGCCGCGTCTGCAAAAGCCCGCTCGGCAATCATCTTTCCAATAGAATAACCCTGGCCCCGCGCTGCGGTCCGCTTTGGATTCTGCTCGTCGGGGTATCGTCCCTCAAACAAGACCGGACGTCGCACGAGCTCTTGGATATCTTGTTCAGAAATTACAGCCGCGATGCTCGACGTCACGACAACGCGGTTCACCGATCCCGACTTATTGATACTCTCAATAATGTGATCGCAAACACCACTCACATAGTCCTCATCGTCGTAAGTGGAGACGTGCGAAAGGTGAGCCACGCCCTGACATCCTTGAAAAATGCTGTCGAAACAGCCCGGACTGTCAAGATCTGCGGTGTGGAGTGTCAGCCGCCCCGTCGCATAACCCGGCATCGCCTTGAGAAAAGACGTCTTAGTCTCGTCGTCGACATCTCGGACGCAGGCTCTAACACGGTAGCCTTTATCGAGAAGCTTTTTAACCACCCACCCCCCGATAAAACCGGCACTGCCCGTCACCGCGACCGTGCTGCCTTTTGGAATTGGCGCCATATTAGAACTCCTTTTTACGACCAGGTTTTTTGTTTGAGACGAGTGACCGAATGCGGCGATTCAGCTGTCAGTTGGATCAAACTCATTAAATTGCCGTCAGGGTCTCTCAGGTAAACCTCCACGCATTCGTCGCCCAGGACGGGTTCCGACAAAAACGTTACACCGGCAGCTCTCAAGCGCACATACTCTCGCTGGATATCCGTCACCTCGAAGGCAACTTTGTTGTAGCCAATGCCATCGAACGGGGTGATGCCCTTTGGCTGAGGTGTTTTAGGGTTGGTAAACTCCCACATCTCTAAAATCATATTGCCGACATCGAACCAGGCGGCTCGAATAGACACATCATCGTAGTCGGCAACTGCATCGAACGTCGGTCCTGACGCGCTGTTCGTCCGTCGATCGGGTTTTGCATCGAGAAGCAGAGCATAAAATGCAATTAAACGATCAAGGTCCGGCGACACGAGAGCCACGTGAGAAAACCAAATGGGCCCATCGAACGGTGCGCGATTCAAGTGCTCCGTCTCAAACATGACGCCGTCATGGTCTCTGGCGTAGGCGTAATAGACCCCTTGCCCAAGTAAGTGAATCGGTTCTGAACCACGACTAACAGAAGTCGCTCCCTGCTCAACAAGGCGACCGTAAATATTGTCGGACGAGGGCGACTGATAGCAGACATGCGTGAACCCAGGCCCTTTAACCGGAAGTTGCTCAGTGTCGCGTCCCGCCGTTTCATATTCTGTCACTTCGAGGTAGCCGTTTGGGAACGTTAATACTTCTCGCGCCCGCACCGTACTGTGTAATCCACCTGCCCGCTCTGCGTTTTGGTTTATCTTTCTATTAGAGCGCGCGATACCCGCCCCCGTTCCCTTGGTGTAGAAGGCAAGAGACGCATCGAGGTTACTGACGGACAGGCCAACATGGTTAATCCCAACGACCGTTGACGCTTCGTGCTTCAAACTTTGTTCACTCATTCAATGTCCCTCTGGCAGCCTAGCGCTTGCGCTCAAGAATAATTTCATCGCGCCGTTTCTGGTAATCAGCACTGGTGGCTTTGTCACTCTCTTCAAGCTCCGGCGGAACGTACCAATGAAGCTGATCCCCGAAATACGCCTCCCATACCGCCTTGGCCACCTCTGAAGGCGCAATAGTGCGAGCACTGTCAGTCCTATTCACGTTCATTTCCGGCATTTTCGCGTAGTTACCTGCCGGCCGACCCTCTTTATACCGAGTGCCTTGCCAAAGTGGTGTATCGATAATGCCCGGCATTACGTCCGCCACACGAACACCGCACCGCGCAAGCTCTACACTCATTGCGTGGGTGAAGCCTTTCACTGCGTATTTCGTCGCGGTGTAGACAGCCATGCCGGCTGCGCCATAAATCGCAGCGGATGAAGACGTCGAGATGCACAGCGAATTTTCCGCCTTTCGTAAATACGGGATCGCCGCATAGCACCCGTTGAGCACGCCGACTAAATTAATATTCACCATGTCCACGGTTTTTTCATACGGCACCTCTTCAAAATAACCGCCTGTGGCGATACCCGCGTTGTTGAACATAATGTCCAAGGCGCCATCTTCCTGATCACAAAAGTCCGCGAGTGCCACCTCGAGTGCAGATTTATCGCGCACGTCGAGGCAGGTGAACGCGTTACGGTCTTTAAGGTCGCGACTTAACTGTTCCAGTGACGCTTGGTTCGCATCACAACCACCGATGAACCAACCTTGCTCGTGAAAGAGCATCGCCGCTGCGCGTCCAATGCCACTTCCAACGCCCGTAATAAAAATAGTCTTACTCATCAAAAC
>ENA-UZXB01031597-UZXB01031597.1-metagenome-genome-assembly--contig:-Day-2-1m-contig-31597_pt1 | contig 10485 bp, 8 predicted proteins | sample MGYA00260339_ERZ794899 | MGnify/ENA metagenome assembly ERZ794899 | reverse complement strand
ACATTACGTCCGCAACATTTCAGATAACTGCTGAATACTGCCAAAACAGGCCTATTCTGTGGGCTGCTGACTCCATAGAAGCGGGCACAAATTACAAATGGACAATAGACGGAGTAACTTTTACAGGGAGTGAAGTAAATCAGGCTCTAACCAACCTTGGATCAGCAACAATACAATTGATAACAGAAATAACTGCTGGCTGCAATGATACCAATAGTGTCACCACTTCTGTTATTCCTACTGGTGATACCGGAATGCAGATAGAGAATATTTGCTTTGGTGAGCCATTACAAATCATCAATACTTCCTCTACAACTGAAGCACTTTTTGATTATGATTTTGGCGACGGAAATACTCTTAAAGATCAGAATTTCCAAGCTATTCAAACACATAATTATGCTGCAGCAGGCACCTATACTATTACTCAGATTAGTAAAATTGCCCCTTGTAGTGACACACTTTCCCAAGTAGTGACCGCCTATCCACTTCCAAATGCATCATTCAGTGCTACCAATGACCTAACTACAGAAAGAACTGTAAGAATATCCAACAATAGTCTTGGGGCTTCTTCTTTTGATTGGAGTTTTGGAGACGGTAATAAATCTGCGGAGGGAGGTGCTACTCTATATCACACGTATGAAAAAGCAGGCAGTTATGAAATATATCTCAAGGTAGTAAGTGATGCTGGGTGTGCTGATAGTACTCAAGTATCTTTTAGCCTCTTGGATGACATAACTTTCCATATTCCTACGAGTTTTAGCCCGAATAATGACGGCGTAAACGACACTTACAATATTCTACCTTCCAAGTTCATAAAATCACTCGAAATGAAGTTGTACAATAGGTGGGGTGAGCTAGTAGTAAAATCCAATGAAACTTTGGACATCTTACCAAATTTAGAGCAAGGTTATTATGCTTATGTGTTGACAATAGTAGATGTAACTGGAAGAATGCACCAATCAAAAGGTACTCTTACCGTACTGAGATAGGTTATTTACATATAACTACTATGTAAGTAAAGGCTAAGGCCTTAGCTCAAAGTTTTTCCCGAGGTAAACATTTCTTACCATCTCGTCATCAGCAAGTTCTTGGGCTGTTCCTTTTTTAAGAAGCTTACCCTCAAAAAGTAAGTATGCCCTGTCTACTAAATTTAATGTGGCATTCACGTCGTGGTCTGTAATGAGTACACCTATATTTTTCTTGACCAATTTTTGAACGATAGACTGTATATCCTCCACTGCTATAGGGTCTACACCGGCAAACGGCTCATCGAGCAAAATAAACTTTGGATCTACTGCAAGAGCACGAGCTATCTCCGTACGTCTACGCTCTCCCCCACTTAACACCTTTCCTAAGTTTTTTCGCACTTTTTCTAATCCAAACTCTGCAATCAGAGATTCCGTTTTTTCATTCTGTTCCTCTTTGGATTTATTGGTCATTTCCAATACAGCTCTAATGTTATCCTCCACTGTCAGATCCCGAAACACTGAAGCCTCTTGTGGCAAATAGCCTACTCCCTTCTTAGCACGCTGATACATCGCCTTATTTGTAATGTTCTCATCGTCTAGATAAACATTGCCTTCATTGGGTTGTACTAAGCCTACAACCATATAGAACGTAGTCGTCTTACCAGCACCATTTGGCCCAAGCAAACCCACGATTTCACCCTGTTCTACTTCGAGTGACATATCATTCACTACCTTACGCTTTTTATACTGCTTGACTAAATTCTCTGCTCTCAAACGCATGTTGAGTTCAAAAGTAGTATACTAATGAATAACTAATATCCGTTTTAATTTATATTTGTCGAATTATAAATAATCTAAGATGAAGAAAGGAATTGTAATATGCTTGGCAATGATCATAATGCCATTTTTTGCTAGTGCTCAAAACTGGCTTATGATCAAAGGTGGAGGTGGACTCGGTTTGTTCAATAGCCCCGGCGTCACTAACCCAGGATTAGCTATCAATAGCGGTATAGGATACAAGCATCAATTGACAAACTTTATGATTTTGGAAGGAAACATCCTTTTAGACACCAGAAGTAACGAAATTTTCACAGGAAATCTAGATGTAAATGGAGATCAAATCTTTTGGGCTACATCTGCAACTTACCTTCAAATTCCTATAACTGCTCACTTTAATTGGTTATTGGAACGTAAAGAATTGGTGCCATACAGAACATATGATTCTAAGACTAACTTCTATGTAGAGGGAGGACCTTACTTCGCATATGGATTGGCTGTAACTCACTATCCAGATCCAGCTGTAGTAGCTGTATGGGCAGATACAGAATCTCCAGTGACTGATGCTAATTTGGAGCCAAATAATATTGATGTAGGTGTGACTATGGGGTTAGGAATTAGCTACGAATTTAAAAATATGAATAAACTAAATATTGGAGGAAGATTCAATTATGGTTTCCTTGATATATATAAAGATACAAGATTAGGATCAGCTACAAATATGGCTGCGGTTGGTCACGTATCGTTTGACTTCTCTCTTACACAAAGAAGACACATTAAACACCGTTGGTAGGTCGAACGTCTTTCAGCATTAGCTGAATGCTTCTATTACCTCGAAAAATATTTTCACTTATCTGAAAGCAGGCTTCAAAAGAGTCTGCTTTCTTTATGTTATTGATTTTAGGAGCGAGACCGAAACCTACAGCAGCTATCGAATCATTCTCACGCTTGATATTCAAGCGTATGTGCTCTTCTGTCTTACCTATTATTTTACCCGTTCCATCGTCATTTAGTTGGGTGGAAAAGAATACCGGAGTCATATTAGAAGGGCCGAACGGTTTCATTTTTTCAAGAATTCTGAGGATCTTATCATCCACTGATTCAATATCTATTTCAGCATCGTAATATACCTTAGGAGTAAGCATCTCTTCTGTGAGTACCTCATCACCTACTGCTTCAAATGCTTTTCTGAAAGCATCCAGATTTTCCATTTTCAATGTCATACCTGCGGCATACATATGTCCCCCAAACTGCTCTAAGTACTCGCTGCACATCTCAAGTGCCTCATGTACATCAAACCCTTTTACGCTCCTCGCACTTCCAGACAGCATCCCTTCTCCACTTTTGGTAAGAATAATAGTAGGTCTATAGTACAATTCAATCGCTCTACTCGCAGCTATCCCTACTACACCTTTGTGCCAATCCTCTTTATAAAAAACGTGTGTTTTTCTTTTTAGCAATTCAGGGTTATTCGCTATTATTTCCTGAAAATCAGCTGTAATTTTTTGATCTACAAGTTTCCTGCTTGCATTTTGCTTTTGCAATTCATTTGCGAATTCTATCGCTGTATCCTCATTCTCTGCTATTAGCATTTTTACTGCACTTTTGGCATCATCCATTCTACCTGAAGCATTTATCCTAGGACCTAGATAAAAAACTAAATCTCCTATGCTGAGATCATCCTTATTGATGGATATCTTTATCAGTTTTCTTAAACCTACGCGTGGTTGTTTATTGATAATCTTCAAACCAAAATGGGCTATGATTCGATTTTCATCTACAATTGGTACGATATCACTAGCTATACTCAAGGTAGCAAAGTCCAAATACTGCAGGTACTCTCGTTGATCAAGATCATTTACATGACAATAGGCTTGAGCCAGCTTAAGTCCTATCCCACAGCCAGCTAATTCCTTAAAAGGATACTCGCAATCTTCTCTTTTCGGATCTAAAACCGCTGCAGCTGCTGGGATTTCCTTACCTGGCAAATGGTGATCGCATATAATAAAGTCAATACCTAGTGAAGCAGCATAAGCTACTTTATCCACTGATCTAATACCACAATCCAAAGCTATAATAAGACTCAGCTTATTTTTCTTAGCATAATCTATACCATCATTACTTATCCCATATCCTTCCTTATATCGATTCGGGATGTAATAGTCAATGTTATCAAACCTATCTTTAAAAAAAGAGTAGGCTAAAGCTACTGAGGTAGTCCCATCTACATCATAATCTCCAAAAATGAGAACTCCTTCTCCATTCTCTTGAGCGAGTTGAATCCTCTCTATCGCTTTGTCCATATCTTTCATCAGAAATGGATCGTGCATGTCCTCTATTCGAGGATTGAAAAATTTTCGAACGCCATCTGGAGAACCTATACCTCGCTGCACAAGCATTCTAGCGATTAGCTCTGGTGCATTTAGCTCACTCATCAGCTCATCGACCAATTCTTGGTTAGGGGTAGCTTTTTCTTTCCAGATTTTTTCTTTTACTGACATTACTTCTTGTCCAAAGATAGCCACAACTTCATTTCAAAAAATAAAAAAGGGGTGACTTTAAATCACCCCCCTCTGATATAAAATTTTTAAAAACTATAATGATATTTCTACTTGGCTTAGATCTATAAACTGTTGAACACGACTATTGACATCTGACAATTCCAGATTTACTAAAGATTCTGTTCCAAACTTCTCTACACAGAAACTAGCCATAGCACTACCGTAAATAACTGCCCTCTTCATATTATGAAATGAAGTATCATCCGAAGCGGCCAAATAACCAATAAATCCGCCAGCGAAAGTATCTCCTGCACCTGTAGGGTCAAATACAAATTCTAACAATAATGCTGGGCAGAAATATACTTTATCTTCTCCAAAAAGCAATGCTCCGTGTTCTCCTTTTTTGACAATAAGGTACTTAGGCCCCATAGCCATTATTTTCTTCGCTGCTGTCTTTAATGAGTATTCTTCGCTGAGCTGACGTGCCTCTTCATCATTGATAATAAGTACATCTACCATAGCTATGGTTTTGTCAAGCTCCTCTCGAGCTATATCCATCCAAAAATTCATCGTATCCATAGCGATCAACTTTGGCTTATTTTCCATTCGCTCTATCACTGTTCTTTGTACCTGAGGAGACAAATTTCCTAACATCACATATTCACTAGATTGGTAAGACGCAGAAATTATTGGATCAAAATTTTCAAGCACATTCAGTTCCGTAACAAGTGTATCACGACTATTCATATCGTTGTGATACTTACCACTCCAAAAGAAAGACTTTTCATTCTCTTTTATTTGAAGCCCTTCAGTATCTACTCCGTGCTTCTCCAATAGTTGGATATCTTCCTTAGGAAAATCTCCTCCGACTACGGCCACCAAATTAACATCGCTTCCAAAGTAGCTGCTGCTAATAGATATGTATGTAGCTGCACCACCTATTATTTTATCTGTCTTGCCAAAAGGCGTCTCTATGGCGTCGAAAGCCACACTTCCTATCACTAGTAAACTCATAGCTGCAAAGGTAAATGAATAATCCCTGTCTTCAGTTTTACAACTATCGCTTTATCCCCATTAATTCACATCTCAAAAGATGTTAAATTCGCACAAATGAATCACCAAGAAATAGCCATTCAACTTGACCAAGCTGCAAAATCCGCAACCGCAATTACACAGTGGGGAGATAAGCAGCAATTCACTGAAGACGAAGCGTATGAAATCCAGCGATTATCGTTAGAACAACGCTATGCTCGTGGAGAGACATTTATAGGACTCAAACTTGGATTTACCTCATTTGCAAAAATGAAGCAAATGGGTGTGCACGATATGATCTGGGGTAGATTAACAGACGCAATGCAATTCACAGATGGTGATAGATTGGATCTCAGCAAGTTTGTACATCCTAGGGCAGAACCAGAAATTGCGTTCCTATTGAAGCAAGATATGGACAGAGAGATCTCTCTTGAAGAAATACCTGATTACATCGAGGCTTGTGCTCCTGCAATAGAAATAATTGATTCAAGATACGAAAACTTTAAGTTTTCATTAGAGGATGTGATTGCTGACAACTGCTCTTCCTCAGCCCTTGTTATCGGTGCTTGGCAGCCGCTATCTCAATCTCTAAATGACTTGAACATAAGCCTGAAGTTTGATAAAGAAGTTAAACAAGAAGACAGTAGCAACGCGATATTAGACAATCCCTATCTCTCTATTTGCAATGCCTCAAGATTAGCAGCCAAGTACAACCAGCCGTTTAAAGCTGGACATATCCTTTTAGCGGGTGCAGCAACACCAGCAGTATTTATTGAGGATGGCGTACGCATAACTGCGAAAGTAGATCTCCTAGGTTCATGCTCTATCTACGCATAATTTTATCTTTTTAACAATAAAAGTCAGCCATTTGTTTATAATTTATCGTTTTAAAATAATCGAACACAATACACTCACGCAAACTTTTAAATATTGACACTACAATACTATTGTTACCTTAAAACACTAATAATCCACGTGGATGATATTTTATCAGTAGAATCAAATTCATACTTAGGAGGATCTTAAACTATCTTTGTACTAGATTATTAATTAAAGCTTGTGAAAAATTCAATCAAACAACACATCTTACTTGTAACTTTGATGTTATTCGCTTTTGCTGTTTCTGCTCAAGAAACAGAAACTGACGCCATCCACAAACATAGTGGTGAAGTTATTTATACACGCGTTACGGAAATGAATACTACTGAAGTAAAGTATGTGTACCCGGACAGACCCACAATAGTTTTGGCAATAGATAATGAACTGGTAGATTACATCATTCTTACTTCAGGAGAAAAGGTAAGACCAACCAATAGCAACAAGGAAATTAGCGACTTGGCATATGATGGCCAGAAAAAAATGATTGCTAAAATTGGTCTTTTCACTCCATTACAAGGTTACTTGGACTTGGGGTTTGAATATAGCCACAAACCACTACATAGTATTGAAGGTACGTTAGGAATCATTGGCTTAGGAACAAACGATCTTTTAGACTTTGACAATGACAAAGGAGTTACTCTTTCTGCAGGTTACAAAATCTATGCAGAGCCAGATTTTCATCTACGTAAGCTTCGAAATGCACACAGAATGTCAGGCTTATACTTCAAGCCGACTATAGGATTTGCATACTTCACAAACGAATCAGAGCGGAGATTCTATAATTTTCAGACGGGAGACGAAACCTCATCTATGGAGCAAACTCAAGTTTTCCAAGGTGCTGCTCTTCTACAAATCGGGAAACAACGAATATTCGGCGAGGTACTGTCAATAGATTTCAATGTCGGCTTAGGCTATGGCTTCAAAAGCATTAATGATGATAACACACCTACACCTACTGGATATGAAGAAGTTGGATACTACAATTCCCCTCAAAGGAACCATGGGTTCAGTTCATTTTCTGGTCAAAGCATTGCTCTCAGCTCTAGCTTTAAGGTGGGGTTCTTGATTAAATAATTCCGCAGAACTTACACCTCTTTCCAATTGCAAAATATTTTAAAAAATATTTTGCAATTGGATTAAATAATTAAATTTGCACTCGCTTTTAAAGGAATTAAAATTCCTTTAAAGTTAAGATGCCTTCATAGCTCAGCTGGTTAGAGCGGTTGACTGTTAATCAATAGGTCCCTGGTTCGAGTCCAGGTGAGGGCGCATAGAGAACAGAAAAGAGTTACATAGCAAATATGTAACTCTTTTTTTATGGAGAGGATTCCATCATTATTGTCATTGACTATCGTCTTGTCTTGTAAGACAAGCCAACCTGACTGCGTTGGATGACATCATTTCCTTTGTTATCCGCTACTGGTATGAAAAAACCGTCTAGTTTGTCTGTATTGGTGAAAAAATAACCAGCAGAAGCATATATGGACAACTAATAATTTACATCATAAGTCAGCTTCAAACTAGGAACTAGAATAGTAGTAAAACCGCTGCTTTGCATTTTAGAATCTATGACAACTCCATTCTCAAAAATAGGAGTAAAATATTCTCTACCCCACTCATTATATAGATCTACTGCAATTTGATTATCAAAAAACTGACCGTTTGTTGAGAATAGCATTCCACCAAAACCAAGTCTAGGTACTGCACCAATTTTCTTCTTGGCTCCAAGTTGCATCTTATAATCTACAAACAGGGAAACACCACTGCAAGTACTCGTAAATCTTATCCCACTATTATCAGGATCCTTAAATGTATTTCTAGTCAAACCTCCTCCTGTCAATCAATGAGCAAAAAACTCAGCACCTAAGCCAAGTCTCGTACCTAACAAATAATGATACCCTCCTGATAGTCCCGCTCCTATTCTAGTATTGGTATCTGTAAAACTAACGAGTATATCAGCTCCGAAATAGTATGAGGCTTTGTGAATCTATGCAATACAGGTATTACAACAAAAAAACACTCCAATAAAAAGCTTTATAAATACGTATTTCATAACCAATCACAAATCAACTACATTATTTTGAAAAGATATTGACATCAAGGGCTCAGTGATGACACAAACAAGTAAATACAATACATAAGAATTCACATTAAAATATTTCCTTTGCTCAAACGTTAGATTTTCAATGGTAAAGCTCCTGAAACTTTTCTTTTTTACTTTTTGCATCTACACATTCTTCACGTCGTGCAGAAAGGAGAGCTTTTCTACAGATGCTTCTCATAGCGTCAATGTAGAAAGTGATACTATTTGGTTTGATACGGTATTCACAAAGGTCAATTCACAGACTCCATTATCAGTGAACAAGCAAATCAAAATATACAATCCATATGATGAAAGCATACGAACTAACATAAGATTAGGTGGTGGAGAACAATCTCATTTCAGGTTAAATGTAGACGGTGTTCCTGGGCACTCTTTTACAGACATTGAAATCTTTCCAAAAGACAGTATTTTTTTATTCTTGGAAATCCATCCAGACCCCAACAATAATAGTCCAGATTTCAATCCTCTCATTATAAGAGATTCTATAATGTATAGCACTAATGGAAATGACCGTAAGACTATGCTCATTGGCTGGGGACAAGATGCTCATTACATTTTTAGAGATAGCATAGAACAAGATACTACCTGGTCTGACGCCAATCTTCCTATTGTAGTATATGGCTACTGTTATGTAAAACCTGGTGTAAAATTGACCATTGAAAAAGGCCTGCAAATTCACTATGCTCCTCGCAGTTGGTTGTTTGTGGAAGGAGAATTGGAAGTGCAAGGTACAAAAGATGAGCCTGTACTGATGCAAGGAGACAGACTACAGCCTGATTGGGAAGAACGCTCTGGTCAATGGGGAGGAATATGGTTTAATTGGCCTACCTATGGGAATCGCATAGAACACGCTATCATAAAAAATGGTACAGTGGGCATATACTGTGACACGATACCTGGAGATCCCAGTAGCGAAAACGTAACCGTCAGTAAAACCATGATTCGAAATATGACTTTTGACGGAATAGCAGGAAGAGGAAGTAGAATTGTGCTACAAAATAGTGTGGCAGCTAACTGCGGTAGGTATACCTTTTTGGGAAGTCAAGGAGGAGACTATTATGTACGAAATAGTACTTTTTATACTGGACGAGGCAGCTTCATCCGAAATAACCCCACCTTTGGTTTCACAAACAGAACGAGAGATGAATTTGGAAGAATAACTGCAGTGTATCCAATTCGATACGATTTCAGAAATAACATTGTGGACGGAGTATTTTCGGATGGAGAATTTGTGGGGGATGTAGATACCTCAGCTTCTGTCCTGGGCCAACCGAGTTTAATAGAAAACAACCTATTAAAAACCATCGAAATCAATGTATACTCTGGCAATGGGAACATTCTGAATGCTGATCCGCTGTTTTTAGATATCGATAATTTCAACTTTGACATAGACTCAGTATCGCCTGCAAAAGACAAAGGACAAGAACTCTCTTCGAGAGTTGTAGATGACTTCTGTGATAGACCTAGAATAGACCCTATCGACATTGGTGCTTTTGAGGTGCAGTAAAAGATATTTTACTGCCTGACAACTAAATGACAACTGAGTTCGTCTTTCAGATGTGACTGCACTAATTCCAAAAACCAATCTATTCCTATTATTTTCGATTCTATTCTTCCTTTCGAATATTGAGACCTCCGCTCAATGTGACCCTAAAATAGACAATAATTCTGGCATAAATAATTCATTTTGTGTAAGCGAAACAATCCAATTTAAAGCCAACTCTCCGGGCCACACAACAGCAGTTGTTTGGGATTTTGGGGATTGAAACACGTCTACCAATACTAATCCTGTGTACAGTTTTGGTACGTCTGGCTCCTATACAGTAAAATTTGAAGGAAGTGGTGTTGCTGGAAGCTGTAAGGGTTCTATTATAGTCACTGTAAAACCGTCTCCTGAGATAAACATCTCATTCCTTACCAACGACACCATATGCTTTGAGGATAATCAAATCTGCTTCATAGACTCCACTAAATCTATATTCGGCCAAGTAGTGACTGATTCAGGAATCTTAACTAGAAGAATAATAGTGATGAGGTAGTTGAGCTATTGTTGACCCACCTCAAACAACTTATCAATCATACTATCCCAAGAGAAACGTCCTCTTTCTGTTTTGATATTGTCAATAAAGGTCTGCTCACGATTGTTGATGTAGAAATCTAGTATTTTATTAGCTATATCTTTCTCATTTATGTCCGAGACATAGCCAACTTTTTGATCAGGAAC
>ENA-UZXB01001010-UZXB01001010.1-metagenome-genome-assembly--contig:-Day-2-1m-contig-1010_pt1 | contig 10485 bp, 9 predicted proteins | sample MGYA00260339_ERZ794899 | MGnify/ENA metagenome assembly ERZ794899 | reverse complement strand
CTTATCGCACACGATGGAAAAAAGGCTGATTTGGTCTCTTTTGTTTTGAAAAGGATGGGCTTCTTTCTTCACGATAACTTAAAAGTTGTGGCCACGGGCACTACAGGAAAAATGCTTACGGAAGCTGGAGTAGATAAAGTAGAACACGTAGCGTCAGGACCTCTTGGCGGTGATGCAGAAATAGGTGCAATGGTGACTCGTGGAGAGATGGATGCTGTTATATTTTTCCGAGATCCACTCGGTAAACACCCTCACGACGTAGATATTTCTATGCTGCTCAGGCTATGCGATGTTCACGATATTCCTTTAGCTACAAATAAGCAATCTGCAAAAATATTGGTGAAGTATTTTGAGAATAAATTAGAGTGGTAAGATCTTAAACTCCACCCGTCTGTTCTCCTTCTGCCCTTCTGGAGTGTCGTCACTGGCAATAGGATAGCCAGGCCCATATCCAGCGGTTTCTATTCTTTTTTCATTTACGCCGTTTTTTATGAGAAACTTCAATGCGGAATTTGCTCTCTTCTCACTTAGAATATAATTGTGTCTTGCACTTCCCAAACTACTCGTATGTCCTGAGATTTCTACTCGCACTTTTCTATTATTCAGCAAATAATCGAGTACCCTAGACAGCATGGCAAAAGACTCAGCAAGTATAATGGCCTTGTCATTCTCAAAGTGAATGTCATCCAAGATTAGTTTATCTCCTTTCTTCAATGTATCAAATGCAGATTGAGACTCTTCTGTATCGGTCTCTGTCCAACTTGGTGGCATGTCCAAGGTGTCAATTCTATCATCCGCAAAATTACACGCACAATCTCCTTCTTTGCTTATAGGTACTAAGCTGACATCTTCAAGATAATAATAAGATTCAGGAGCATCTCCTGGTACTTCAATTATTTTTAACTCTTTATGATTTTGAAAACTCCCCAATGTGAAAAATTTCTCTCCTCCTTTTGCAGTATACGTACACTGCACCTTCATCCATCGCGTTTTATAATTTAAAATCTGGTTATCCAACCGTTTGCTAGCCTGTATTTTCAGCAATTGATCTGTGCCTATGTAGACTTTTTCCTCGCTAAGTGAAAAGCCAAAAGCATTGGAAGCATAGCGACTCTTGAGCGACAACTTCAGGTATGCACTAAAGCAGTAAGTACTGTCCTTCTCTAAAGGTGCTTTTAGACGATATTGCACATATTCGATATCCTTTCTCAAGCTAAATACTCTGATACCAAGATAACTATTCCCACTTATAGCTCCGGTAGGCGAGAGATATAAATCTGGAGAAATAGAGGCTACAGACCAATCAGACACATGATTCTCAAAAGACATTATGGAAAAATATACTGATGGATGTTTTTCAAATTCAGGATTGATTACGTAATTATATTCTGCCTTAGTTGAAAAACTTGCTAGTTGTTGACTAATGAATCTTGATAAAACCACTTCCCTTTTTTCAGTCGGAGCGTGTCATCCATTCCAGTCATTCTCGATTTAAAATAAATCTCGTGGTAATCACCTACTTCGCGTCTAGTCAAATCATCATAAAACAGAGTGTCTGTCTGCCCAATAGAGCAAAGTGAAAGAAACAAGCATACTATGAATACAAACCTCATACTACAACCTGGATAACGAAAAACTTACTATAAATATTGGAATCGTTCTCCCTTTTAGAATTGCTGCCCTATGAAAAAGTGAAATTGACCAGGCTGATCTGTCGGTCCGGGATCCATAGCCCAAGCATAATCTACACCAAGTAGTCCAAACATAGGAAGGAATAATCGCACACCTACACCAGCTGCTCGTCTTACATTGAAAGGATTGAAGTCTTGGAAGCTTGAATATGCATTACCTGCTTCTAAGAAAGACTGAGCAAATATCGTAGATGACTGACCAACAGTAAGTGGGTACCTAACTTCAAGTGTATATTTGGTATAGATGGGTAAAGCTCCTTGACCTGTGAGAGGATCACTCACTCGTCCTTCGTCATAACCACGTTGAGATACAATATCAGTACCATATAATACAAAATTAGAAAGGCCACTACCTCCTACTCTAAAGAGCTCAAATGGAGAGTAACCTATATCATTGTTCCACGGAGTCACAGCTCCAAACTTATAAGAAGGCGTAATTACAAATTGACGTTTTGCATTGTTTGGAAATCCTAAGAACCACTGTCCAGAAAACTTAGTCTTCACAAGCTCTACCCATCTAAACTTATCCTCCGGACTCATATTTGTGTAGTCCTTTCCCTTACCTATCAATGAATAAGGAGGAGTAAACTGCACACTTGCAGTAAATGTACTACCTTCTGTAGGGTAAATTGGATGATTCGTACTGTTTCTACTCAACGTATTCAAGAAACTCAAGTTGTTCGCATTCCCGTTGGTAAATCCTAACTCAGAAGCTCCAAAACCACTCCAGTCATTTAGTCCATAACGTTGTAATGTAAGAGATGTACTAAAAGAGAAATAATCATCTGGGAATTTCAATTGCTTTCCAAAAGATATGCTCGCACCCGTAGTAGTAAACTTCGGTCTGTCTTTATCAAACTGAAATGTTGATTGAACATTATGAAATAAACTGACGCTTAACGAATTAGGCTTATTCCCTCCTAACCAAGGCTCAGTAAATGAGAAATTGTATCCTTGGAATTGAGGTCCGTTACTTTGTGCTCTGATAGATAGTTTCTGTCCGTCACCTGCTGGTATTGGGTCCCATTGTGCATCTGGGCCGAACATTTTTCTAGCACTAAAATTATTGAGTGTAAGTCCCAATGTACCAACGAATCCTCCAAATCCACCCCAACCACCTGAAGCTTCTATCTGATCACTAGGTTTCTCTACTACTGTATACTGAATATCCACAGTACCATTCTGTGGATTTGGCACTGGATTAACATCCAGTCCTTCTGGATCAAAGAATCCCAATTGAGCAAGCTCTCGCATACTACGTTGGATATCTGACCTACTGAACTTATCTCCAGGTCTAGTTCTGATTACTCTCAATGCCACGAAGTCACTCGTCTTATCATTTCCTACGATCGTTACACGATTTACCGTCGCTTGCTTACCCTCATAGATTCTCATCTCTAAGTCTATACTATCTCCTTCTACTAGGACTTCCACAGGATTCACATTGAAAAATAAATACCCATCGTCCATATATAGACTAGACACATCAAAACCATTCTCACTCATAAAGAGCTTACTCTCTAAACGTGACTGATCGTATACTTCACCCTTTTTAATACCCAACAGTGTATCTAAAAGTGATGTTCTATATTTTGTATTTCCAGTCCAAGTAATATCTCTAAAATAATACTTCGTGCCTTCTTCTATTCCCATTTTAACTACAACCCGATCATCACTGATTCGCTGTATAGAATCGTATGCTAACTTGACATCTCTATATCCAAGTGTGTTGTAGTACTGAACGATGGTAGGCTTTGTCTCATCATACTCATCCTCTATAAACTTGGAGGAAGCAAATATGTTCCACTTTTTGTACTTACGTTTTGGTTTAATCAGTTTACGTAGTTTTTTATCCTCCACATTATGATTTCCTACGAAAAGTATATCCTGTAACTTAATTTTCTTTCCTCTACTGATATTGATCCGAAGCAGTTCATAGTTTGCCTTTTCAGCATCAGTTTCCTTGGTGAAAGTAGTCTTCACACCATAAAAACCCTTTTCGTAAAAATACTCCTCTATCTCTCTTCTCGTTGTATTGATTAAGTCTTCAGTGATTAACTGATTCTTCTTGAGTGAGATTTCTTCTCTCACATTATTTGTTTCCGACTTACGAAGACCTTTTATGGAATATTTAGAAAGTCTAGGTCTCTCCGTGACTACAATATTCAAAAAGATTTTTTTATCTTCTATTCTTGCTATACGTAATTCTATATCACTAAACAACTGTTGCTTCCAGAGACGCTCTATAGCCAATCCACTCTCATCACCAGGAACGGTGATAGTTTGACCAACACTCAATCCAGACATTAGGAGCACAATATTCTTAGCGGTGAATTTATTTCCGATTACATTGATTCCACCTATCTCAAATTTCTTAGGATTATCATAATCTAGAATAATAGAATTTATATCGTCTAACTGACCCCAAGATACTAAGCTGCAAAGCATAGTCACTATCAACACTAATCTCTTCATCGTTTTTTTTCTTTCTATGCTAATTGTTCGCTTGTCTTACCAAATCTTCTTTCTCTACTTTGGTAATCCAGTATCGCTTCGTACAAGTGCTCTTTTCTGAAATCTGGCCACAATACTGTGGTAAAATACAGCTCACTATAGGCAAGTTCCCAGAGTAAAAAGTTGCTTATCCTTAATTCTCCACTAGTCCTGATCATAAGTTCTGGGTGCGGATACTTAGATGTTGTAAGTGTATTGTTTATCAAATCTTCATTGACTTCATCAAGTGCTATATCACCATCCGCAGCCATTTTTGCAATCTTTTTTGTTGCATTGACGATGTCCCACTTTGCACTATAACTTAGTGCTAATATCAGGCTCATCCCGGTGTTATCTTTTGTAGTTTCTATAGCTTCTTCAAGCTCTCTGAGACATTCTTTTGGAAGCATTGACCTATCACCTATGGCATCGAGTTTTATACCATTTTTCATCAAAGTCTTGGTTTCACCTTTTATTGTTTTCACTAGCAAAGTCATGAGAGCATTGACCTCTAGTTTTGGCCTATTCCAATTTTCTGTGCTGAAAGCATAAAGTGTGAGGCATTCTATACCTAATTCTGCACAGCCCTCAGAAACTTCTCGGACCGCTTTCACACCATTTTCGTGACCAAAAATACGAAACCTTCCTTTTTCCTTTGCCCAGCGACCATTACCATCCATTATGATGGCTATGTGCTTAGGTAAGAGGCTATTATCTATCTTATCCTTACTCATCTACTTTCTTAAAATGCACATCGAATAGGGGTAAATCTATATGAGATAGTAAATGCAGCTTGAAAGTACCAATCCTTCAAGTTCGGATCACCTCTCATATCTCCTTCATTGGCAAGGGGGAGTTCATTTTCACTTACTTCCCAAGATCTGTCGGAGAGTCTATTGAAACTTACATTTCCTTCATCTAATTCTGGATAAACAGTACTTACATCATCTAAATGATCTGTAAAAGTTCGTCTCCAACCAGTTTCAAAACCAAGTATTAAGTTTTTGCCGATAGACTGTTTTATACCAGCACCAAAAGGTATGCTGATTTGGGCTAATCTATATCTTACATTTTCCGTTTGAGCCTTTCTAAGGTCATAGCTTTTTCCATCCAACTCTGCCATTGGCCTGTGGATAAATCCCGCTATTCCTGCCATTAGATAGAATGTATTATTCTTATGGTGATATCTGGAACTAAAAGGCTGAAAGTTAAACTCCATAACATTCGACACTTCGTATATACGATTTGTAAAACTCAAATTACGAAGTTCGTATTCGCTAAAGTTACTATCTGCACCACCTATTTTGAGATAGGAAATCGTTGGTCTCATTGACCAGTATTCATTCAGATTGAATCTGTAGTATGCTCCGCCAGAAAAATTAGTTTCTTTTGGGACTATATTATATGCCAAATCGCCGTGATAGTTAGAACCACCTAACATAATACCCAATTCATTTTTCTGAGCAAGCGAAGTGCTTGAGACAAAAATGAAGAGGAAGAACGCTACGATATTTCTTTGCACTGCTGCCAATTGTTCTAAATTATTACGAGTAACAGTTAAAAATGTTACGTTTACTAAGTTTTGATTAAGAAATTATAAAATTCTTTAAGCTATTAAAAAGTAGGGCAGCCTTCCCTATTTCCATAAATACGGTAAGTAAAGGTTACTCCAAAAATACCATACAAGTCATTTGAGCTATCATCTCCACGAGGTGTACCCTCTATAGTAATCTCGTCTATGGTAGGAGTTCTTACTGACATAGCCGCTGACATAGTCCCGTATTGAGCTTGCAATCTCGTTGGCTCCACGTAGCTACCAGACACATCATCTAAATAATCTGTAAAAGTAATCCGTGCACCATATTCTAGTCCAAGAGTCCATTTGTGATTCATCTTAAACTTGAATCCTAGTCCAACAGGTATGGCCACTTGCGTCAAAGCATATCTTTCTATTTCATTGAACTCCGTAGTTTCTTGTCCTTCTGTTCCTAAAGGCTGAAGTTCTATTTCCTCTCGATCTCTATTTTCCAATGTAGCATAATTAATACCAGGGAAATTTGCAATAGCACTATTGGGATCATAGTTGAATACTGACATAGGATTATATTTAAAGACACTTGCACCTATGAACACAAAAGGCGAAACTCCTGATCTTTGTCTTTGTGGGATACTATTCAGATTGAATTCTGCAGCTCCAGTAAAATCCCAAAGCGTAGAAGTAAAGTTCAAATCTCTTCGAAGCGGGTCATTTTGATCTTCATACCACTTATCATCTCCTTCCAACTGACCGTATTGAGCACTCAATCTAAAAGTAACTACCTCGTGAGGTGTAAATCTTGTGATGATTCCGGCACTTCCTTTGAGACCTCTTGATTCAAAAAACTTATCATTGGACAATTCACCTGAATAATGTGAAAATCCTCCAATTAATCCAAACTCTAAAGAGCTTGTTCTAAACCAACGCTGAGCATCAGCATTTTGCACGCTAAGAACTACGAGTAGTAGTATGCCTAGAAGCGATTTCATGTGACGTGTATACATAATCTGTTATTTCACTTAGCCATTACAACTGTCCAATAGCAAGCAAAGGTAGTAATTATTAACGAAAAGCTCTTTGATTTATTTTATCCCAACCGATTAAACGAGTGTATAAAACTCCATTTTTTCGTGGGTGTGATTTCTGATAACGCCAGCACTGATTAAGTTGACCAGAATTTTAGATGCTCTCCATTTCGAAATATTCACCTTCTTTCTAAATTCTTGAAGCGTAACCCTCTCATTTTCTTCTAGATACTTCAAAAGAGCTTCTTCATTTTTTCCGTACTTGATTAGCGTACCTTTATTGCTAGCTTGCCTTCTCAAAACGTCTACCGTCACCTTACTTGCTAGTAAGCTTTTATCTTTGTGACGCACATACACCCACCACTTGCCATCATCTCCTTTGGCGTAATAAGGTTTCTCTATGCCAACAGGTATGATACACTCCAAAATCACCTTACCTCCAATTTCATGTTCTTTGATCTCGATATGAATCTCAGGCTTACTGTAAAATGCAGAAGCAAGCTCCAACATGTACTTCTCATCCTCAGTGCGTATGCCCGCTATAGTTCTATTGTCTCGCACGCCCACAAGCAGCGTTCCGCCTTTATGATTAGCAAAGCTCACCATTGTTTTGGCTATTTTTACAGCACTACTGATTTCCTGTTTGTAGTCTAGGCATTCACCCTCACCATCTATAAGATATTTTTTAATTCTTTGATTCACTTATAGCCTCTTAATAGCTAATTCATCCAGCACCAAATTGTAATCCTCAACTATTTCAACAATGATATCAGTAGCAGGTTTTATCTCATTGATATAACCGCTTATTTGTCCTATCTCTAACTCTCCTTCATCTAAATCCCCCTCAAACATTCCTTTTTTCGCTCTAGCTCTCCCTAGTAGCTTAATCATATCTTCTTTGCTTGCACCATTCATTTCTGCAGTAGCAACTTGTTCCCAAAACTTGTTTTTAATCAGACGAACAGGTGTAAGTTGCTTCAAGATCAACTGTGTAGATCCATCTTTGGCATCTAAAACAGCATTCTTAAAATTGATGTGTGCAGAAGATTCCTCACTAGCTACAAATCTACTTCCAATCTGCACTGCATCTGCTCCTAGAGCCATTGCCGCTGCCATAGACCTACCTGTACCTATTCCGCCAGCTGCGATAACAGGTATGTCTACTGATTGAACTATCTGTGGTATAAGAACTAGTGTAGTCGTTTCTTCGCGTCCATTATGTCCTCCTGCTTCAAAACCTTCTGCTACAATAGCATCTACCCCATATGTCTGAGCCTTCAAAGCAAACTTCAAGTTACTTGTCACGTGAACTACTTTTATACCTGCATCTTTTAAGGTTTGAGTCCAAGTGGCTGGATTTCCGGCAGAAGTGAAAACGATTGGCACATTTAGCTCTATAATAGTCGCGATATGCTTATCTATATCCGGATAAAGCAGAGGTAAATTCACTGCAAAAGGCTTATCAGTGGCCTCACTGCATTTTTGAATATGCTCTCGCAAAATATCAGGATACATACTACCTGCTCCGATGATTCCTAATCCTCCTGCATTACTCACTGCAGAAGCTAGTTCCCATCCACTGCACCAAATCATACCGGCTTGAATGATGGGATACTTAATTCCGAATAAGGTTGTAATCCTATTTTGCATCAAGCGAAGTTAAGGAGATTTCATAAAAGACCGAAAATCAATAATGGATTAAAATGGGTATCTTTACAATGTGAGATTAACCCTTTTAGCTTTTGTGACAGCATTCTTTATTTCAGCTACGAATGCTCAAACAGAATACCGCGTAGGACTAGGATTGTACGAGGTGACTCAAGGTGTTTATTCAGGTGTAGGACTTGGTCATCCTCACCCTTTCTACAATTCTCATCAAATATTGAGTAATTGCTTTTTTGAGAGGCAAAATGATAAGATAACTCACAGACTTACTGCAAGATACATTAATCACGATCATACTTTGAAAAATTCAGAATTTAGACCGTTCGAAGTTGAAGGACGATTCATACGCACATCTTGGGACATTGGCTACAATTTACTTTATAGTATTGGCAAGCAAAAATGTTTTTCTTTTGGGTTAGGAATAGCTTATCTGCAAGGCAGAACAAAAACTCCAATTGATAAATATACAAAAGCCGATTTACTGAATAGAGCGTTCGCTCCAAATGTTATCATTGAAAGTAATATTAAGTTGAATAAATCTTGGTTCATTAGCCCGTCCATTCAATGGATGAACTCATTTTACTTTCAAAATAAAAATTTTGCTCCAGAAAACCCTGCTTGTACCTTACAGCCCCGAAAAATCGACCTATTTTTAAACCCAATTCGTATAAGCATTAAAAAGACCATATCACGTGAAAGCATTTGATGGTTATCGTGTTTTAAGAATTAATATTACAACATGAATTCTATCGCAATCGGCTACGCTATAAGGACTCCTTCGGGAGATTCACTTCAGCGTCCCAAGGTAGTTTTATTTATCTTCGGCACGTGAATAAATCATATTGGGAACAGAAACATCTTCTGTCCAACATCGACTATTTGATAGTAGGAATAGGACTGGTGGGTCTGCAAACGGCAATCAACATCAAAGAAAAATACCCGAAATCCAAAGTAGTAGCAGTAGACCGCTACCCTTGGAGTCTAGGCGCCAGTACAAGAAATGCTGGATTTGCTTGCTTTGCAAACATTAGTGAAATACTAGAGGATTTGCAGAATGACTCGCCCCCAAATGTGTATGGTACAATAAGTAAGAGATACAGTGGATTACAAAAGCTCAGATCCAAGTTTGGTGACCGAGAGATCGGCTATACAGAAAAAGGTAGCTGCGAAATTTTTACCAAAAAAAATAGTGGTCAACTCTCACCTTGTATTGATAGTCTGCAAGGTGTAAATACCATACTAGAAAGAGAACTTGGACTAGAACGAGTGTTTACCTACAAAAGCAACAATCCTCTTCCTAATACGATAGGTGCTATCCACAACAACTATGAAGGACAGCTCCATACTGGCAAGCTTTATGATACTATTTATGGCTACGCACAGCAGATAGGTGTAAAACTATATGGAGGCATTGAAGTCAAAGAGTGGACAAAGGGCGAAAGTATCTCCGTATTGGCGACTAACAACTACGAACTGTCCACTCAAAATCTAATCCTTTGTACCAACGCATTTACAAAACAACTGATCGATGAAAATATAACTCCTTGCAGAGGACAAGTGATTGTAAGTGAACAAGTGGACGAACTTCCTTGTAAAGGATTATATATGTTTGATAGTGGATACTACTACTGGCGAGATATTGACAACAGAATTTTATTAGGTGGTGCAAGAAATCTTGATGTCTCAGGGGAAACATCTTACGAAATAGAACCCAACGAAAAGATCATTGCTGAGCTGGAGCGATTCATGAATGAGCAGATATTTGGTAAGAAAGTCAAAATAGAATATGAGTGGAGTGGTATCATGGGGATGGGAAAGGAAAATGAAAAGAAACCTATCGTAAAAGAATTAGAACCAAACATATACATAGCTGCTAGACTAGGTGGAATGGGAGTAGCTCTGAGTGCCGAGATAGCTGAGAAAGTTGTTGGGATGATAAGTCCGTAGAGATAATTTATTAATTCTTTAGAATATGATATTCCATCATACTCAGCTCGCCGCCTAAGTAATATGACGGCACATTGCCTTTAATCCCTAATCTGTAGATTCCAATTCCAGATAACCCATCTGAATC
>ENA-UZXB01022941-UZXB01022941.1-metagenome-genome-assembly--contig:-Day-2-1m-contig-22941_pt1 | contig 10498 bp, 10 predicted proteins | sample MGYA00260339_ERZ794899 | MGnify/ENA metagenome assembly ERZ794899 | reverse complement strand
TAAAGAGATTAATTCTTTGTTTTGGTTCTCAATTCTAATTTGCCATAATTGAGTAGTTCTTCCTTTGTGAAGTATGCTTGCGTGAGCATATACAAAACCATCTCGGATGCTTTTAACATGATTTGCGGCAATTTCAATACCACGAATACTTACATTTTTATTTTGTAAAAAAATATAAGCTCCAGCACTACCAACACTTTCTGCCAGGGCAACAGAGGCCCCTCCGTGCAACACTCCATCTGGTTGGTGTACTCTAGAATTTACGGGCATTTTTGCAGTAACGGTATCTTGAGTAACATCTACAAACTCAATGTGCAAGGTTTCCATTAGAGTATTTTTACACATTTTTGCGCAGCTTGCCAGAATTTCGTCTTTAGATAGTTTCATATGCTTGTCTTACATTTGTAAAGTTACAAAACAGACTTTAAAAAATGGGATTAGAAAAACAAGTTTCTTACAAAACTACTAACACATACCAAACTCTTAACTCGTACACCAAAACAACCAAAAATGTATGGCTCGTTTTTCATGGTTTAGGGTTTTTGAGTCGATACTTTCTAAGACATTTTGAAATTTTAAATTCTACCGAGAATTATATTATTTGCCCTCAAGCACCCTCAAAGTTCTACTTGGGAGAGAACTTTAAACACGTTGGGGCCTGCTGGCTTACCAAAGAAGATACCCTTTTAGAGACCGGTAATGTGTTAAGGTATATTGACCAGGTATTTGCTAAAGAAAATATAGACCCCAATACAAACCTTATTGTTTTAGGTTACTCTCAAGGTGTCTCTATAGCTACTCGATGGTTGGCCTCTAGAAAAATATCCTGTAAAAAACTTATTCTGCACAGTGGCGGTATCCCTAAAGAATTAACACCAGAAGATTTTAGTCATTTAAATAGTAGCACACAAACTACCTATCTCTATGGAGATAAAGACCAATATATCACCAAATCCAGAAAAACAGAGGAAACACGTAAAGCAATAGCGTTATTTGGCCCTACACTCTCTACCATGGTCTTTGATGGGATCCATGAAGTTCATGGACCATCCATAGTAGAGATTGCCAACAATTAAAACTTCAAGTTTTTAAATAAACACAAAAAATCCCGCAAAGATAGTTCGTTGCGGGATTTATATATAATACATTGAGTGGTATTATTTTACTTCCTCAAAGTCTACATCTTCAACATCTGAGCCTTGGTCTGCATCTGCTGATGCAGGATCTGGCTGTTGCCCCTCTGCTTGTTGTCCTTCTGCTTGAGCTTTATACATCTCTTCGCTAGCTACTTTCCAGGCCTCATTGATTTTATCAAGTGCTGGCTGGATTGTTTCTAGGTCTTTGCTATCGTAGGCTTTCTTAAGCTCTTGTAAAGCATCTTCAATTGGCTTTTTCTTATCATCAGATAACTTCTCTCCAAACTCTTTTAATTGCTTCTCTGTCTGGAAAATCATACCATCTGCTTCATTGATTTTGTCTGCCGTTTCTTTGGCAACTTTATCTGCATCAGCATTGGCTTCAGCCTCTTGCTTCATCTTTTGGATTTCCTCTTCTGTAAGTCCTGAAGAAGCTTCGATTCTAATATCTTGCTTTTTGTTGGTAGCTTTATCTTCAGCACTTACCTTGATAATACCATTGGCATCAATATCAAAGGTTACTTCAATTTGAGGAACTCCACGCTGTGCTGGTGGAATATCACTTAAATGAAAACGTCCAATTGTCTTATTATCATTTGCCATCGGGCGCTCCCCTTGTAGTACATGAATCTCTACAGAAGGCTGATTATCTGCAGCTGTTGAGAATACTTGACTCTTCTTTGTAGGAATCGTAGTGTTGGCCTCAATAAGCTTTGTCATAACACTTCCCATGGTTTCAATACCTAGAGAAAGTGGTGTTACATCCAAGAGCAATACATCTTTTACATCTCCAGTTAATACACCACCTTGGATAGCGGCACCTACAGCTACTACCTCATCTGGATTTACTCCTTTGCTTGGCGCTTTACCAAAGAATTTCTCTACTGCTTGTTGTACTGCAGGAATACGTGTTGATCCTCCTACTAGAATAACCTCATCAATATCGCTGTTACTGAGTCCCGCAGCTTTCATAGCTGTTTGACAAGGCTCAATAGTTCTTTTTACTAAATCGTCAATTAACTGCTCAAACTTGGCAAGTGTTAGTGTTTTAACCAAGTGCTTTGGTCCGCTAGCTGTTGCTGTTACATACGGCAGGTTTATTTCAGTTTGTGCAGAAGAAGATAGTTCTATCTTCGCTTTCTCTGCAGCTTCTTTTAAACGTTGTAATGCCATTGGGTCTTTGCGCAGGTCCATATCATTCTCTGATTGAAACTCATCGGCTAGCCAGCTAATGATTTTTTGATCAACATCATCACCACCAAGGTGTGTGTCACCATCTGTTGCCAATACTTCAAATACACCATCTCCTAATTCAAGGATAGATACATCATGCGTACCACCACCAAAATCAAATACTACTATTTTCTGATCTGTGCTTTTCTTATCAAGACCATATGCCAATGCAGCCGCTGTTGGCTCATTAATAATACGTTCTACTTTTAATCCAGCAATTTCACCAGCTTCTTTGGTTGCTTGACGTTGGCTATCATTAAAGTAAGCAGGTACTGTAATTACAGCACGTGTTACATCTTGGCCTAAGTAATCTTCGGCTGTTTTTTTCATTTTCTGTAATACCATCGCGCTCAATTCTTGCGGTGTGTATAAACGTCCATCAATATCAACACGCGGTGTATCGTTATCTCCTTTTTTTACAGTAAATGCAGCACGTTTAGCTTCTGTAGAAGACTCACTGTACTTATTTCCCATAAAACGTTTTATAGAAGATATTGTTTTAGTAGGGTTTGTTACCGCCTGTCTTTTGGCAGGGTCTCCTACTTTAATTTCACCACCCTCTACAAAGGCAATTACAGATGGTGTTGTTCTTTTTCCTTCAGCATTTGGGATTACCGTTGGTTCGCTACCTTCCATTACAGATACGCAAGAGTTGGTTGTCCCTAAGTCTATTCCAATTATTTTACTCATAACTTATAAATATGTATTTTAAAANNTTTCTAAAGACACTATCCATAAGTCAATGATTGTGCCATCCAAAAAAGACTGACATCGTGGCAGACACTAATTTATTTATTTGTTTTTTAGCTCTAGTAATTCTTCCCATTGTGTTGTATAGCGCTTGCTACGGTCTTTTTTAACAAGCTCCCACTGCGCTACTCTAGTGCCAACTAATGCAGATCCTATTGTAGCTTTACCAAACTTATGATTTAATGCATCTATTACATTCATTAAACGTTTATCATATAGAGTAGGACTTTCAAATAAATTACCCTGTACAAACTCTTGAGGTATCAAACCGGTAAGGTTTACCCCTACCTTTTTATAACGGTAGCCTGGCCTGTATATCTTTTGTAATGCTTTGCGTGCTTGTTGTGTTAAGACAAATGTATTGTTGGTAGGTACGGCTATGGTAATGGTACAACTATTACTGTACTGTTTATCGGCATCACTGTAGCGGTTTGTAGTTACAAAAACCTGTATATAGGTTGCACAAGATTTTTGAGCTCGCAATACTTCGGCCACCTCACTTATATAATAGGCACAAGCCTCTTCTATACGCGGTAAATCTTCTAGTTTTTTTCCGAAAGATTTGGAGGTCCCTATTGCCTTTTTACTCTTTGGCATGGTCTGAAACTCAATACAAGACTCCCCTCTTAGCTCTCTCCATAAACGTTCTCCTACCACAGTCATCTCTTTTCTCACCCAAGCCAAAGGAAGTTGCGTAAACTCATAGGCTGTAAAAACACCTATTTTTTTAAGACGTGCCTGGTGTTTTTTACCCAGACCCCAAACATCTTTGGTTTGTGCCCATTTAAGTGCTTTAATTCGTTTTTCATCTGTATCAATAACACATACATAATTAAACTTTTCTACTTTTTTTGAAATTTTATTGGCCAACTTGGCCAGTACTTTAGTTGGCGCGATGCCTACACCAACAGGAACCCCTGTATGGAGCACTACCGTATCTTTTATACGTGTTGCATATTGCTTTAAAGGAGTATGTACTATTCCTGTTAGGTCTATAAAAGCCTCATCAATACTATAGACCTCTACACTTGGAGAAAAGGTTTCTAAAATATTCATAACCCGTTGAGACATTTCTCCATAAAGAGTATAATTAGAAGAAAAAAAAGTAACCTTGTTTTTAATAAGTTGGTCCTTGATCTTAAACATAGGTTCAAACATAGCAATATGAGTCATTGCCTTAGCCTCTTTATTGGCGGCAATAATGCAACCGTCATTATTACTGAGAACAACCACTGGTTTACCCCACAAATCTGGACGAAATACCTGCTCACAAGAAGCATAAAAACTATTACAGTCTACCATTGCTATCATAAGCTAGAGTGTATTATATATGTAATAGTACCCCACACAATAAAAGACATGCCGCTACTCTTTACAGGAAAACGGATTACGTTAAACATTCCTTGCTGTACGATTAAAACTAGATTTCCTGCCTTTGGGGTATGAGCTTTATCGATAATTAATACATCTTTGTTTAGTATTGAAAACTCAGACCACTCATCACTAGATACGCGCACATAAAAAGTTGCATCTTTATGTAGTATTAGCTCTTTGTTGAGATCTATTGAAGGCTCCAAATAATGAGTGGCAGGACTAGGAAATCCCGTTTGTTTAGAAACGTTGGCCTTATGATTTGGTGCTTGACTTTTTATTTTGCCTGTTTGCAAATATTCCATGACACAAAAATATGGAAATATTCCAAATAAACGGATTTATTCCTAAATAAGATACGAACATAATAGCAATCGCATTAAAAGAATATAATACCTTTGTAATGACAATAAAATGACACATGATATGAATTCTCAAAAATGGACCCTGTTTTTAAAATTAAATTTGGGAATTTTTGTGGTGTTTATACTACAAGGATGTACATATTCACAAAAAAAAGACAAGGAACACTTGATCTTTAAGTACAATGAGCATAGTAATATAGCTACCTTAGATCCTGCCTTTGCTAGAAACCCTCAAACCATTTGGCCAAGTAATCAATTGTTTAACGGCTTAGTGCAATTAGACGATCAATTAAACATTCAGCCAGATATAGCCAAATCATGGCGCATTAATGATAGTACATCTACCTACACATTTACACTAAGAGATGATGTCTATTTTCATAAAAACAAGGTCTTTAAAAAAGACAGTACAAGAAGGGTTATAGCGCAAGATTTTGTATACAGCTTTGACAGGCTACTATCACCAGAGTTGGCCTCTCCCGGGAGCTGGGTATTGAACGCTGTACAAAGGTATCATGCAGCCAACGACTCTACTTTGGTAATACAACTCAAAAAACCCTTTCCTGCCTTTCTAGGACTACTGTCTATGAGGTATTGCTCTGTTGTGCCAAAAGAAGCGATTGGGTATTATGGTAGTGATTTTAGAAGTAACCCTGTGGGCACTGGTCCTTTTATGTTTAAGTTTTGGGAAGAAAACATCAAACTCATTTTGCGAAAAAACCCTATTTATTTTGAGAAAGATGCTCAGGGCAACAGCCTACCATATCTTGAGGCAGTGGCTATTACATTTCTACCAGACAAACAGAGTGAATTTTTACAATTTGCCCAAGGAAACATTGATTTTATGACTGGGCTGGACAATTCCTATAAAGATGATATTATTACCACAAAAGGAGCATTACAACCCAAATATAAAGATAGGGTAAAGCTGATCACTACTCCATATTTAAACACAGAGTATCTTGGTTTTTTTATGGGCTCTACATCAAAGGAGATCGCCTCTCCCCTTATTAGACAAGCTATTAATTATGGCTTTGATAGAGAAAAAATGGTGACCTATTTACGTAACTCAATGGGTATTGCCGCTACACATGGCTTTATACCCAAAGGATTGGCTGGGTTTGATTCAATCCAGGGATATAGCTATGATCCAGAAAAAGCAAGAGCACTTATCAATAGGTATAAACAAGCAACAGGCGCCACTACCATACAAGTAACTATTGGCACCAACAGCCAGTATCTTGACCTTTGTGAATACATTCAAGGCGAGTTAGAAAAACTAGGTATTTCAATTACAATAGATGTGATGCCGCCCGCTACCCTGAGACAACTTAAAAGCAGTGGTGAGCTTGATATCTTTAGAGCCAGTTGGGTAGCAGATTATCCTGATGCAGAAAATTATCTATCTCTCTTTTATAGCCCAAACTTTACCCCCAACGGCCCCAATTATACACATTTTAAAAATGTAGTGTTTGACAGCTTATATGTAGAGGCCCAGAAAATTTCAGAAATAAGCAAACGCAAGCTCCTGTATACACAAATGGATAGTATTATTATTTCTCAGGCACCTATTGTGCCGCTATACTATGATATCGCTGTTCGGTTTGTGTCAAAGAAAATTACAGGACTAGGTATTAACCCGCAAAACTTTTTGGTGCTCAAGAGGGTGAAAAAAGCAAAATAAGTATACACTATATGCCGTATAACATTGTTCTTATAGAACCAGAAATACCAAACAACACAGGTAATATTGGTAGAATTGCCCTNNAGTGATAGTAGGTTAAAACGTGCAGGTCTAGACTACTGGAAACACATACAATGTACTATATATGAGAGCGTAGAAGATTTTTTTGAGCAGCACGGCACAAAAAAGATGGCTTTTTTATCAAGTAATGCCACCAAAGATTATTTAGAGATACCCTTTGAAGATGATTTATTTTTAATCTTTGGGAAGGAATCTGTTGGGCTTTCTACTGAAATCACAAAAAACCATCTAACGGAATTATATAAAATACCACTACACAGTAAACATATAAGAAGCTTAAATTTGGCAAATGCGGTTAGTATTGTTGTCTATGAGGGCCTACGAAATTTAAAACACTAATTAAAATTATGCTTAATCTTAAACTCGCCACAGATCCAAGATGGGTAACAATTGCAGAGAGCAATCTTGAAGAAATACTTACAGATCACGCTTGGTGTGAGCAAAAAGCAGCTAGCAATGCCATTACCATAATCACACTAAACAGCCATCTAGAAGATCTTGTGACAGATTTATTAAAACTAGCCCAAGAAGAATTAGAACATTTTGAGATGGTACACAATATTATCAAGGAAAGAGGTTACAAACTAGGGAGAGAACGCAAGGATCACTACGTGAATCAATTATACCAATTTACCAATAAAGGAGGTAGCCCACAGCAGGCCATGGTTGATAGACTTCTATTCTCTGCCATGATTGAGGCCAGAAGTTGTGAGCGTTTTAAACTTCTAAGTGAGCGAATTAAAGATAAAAAACTCTCTGCATTTTATAGAGAACTCATGATAAGTGAGGCTGGTCATTACACCACTTTTTTGGGCTTTGCCAGAAAATATGGACAAGACATTGATGTGGAGAAAAGATGGCAAGATCTCATAGATTTTGAAGGAGAGATTATTAAAAACTATGGCAAGAAACAAACCATGCATGGTTAGAAACACATAAAAATTAATTTCTTTTTTTAAAATAGTATTTCGGTATAACTCCTTGGCTTGTTATATATTTGTTTAAAACACATCTATTGAAAGCCGCTAGCTTAGCCCAAATTAAAAAAGAACTAAAACTCCGATCCCCGCAAGATATAGAAGAGCTGTGCTTGCGCTTGGCTCGTTTTAAAAAAGAAAACAAAGAACTGCTCACTTATTTGTTATTTGAGGCAGATGATGAACAAGAATATATTGCTCATATAAAAGAAAGCATTGACCAAGAGTTTGACAGCATTACAAACACCAACTTTTATTATCTTAAAAAGAGTGTTCGCAAAATTCTTAGAAACGTGAAAAAATACATAAGGTACTCTGGCAACAAAGAAACAGAGGTTGCTATTTTACTTCATTTTTGTGAACGCCTTATTAGTTTTAAACCCTCTATTACCAGAAATATAACCCTGCACAATCTTTATGATAGGCAACTGCTGCTTATTGATAAAAAAATTGAAGCCTTGCACGAAGACTTGCAGTATGACTACAGAGAAGACATGCAACGTTTAAAATAAAATGAATAATAATGACCACGCTATACCATAACCCACGTTGCAGAAAATCTAGAGAGGCACTACAAATATTACAGCAGGCAAATGAGCCTGTTGAGATAGTATTGTATTTAAAAAATTCTCTAAGTAAAGAAGAACTAAAAGACATCCTTTTAAAATTAGAGATTTCTGCCATTGCGCTGATTAGAAAAAATGAAGCTATCTGGAAAGAAAACTACAAGAATAAGTCACTCACAGAAGATGAGCTAATCACTGCTATGGTTAACAATCCAAAACTCATAGAACGTCCTATCGCTATAAAAAACGGCAAAGCAATCATTGGAAGACCTCCCCAAGAGGTATTAAAGGTCCTCTAAGTTTTTTCAATATAAAACCGAAAAATGAAAGAGAGAAAAAAACACTGTGAGGTTTGCAGCAAAGACTTTTCTACAATGTTTAGGGTACAATACAAAAACCCTAAAAAATGGGTTTTTGTGTGTAAAGATTGTTTGCTTACCGTAAAAAAAGACAATCCAGGTTACTCTTACGGTGGAACCTGGAAAAAATAAAAAAAACATGCTAGCCTACGCTACCTATTGCTCTGCTCTAAAAAACTACTCAAAAAAAGCCCTGCCGGCTATACAGTTGTATGATAGTGAGAGAATTTCTAAGGTATATGAATTAGCAAATAGCCAAAACGTAAGGTTTGTAATTCTCTCAGGAGCGTATGGTCTTGTAGAGGCGCATGAGCAAATAAATTATTATGATCACCTGCTTGAACAGACAGAAGTAGAAAGCCACTCGGGTGTAATGGCATCTCAAATAGCTACCAAGGATATAAGTGAAATTGTGTTTTTCAGCAACTCTGTGGAGACAGATCCAAACCTACTACCCTACTTAAGGTGTATTAAACGTGCTTGTGAGATAGCAAAAATACCAATTACTATAAAGGCTATAGTTTCTAAATAGAGGTAGGATGTTAGATTCCTGGAATGCTAAAATCTTCAATAAAACACCTGTAGGCGTGAATATTATTATTTTAAGACAAAAAAAAATGAGGTAAATTTGACTACATAAAATTAAACTGCAAATAGGCTTCAAAACTTTTTAAATATTGTGATTGCAAACACAAATTACATCAAAATGAAAAAATTCTTTTTACAACTTGTACTTACTGCATTATCTATGGTAAGCATTGCGCAAAATATAAATCTCGAGGAAGACACAACAACTAATTTGTATGATTCTAGACATGGCGCTTGTGCTATGGCAGATATCGACAATGATGGAGACCTTGACCTACTAATCACAGGTAAAGATGGTGATTTAAACAATGATAGAACTACACTATACAGCAATGACGGTCTGGGTAATTTCACCGAAATTACCCAGAGCAGTCTTTCTATTTTGACTGATTCAGGTTCCATTGCGTTTGCTGATACGGATGGTGATGGTGACCAAGATCTACTGCTTACCGGAAGAGACAATAGCCCAACCTATTATGCTCATTTTTACTTAAATGACGGCAGCGGTAATTTCACGCCAGAGACCACCCAACCCTTTGAGCCTTCTGTTGGGGGCAATCTTGATTTTGCAGATATCGATAATGATGGAGATATGGATTTATTTATGACTGGATTCCTTGCAGGCAATACAAGATTCTCTAAACTTTACCAAAATGACGGCACAGGAAATTTCTCTGAGATAACATCCACTCCTTTTCTTGATATAGGGGGTACATCATCATCAGCTTTTTTTGACATGGATAATGACAACGATCTAGATCTTATCTTAACAGGGAAAAATAACAATAATGAGAAAAAAACAACGCTGTATGAAAATGATGGGGCGGGTAATTTTAGTTTGGTAAGCAATACCCCTTTTGAAAATGTTAGTAATGGTGGTATTGCAGTAGCTGACACTGATAATGATGGGGATATCGATGTGCTTATAAACGGCGAGAATACTATTGGAGGTTTTTGCCAACTATATTTAAATGACGGCACCGGGGCATTCAACCCTCTTGCCGGAACACCTTTTATTCAAACAATTGCTGGCACAGCAGATTTTGCAGATTTTGACAATGATAATGATATGGATATCTTAGTAACTGGCTCAGCAGGAGGTCCAGACTTTGCAGCACATATTTACGAAAATCAGGGCAATAACAACTTTAGCCTAGTAGATATACTTGCAACAGTTTATATACCCTCAACAGCACTTGGAGATATTGATAATGACAATGATTTAGATGCAATTGTCACTGGAATTGCTAATATATCTGGAAGCTCCTTCAAATCAAGAGTATACAAGAATATGCTCACAACCCTATCAACTGGAACTGCTGCTATTGGTCTGAAAGAAAACATAGTACTATACCCTAATCCTTCTTCAGGAATCTTTACTATCCAGA
>ENA-UZXB01008925-UZXB01008925.1-metagenome-genome-assembly--contig:-Day-2-1m-contig-8925_pt1 | contig 10514 bp, 8 predicted proteins | sample MGYA00260339_ERZ794899 | MGnify/ENA metagenome assembly ERZ794899 | reverse complement strand
GTCACGAGCGGCACGCGCTCCGTACGAACCGCATGTATCGCATGGGTGGCTAGGGTTTGAAATGCGGCGACAATGAGTGCATCACCCGTGAGAACGGCGATACGCTCGCCAAATTTTGCATGAACGGAGGGTTTTCCTCTGCGCTGAGTCGCATCATCGAAACAGGGGAGGTCGTCGTGAACCAGCGAGGCGCAGTGGAGCAGTTCGATGGCGCTGGCCGCGGCATTGGCAAGTCCAACGTCACTTGAGTTATTCGCCAGAGCTACGGCCTTGCAGATCTTGGGACGTACCCGCGCACCACCGGGGAAAACCGCATAGTTGAGGGCTTGCGCGAGCAATGGAGGGCATTGCGCGGTCGCATGTTCTGCCATTGCTTCTTCTAAGTATTGTTCACAATCGAGGAGCCCGTTTTCCATGCAATCACCCGCGTTTAAAAGTGTTGTTTTATTTATACATTATTTTTGTCTATATTAGTTGACACACTACGCCGATCTTGCAGGCCCTGCAAGCGAGTAGCGGGAGATTTAGAATGGAGCAACAAGCACTCTCAGGATCTGGTGGTTTGGGTTTTGATTTGTCCGTTCCAAAGAACGGATACCGGTGGTGGTATGTCGATGGGTTTAGTGATTGTGGCTCACACGGCGTAACGCTGATCTTCTTTATAGGTACTGTTTTTTCACCGTTTTACGCCTCGGCTCGAAAACAAGGGCCGGTGGATCCGAGAGAGTTCGTGTGTGTGAACGCCGTGTTCTATGAGCCTAAGCGCAAGCACTGGGCGATGACTGAGCGTCAATCACGTGACCTACAGACGAGTGCTTCCTCCATTAAGATTGGGCCGTCTGCCATGTCGTATGATGGCAATAGCCTTGTTGTGACGCTCGATGAGCGATCAGCGCCGTTTCGTCGCCCTATTCGAGGTAAGGTTGTCGTCGATATTCCAGAGACCACTTCCGAGTGTTATGCGCTTCATACGGGCGGTGAGCACCGCTGGTGGCCTATTGCGCCCACGGCGTCTTTGCGTGTTGAGCTTGATGCGCCGCAAGTGTCATGGAGTGGTTCGGCCTACGTCGACACCAATGGTGGGACGGTGCCCTTAGAGCAAACCTTTGATCACTGGCATTGGTCGCGTGCCGCGATTGATGATCAACACTGTCGTATTGTCTACGAAGCACATGCGTCTGATGGCGAAACGTGTTTGATGACGCTGTTTGGAAACGCGTCAGAGGGGCTCGCGGCTGAGCATTCTGCGCCGCGACGCGATTTGAATGTTGGACCGGTCTGGCGGGTAGATCGACCAGCGCGGAGTTATCAAGGATTTACTGTCGGAAAAACCTTAGAAGACACGCCTTTCTATACCCGTAGTCATCTTCTTGATGCGTCCGGTAATAGCGTGATGCATGAAAGCTTAGACTTAGGGCGCTTCTCGTCTAAGTGGGTTCAGCGCTTGCTGCCCTTTAGAATGCGCAAGATTCTCTATTGGTTATCGGATGCGCGCGGTTTGCGCATCGCGATCCCGTTCTCCAAGAGTCTCAAATAGATCGAGCATCCACAGCGTTCGCGCTTTGAATGGATCTGCCGTAATGGGCGGCGCAGTGGCGCCAGTCTCCATGACCGCGTCGATCAAGAACTGGTTCTGAGGCAGTGCGGGGGTGTTTAGGGCGTTACTGTGAGGTTGTGCGAACACCACCGCGGATGACAGCAGACCGAGCTTCTTTCTTGTACCCACAATGGCGCGTTGGTCGATTGAGTTGTAATTATTCTCAATGACTTTATCGCCAATAGCCGCATAGAGCTTACGAGCAGCACGGATGCCTGGCTGGTATTTTCGGGGCAGCTGCGCAAGCCCGTGATCCGATCGCTTATAGAGCCAGTCGGCACGCTCGAGCAGCCGTTTAACGACCCTGCCAACACCGTCTGTGTACTCTGGGTTTGCAAGCATTTGGGCGGGATCCACTCCCTCCGATCGCAACTCGTCGAGCGGTAAATAGATTCGACCCAGCCGAGCATCCTCGCCAACGTCGCGGGCAATATTGGTCAGCTGCATTGCAGTGCCAAGATCTGCGGCTCGCGCGAGTGTCTTTGCATCCCGAACACCCATAAGCACCGACATCATGACGCCAACAGCGCCCGCGACCCGAGCGCTGTAGTCGTAAACGTCTTCTATAGAGTGATAAATCTTACCGTCAGCATCCCAGGCAAAACCCTCGAGGAGGGCGTTCAGCAGTGCCCGTGGCATATGGTAAGTGTGTACGATCTGAGTTAGTACTCGGTCGGTCGCCTTATATTGGGGCTTGACCTCATAAATGCGATCAAGACGATAGTGAAGAATTTCTAAGGCTTTCTTGGGATCTTCACCCTCATCGACCATATCGTCGGCTTCGCGGCAGAACGCATAGAGTCCGCAGGCGGCGTGCCGCATCACTGATGGCAACAAATGAGACGCGAAGTAGAACGAGCGTGATCCGTTAGACAGCTGCTCCTTACACAGACCCATGTCTGTACTGGGCGTGGGTAGAAACTTATTGGCTTGCATAACTTGGCGCTTCAATTAGGTTGTCGATCACCTTCGCAGATGACAGAACAGCGGGCATACCAGCGCCAGGGTGCGTCCCTGCGCCCACCAAGTAGAGACCGTCAACTTCCTCGCTCTTGTTGTGAGGTCGGAAATAAGCGCTTTGAGTGATTCGCGGTTCAAGCGAGAAACCAGCACCTTTGACCGAGTTCAGTCGGTTTTGAAAGTCGAGGGGTGTCAGCATGAGGGATGTTGCGAGATTGTCACCCAAGCCGGGGATGCCTGTCTCTTCAAGGCGATCTTGGACGGCTCGACGAAAAGTTTCTGCATGAGTCGTCCAGTCTGTGCCGGAGTCCAGATGCGGTACTGGAACGAGCGCGTAGAAGGCATCACAGCCTTCCGGTGCCATTGACGGGTCGGTTGCTGTCGGTCGGTGCAGGTAAAGACTAAAGTCTTCAGTTGGCTTTTTGTGTTTGAAGATGTCTGTCAGTAAACCTTTATAGCGCGGTCCGAGAATAATCGAATGGTGGGGGATATCGGGATACTGCTTTTTGGTGCCGAAATACCAAACAAACAAACCATTAGAGAAGTGTGCCTTGTCGATGCGGCGTTCAGTCCACTTACGCTTCGTTGTCTCAGAGAGGAGGTATTTATACGTCCATGCCGAGTCGGCGTTGGAAACCACAAGGTTGGCGGCAATATGCTCTCCAGACTTCAGCCTGACGCCGGTAACTTGTCGATTTTCTGTCGTAATTTGATCGACTTCAGCATTGAGGTGAATGTCGCTGCCTTGACCGCGAATGAGGTTCCCTAATGATTCGACAATTCGCCCAGTACCGCCCATTGCTGACCACACGCCACCCGTCACTTCCAGGTGAGAGATCAGCGAATAAAGACTGCTAGCGGTGTAGGGGTTTCCACCAATCAGCAGTGGGTGGAAGCTCACAGCCTGCCGTAATTGCTCGTTCTTAATGTACTTCGATACGAGTTTGTAAACACTTTGATCGCCCCGCAGTCTTATCAGGTCAGGCGCAAAACGTAAGAGCTGGGTGAACGTACTGAAAGGCTTATCGAGTAGATCAAAGCCGACCTTGTGGCGCGCTTCGCTGGCCTTGAGGTATCGCTCGTAACCTTGAGCGTCTTCAGGATTGTATTCGAGTATTTGGCGCAGATTTTCCGACTTGTCGTTTGAGTAATCGAAGATTCGACCGTCATTGAAGCGAATGCGATAGAAAGGATTCATGAGTCGAAGATCGACGTCATCACTCATTTTCTTACCGCAGAGCGCCCACAGCTCCTCAAACAGCTCTGGAACCGTGACGATGGTGGGACCGCCGTCAAAGGTGAAGCCATCTTGTTTGTATGTATAGCCGCGCCCGCCGAGGGCGTCGAGCTTTTCCAGCACGGTGACGTGGTAACCTTTGGCCGCGAGTCGGATAGCCGACGCGAGGCCTCCAAAGCCGCTGCCAATAACAATGGCGCGCTCATGAGGCCCGGCCTGCTGAAGAGTTTCGAAGTCTGGATGCGCTGTGTTCATTTTTATAGACGCCGTTGACTGTCAATTCATCTTGACAGTCTATCACCGGTTTTCTCAATGCACACCCGTTAATTTAAGCGATCGAGAAACTGCATAAATTCGTCAAAAATGCGCTGAGGATCAGCCTCGTGGATCAAGTGCCCCGCATCGCCTAACGTCACTGCTGTAGAGCCCGGAATATCGCGTGTTGCCCTGTGCGCTCGAGTTGCTGGTACGATGTGATCTTTGGCGCTTCCAATGAGGTGCACGGGCGTATTGACCTGTGCAAGATCGGTGGCGAGTTTTCCCAGTTCCCAGCCCCCCATCATTCGTAGGGTCCCTTCAATATGTTCTGGTTGAGAGATCAGTTGAGTGTAACGCTGGATCATGGGTTCCGATATCGCCGCACCGGTATCTCGCAGCGCCCGTCGCACATAGGCCTTACCCGCGCCTCTTCGGGCGAGGAAGTGGACAACTCGCGACGACTGGCTAAGGCCACGCGCGGCCTTGATCATCATGGGTTCAATGAGCGCACCGAAGGGCAATAGTGCACCGTTAATCGATAGAATCCCTTTGGGCGCTATGGGGGTATCGAGACTCATTCTGATACCAACGGCCGCGCCTGCAGAGTGACCAATAACGTAGTCGGGCACGAGATCAAGTTGATCGCAAAGGTCAGCAACTGCTGAGGACATGGCACTGAGTAAATGTTTGCGCTCGCGCAGCGCAGGCGTGAATCCCTGTCCGGGAAGGTCAATCAATACACAGGTAAATTGACGGCTTAACAAGGCCGCCAGTCCCGCCATTGAATGCGTTGAGGCGCCTGTCCCGTGCAGCAGTAATACAACTGGGCCCGCCCCGATACGCTGGGTGTGCCACACGATCTCGCCGCAACGGATGAACTCGCTACAGTCCCTGAGGGGCCAATCTGCAGGTATGCGGTCTGGACCCATGCGCCTATGATTCCTCGTTTAAGGCCCGAATTGACGCATTAATCGATTGTGCGGACGCATTGGGTAGCGGAAGGTATGTCGCGTCGAGTGCGCTCGAGAGCTCGCGTGCACGCGGGCTGGGTCTGATGGCGGTATCGACCAGCACGCCACGATAGTGAGTGGCTGCGACTTTCTTGGCGACCGTCAATGCATCTTCGGTCCCTGCAGTTCGGCTCTTCGTGCCATCGCGTGCGACATTTGACGCCCCGTCAGTCAGCAGTACGTATGTCGGTGTAGCACCCGTTGCCTCTACAGTCGTTGCTAAGTCGTAAATTGTCTGAAGCGCCGCTGCCATTGGTGTACCGCCGCCACCGGGCAGTTGCGCGAGCGTGCGCTTCGCCCTCACCAGCGAGCGGGTCGGTGGAAGAATGAGGTCTGCCGATTCGCCTTTAAAGCTAATGAGTGCCACTTCAGTCCGATGCGAATAGCAATCGGCGAGCAATAGTTCTATCGCTCCCTTAGCTTCTGCCATGCGCTGATGAGCACTGCTGCCCGAGGCATCAACGGCAAAGATCATGACGCTGGATTTTCGCTGCTCGAAGCGTTTGACTCGAATGTCTTGAGGTTCAATATAAAGGCTTGCTTGCGGGTGATTGGACGTATCCCATCGTGCGCGAACGGCTTGAAAGGGTGCCGCCGCTCTGAGGGTCGCAGGTATGTCAATGCGATGCCCGCGTTTGAGCTCTCCGCGTCTCACACCGATCGGTCTTCCACGCTGCTTGTCTTGGGCAATCTGTCCAGAATTGCCGGCCTTATTTTGCCGCATTCGGCTGCGCTCGGCACGCTTTAACAAGGTGGCTAACAGGTCTGTGGGCAGTTCAGCAATAGCCGACTGGACTGCGTCATCCGTCTCCTGATGCTCGCCTTGTTGCTGCGCGGAATCGGGTTGCTGGCTGTCCTCGGGGAGGGGAGCGGTGTCTTCAGGTGGCGCAGGGTCTTCGGGCGGTGCTGGAATGTGGGTGGCCCGCGGGAGGAAAATGAGCCTAATAATCGGGTGAATAACCGCGTCGTCGGTTTCAGCTGTCTTCAGCAGCAGAGTCAGTGCTTTGCATGCGATCACCGCGAATCGCAGCACACGAATGGAGTGAATGCCCATCGATGCCGCCAACTGAGTGAGGAGCAGTAGAGTCGAGTCATCAAGCAACACGGTGTCCATGTGTTCTTGAGCGTGTTGGATGTCACCTTTGGAAAACAGGGGTTCATCGACGCAGCGAATGCTTATCTCATCAAGGTTTATGCTCAATGACAGTCGTTCGAGTAGCGCCGCGGGGGGCATTTCTTCGTCAATGCCTTCATCGAGCGCGATGACTGTGATCATCGCACTAGAGGTTTGACTGAGACCATCACGCGCCACCTGTACAGAGCCAGTATCCATTGCGGCACACCAATGGCCAGTAAACTCTTTTGGTAGGCGCTCAGCCATTGGCAACACGATATGCCTGTTGTGGCACTCTGCGAAAACACCCTGGGCAAGCACTGGTTTTCCCAGGCGCATACTCTCGGTGATATCCATACCGCCGATGAGCCGCTCTGTCGGCGTGGCGCCCGGAACCCGTCGCGCGGATTGATCAATGCGCGAGTTGAGGTTGTCGAGCCAAAAGTCTCGGACGGGACCGGGTTGCGCGATGACTCGGACGCCGCCGCCGGCATGTCCGAGCACTGCAATAAGCGCTGCAGCTAAGTCAGCGTCGCGCCACAGACCTGCGCCGGTGGGCTCAGGAGAGTGAGGTTGCGATTGCGCGTTCGACACGAGCGTCGGCACTTGACTCGTCCATTGGGTCGCGCCGCAGGCGATGCCTGAGCACAAATAGCGCAACCTGTTTTAGATGTTGAAGGGTCGCGACATCTTGACCCTTCAGTGCTGCAAGCGCCCGTGCACTGCGGATCAGTGTCAGCTCTCCACGCAGCCCATCAGTACCGAGTTCGAGACACAAAGACGCGGCTTTTTCTAAAATTTCGGTCGGAATATCGACAGCGTCAACGGCGCTGCGCGCGGTATCAATTTTTCGTCGAAGTGCGCCTTCTTTTCGTGAAAAGCGTTTGCTGAAACCTTCGGGGTCTTGATCAAACGCATCGCGTAGCTTAATGATTTCAACACGCGTAGGAATGTCACGAGGTGTTCTCACATCCAAAGACAGGCCAAACCGATCGAGGAGTTGGGGGCGCAGTTCGCCTTCTTCTGGATTGCCGCTACCCACTAAAACGAATCGCGCTGGATGTCGAACGCTCAAGCCTTCTCGTTCAACGACATTGATCCCACTGGCCGCGACATCGAGCAAGGCGTCTACAATATGATCTTCAAGCAGATTGACTTCATCGATGTATAGAAAGCCGCGATTCGCAGCAGCGAGTAAGCCGGGTTGAAACGCCTTCTCCCCGTTGTGGATGGCTTTTTCGATATCGAGCGCACCGAGGACCCGATCTTCTGTGGCACCCAGAGGAAGATCGACCACTGGGATGGCAATTTTATGGCTCTTCAGGGGATTCGTTTTTTGACACTGGGCACAAAGACTTTTACTGGGTGCCTGCGGATCACACTGGTAGGGACAGTCTTTAACCGCTGCGATTTTGGGTAGCAGCTGAGCGAGCGCTCGAATAGTGGTTGATTTGCCCGTACCGCGTTCACCAAAAACGAGTACGCCCCCAATACTTGGATCTACTGCAGCAATCGACAAGGCAAGCTTCATGTCGTCTTGCCCAACGATCGCCGTAAAGGGATACGCTACGGTCATGATTTGTCCCCAAAAAAAATAGGCCCAGTGCTTGTGAGCACTACAACACAGCGCTTGTGTGTTGGTGAAATGTCACTTTATTTAAACACATTATTTGTCAAATTTTATGTATTTTTTCTGAATAGACAGGTCTAGACCAGCTCGGGTGCGTATAGAGCTCGACAGCGAAAGAGCAAGCAAGATGGCGCAACTTGAGCAAGCAATAGACAGTGAGGGCGAGGTCGTTGAAGGTCAATGCGGCTATCCACTTTATTGGTACTTTGATACGCAGGCAGACGGTCGCCCCATTGTGTTTATACACAGCATTAATGCTGCGCCAAGTGCCATTGAACTAAAGCCGCTCTTTCAATATTTCAGACCTGCCCGCCCAGTATTTGCTCCGGATCTACCGGGATTCGGTCGCTCGACCCGTGCTGTAGGCTCATTTTCTGCGTCAGATTTTGCTCGCGAGATTGCTGCATTTGTTGCGCGAATAGCCGACCGCGGTGAGCCCGATATTGTTGCCTTGTCACTTGGATGCGAGTTCGTTGCGCGCGCTGTGCTTGAGTTCAATATGAAGGTTCGTAGTCTTACCTTCGTATCGCCCAGTGGTTTTTCAGCCCGAACGCCACCCTCTGCCAGGACGCAACAACGATTAAAGCGGTTGTTCAATTTTGCCGGTTTGGGCCGTGGTGCTTACAAACTACTAAGAGCAGAGCGCAGCATTCGTTATTTTTACGGTATGAATTTTTTAGGTCAGATCCCAGATGAGTTGGTGCGCTATGCGTTAAAAACAACGCGCGAGGGAGAGGCCCACCAGATGCCACTTCAGTTCTTGTCCATGGGACTGTTTACCCCTAACGCGGCGGACGAGCTTTACCGATGTCTGGATATTCCGGTGCTGGTTCTTTTCGATCAAGACCCCAACGTTTCGTTTGAGCGTTTTGCAGAGTTTGAGGGTGATAGTCGTTGGCGGTTCCATCGTATTCATCCCAGTCTGGGTATGCCTCACTGGGAGTGCCCTGAGCAGACGACTGAAACGATTGAGAAGTTTTACGCCTCCCTTTAAGCCGTGTATGAGTAAGTAGTGTCCTGTTAACCAGTGTCCTGTTAACCAGTGTCCTGTTAACCAGTGTCTTGAACTATCTGTTTGGCAGCAAGCGTGCCTGACAACGTGGCCATGGGAACGCCGGGTCCCGGATGTACACTGCCGCCCGATAAGTACAGTCCCTTTACGCGACTTTTTGTCGACGGCCGGGTGAAACTTGAAAACATGCCGTGCGAGGCAGCTCCGTAAAGTGAACCCCCGCTAGCTGGGAATCGATGATGCCAATCATCCGGAGAACTCACCACGCAGTTTTGCTCTGAAAAAGTAATGTCCACACCACCGCGCTGTAAGACCGCTAAGGCACGTTCGCGTTGTTCGTCCAGTTTCGCGCCAGTCCACGCCTTGTGGTCGCCATCGGCTGGCGCGTTGATGAGCAATAACAGCCGTTCGGTGCCCGGTTTGAGCGGTGCACCATTAATCCGGTCCTGCGCACACACATAGACCGTGGGCTCATTGCAGATGCCGCGTTTATCAAAAATCGTCGAAAATTCTTGCTCGTAGTTTTGGCCGAAAAAGACATTGTGGTGATCAAGTTCAAAGCCCGATGTCTCGGCGTTGATGCACCACGTAATCGCAGAGAGCCCGCGTTGATGGCGGGGTCTGACAGGGACAGAGGTTGAGACGTCTTCGCCTAGCAGACCATCGCTCAAGGCCGCAGTATCGCCATTGAACACCACAACGTCGGCAGAGTGAGTTGCCCCGCTAGCGAGTGTGATGCCCGTTGCCCTGCCGTTAACGCAGTCGATGCGCTGCACAGGGGAGTCGTAGTGGAATCGGCCGCCGTGTTCCTGGGCAAGTTCTGCCATTGCTCGGGCGAGTGCTCGCATGCCGCCATCAACGCACCAGACGCCCTCTCGCTCTACATGTGCGATTAACATCAATGTTGAGGGCGTCAGTAAGGGCGAGGAGCCGACATAGGTGGAATATCGCCCGTAGAGCTGGCGGAGTCGAGGGTCGCTGAAGTACTTGCCCAGTGCGCTCCAGAGTGACCGGTGAGGTGCCACGGATAATGCGTTAATGCCGCCGTCGCGAATGAGTCGGTACCCCAGTGTTATTGGTGACGGTTGTGTGGTGCTCATGAAGTTGTCTTTCAAGAGTCCATGAATCAACGCACCGTCGCGGCAAAATCGGCGATACCCCGCTGCGTTTTCCTCATTGGAAAAGTGTGCGATGGCGTCTGCAGACTGGTCGGTATCGTGAAAGAGGTCTAAGTGACTTCCGTCCGTCCATGCATGGCGTGCCAGTCGTCTGCTTTGTGTCAGGTTCAGTCGGTCGTCAAAATGAGCACCGCCCCGACGAAATAACTGCTCGAAGACCCAGTGCATGGTAAATACGGTCGGTCCGCCATCAATGCTCGAATCACCCACCTGACGTTGATGCATCTTTCCGCCGGGCTCGTGTCGACTCTCAAAGACATCGACTTGCCAACCAGCGATCGAGAGCTCAACCGCTGTGGCCAGTCCGCCTGCGCCTGCGCCAACGATTATTGCTGTTTTCGACATTAGGTCGGTTGCACTGAACGAGATGGGGACATGACTGCGCGCTGGTGGTAAACGATAAGCACCAAGCCGGTGACAAGCGGAATGGCCCACAAGCCTGGCGTGAGTGCGATTTCAGGTACGAATCGGACCGCACCAAAGGCGAAGAAGGCCGTGTAAACCGAAATCCCGGCCCC
>ENA-UZXB01005903-UZXB01005903.1-metagenome-genome-assembly--contig:-Day-2-1m-contig-5903_pt1 | contig 10519 bp, 10 predicted proteins | sample MGYA00260339_ERZ794899 | MGnify/ENA metagenome assembly ERZ794899 | reverse complement strand
TAGGTCTTCATCCCTCGTTCGTGATAGTTATGCGCTGCTTGTAACAGTAAGGTCGATTTTCCTGCATTCATCGTAGAATAATGAAAATAAAGTTTCGCCATAATTTTCTCAGCTCCACAGATCGGCTTTCAAGGTTTGATCGCGCCTGCCTCGCCCTGACCGTTTTGCATCATCGACGTACAAACCGCGTTTTACGCAGAAGGGACAGAGCAACCAGCAAAGGTCTTAATGCCCGCTTTCCAAAATTCCGGTACGCACAGAATAATTCACCGCCAGCGCGTAATCTGGATCATCTTCGCTATCAACCATCAGATGGCCAGCCTTGCTGAGCAAACGGTGGCAATCGCGGCTGAGATGACGCAATTGAATGCGTTTTCCAGCCCCCTCATATTTTGCTGCCACGGCTTCGATCGCCTGAAGCGCCGATTGATCCACCACCCGACTATCCGCAAAATCGACAACCACCGTATCAGGATCTTCATCTGGTGTGAATAACTCGACGAACCCATCAGATGAACCGAAAAACAAAGGCCCCTGAATGCGGTAGGATTTGCTGCCATCTTGATTGATCTCTTCATGAGCATGGATCCGGCGCGCGTTGTTCCACGCATAAGCCAAGGCCGAAACAATCACTCCAACGACCACCGCAACTGCGAGATCAGACAGAACCGTCACGATGGTGACCAACACCGTAACGAAGGCATCTGTTAAAGGCACGCGGCGCAAAATGGTAAGCGAGTTCCACGCGAAGGTTCCAATCACCACCATGAACATCACCCCGACAAGCGCGGCCAAGGGAATCATTTCAATGATGCTAGAGCCCACCAAAATAAACAGCAGCAAGAATAAAGCCGCTGCGATCCCGGCGATCCGCGTGCGTCCACCCGAGCGCACATTGATCATTGACTGCCCGATCATCGCGCAGCCCCCCATCCCGCCAAAGAACCCGGTCACGGTATTTGCTACGCCTTGCGCAACGCATTCTTGGCTGGCGCCGCCGCGTTTATTGGTCATTTCGCCCACGAGGTTAAGGGTTAAAAGGCTTTCTATCAAACCAATCGCGGCCAAAATGATTGAATAGGGCAAGATGATTTGAAAGGTTTCCCAACTCAGTTCAACTCGGGGAAAGTGAAAGCTGGGAAGCCCACCTTTGATGGACGCCATATCGCCCACTCTGGGCACGTCCAACCCGAACCCAATCACCACAGCGGCGACAATACCAATGCCTGCTAAAGGCGCTGGAATAATTTTTGTCACGCGCGGCATGATGTAAATAATACCCATCGTAAGCGCCACAAGACCCAACATGGTGATCAAGGGCGTTCCACTTAACCACTCTCCACCAACAGCGCCATGCCCGCCAATTTCCATCGTACCTGGCACTTTGAACTGGGTGAGCTGCGCAAGAAAAATAACAATAGCCAATCCGTTTACAAAGCCCAACATCACCGGATGCGGCACCAATCGGATAAATTTTCCCCACTGCATGACGCCGGCAAAGATTTGTAAAATTCCCATCAGCACGACCGTGGCGAACAGATACTCAACGCCATGCTGTGCAACTAGGGCGACCATCACAACCGCCAGCGCCCCTGTTGCACCAGAAATCATCCCGGGGCGCCCCCCGATCACCGCCGTGATCAATCCTACCAAAAACGCAGCATAAAGCCCAACCAAAGGGTGAACACCAGCAACGAAGGCAAAAGCCACCGCTTCGGGAATGAGAGCCAGGGCCACGGTGAGACCAGAAAGCAATTCGATGCGCAGCCGCGCCGCGCTCAACCCTTCATCATTCATCACGTTCAAATCGGGCATGGTCAAATTGGCAAAAGAGCCGAGGATGGCACGTTTCATAAGCTTATCCAAATCGCTGGGAGTGGGTTCAAAATGTCCATTACCGCATTTTTTCCAAAGAGAACAGCCTACTTGTGCTTGCGGTAGCATTACGACGGGCCCGTCCTGCAGCGCGGCGCATCTATTGGGCGATCAAGATTGAGACATCCAACTTGAAAAGAAAAATTATTTCGTGTTACCAGATCTTTAGGTTGCTTCTGGAGCTCGTATGAAAACCGTAAAAGACTATATTCGCACAATCCCTGATTTTCCCCATGCCGGCATTATGTTTCGCGATGTGACAACGTTGTTTGATGACCCCGATGGGTTTCAATTGGCGATCAAACAATTGGTTGCACCCTATCTGGGGCAGAAAATTGACAAAGTCGCGGGTTTAGAGGCGCGCGGATTTATTTTAGGCGGCGCCGTTGCCTACCATCTAGGATGCGGCTTCGTGCCGATCCGCAAGCAGGGTAAATTGCCGGGATCGGTGATCAGCCAAGAGTATACGTTAGAATATGGCCAAGCCGTGCTTGAATTGCACGAAGACGCGATCGAAGCGGGTGAAACCGTGTTGGTGGTCGATGATCTTTTGGCCACCGGGGGCACAGCAGAGGCTGGCGTGAAACTGATTGAGCGGCTTGGCGGCGATGTAACGGCCTGTGCCTTTGTGATTGATTTGCCCGAGTTGGGCGGATCAAAGAAATTGCAGGCGATGGGCTTGCCCTTGCACAGCCTTTGCTCGTTTGAGGGCCATTGAGCGCTTGCCATCTTTCGTTTGCCGCCTAATTTGTGGAGGCAAGGAGATGCAAGATGCAAGAAGAAACCAAAATTTTATATAACGCCGACTGCCCTGTATGCCGCTTTGAGATAAACCACTACGCCTCCTATAGCGCTGATCGCGGGTTGGCGTTGCGCTTTGATGATCTCAACAGCTGCGATTTAAACAGCTGGGGCTTAAGCTCGGATCAAGCCGCGAAGCGCCTTTACGTGCGTAAATCAGGTCAGCTTTATAGCGGCATCCCTGCCTTTTTGGTGCTTTGGCAAGATATGCCGCGCTATCGTTTTCTGGCGCGGCTGATCGGGTTGCCGATCATAAAACAGGCGGCCTCTGCCATTTATGATTACGTGCTTGCACCCATTATCTACCGCTGGCACTTGCGCCGGCAAGCGCGCAGGACAGCGCCCCAGAGCAATGGCAATAGCGCAGGTTTTTAAAGCCCCAAGCAGTGTCGCATGATTGCTTTTTGTACGTGCAAACGATTTTCAGCCTCATCAAATATCACAGATTGCGGGCCATCCATCACTTCTGATGTGGCTTCATCCTCACGATGCGCGGGAAGGCAATGCATAAACAAAGCCTCAGATTTGGCGTTGGCCATCAAGGCGCTGTTCACCTGATAGCCACGCAATTGATTATGCCGGCGTTCGCGCGCTGATTGCGGATCATGCATGCTAACCCATGTATCCGTTACCACAAGATCGGCACCCTCGACAGCTTTTTGAGGGTTGCGCTCAATCTCAATTTTTACGCCTTTCGCGCGCGCCGCGTTCACGAACACCTCTTCGGGATCTAAGGGCTCAGGCCCGGTAAAGGTGAGATCAAACCCGAATTGGCCTGCGGCATGGGCAAAACTGGCAAAGACATTATTACCATCTCCTGACCACACCACTTTCTTGCCTTTGATCGGGCCGCGATGTTCCTCAAACGTCATGATATCAGCCATAATCTGGCAAGGATGCGTGCGATTGGTCAGTCCGTTTATCACTGGTACGCTGGCATGTTCCGCCATTTCCAGCAGCGTGGCCTCCTCAAAGGTTCGGATCATGATCAAATCCACATAGCGGCTCAGAACCCGCGCCGTGTCAGCGATGGTTTCCCCATGTCCAAGCTGCATATCTGCGCCTGAAAGCACCATGGTTTCGCCCCCCATCTGGCGCACACCAACATCAAAGCTTATCCGCGTACGGGTTGAGGGTTTTTCAAAAATCAACGCCACCATCTGGCCCGCCAAAGGCCGCCCGCGGTCTAACGCAGCACGCGGTTGCCCCGCGCGGTCGTTTTTCATCTCCATCGCCTGGTCGATAATCTGACGCAGCGCTTCGGGTGCGGATTTATGAATGTCGAGAAAATGTTGCATCCGGGCTTTCCTTATTTTTCAAACGCGCGCATCGGGTTTAAACCGCGCAACCTGCCCTATGGGCGGCAAAGCTTCAAGCGCACCGTTAAAATTATTTTGGTTTCAAGCGTTGCACCGCCTGATCAAGCCGCGCGATTGCAAGCTCTATCTCATCATCCGTGATGTTTAGCGGCGGTAACAAACGGACCACATTATCCGCAGCCGGAACGGTGATAACCAATGCCTCATAGCCTGCCGCCACCAAATCTGTATTTGCGCATTTACATTTTAAGCCCAGCATCAAACCTTCCCCGCGCAGACTTTCAAACACATCTGGATGGGCCGCGATCAGCCCCCCCAGTTTTTGTTTGAACAACGCTGACTTCCGGCGCACCTCAGCTAAAAAAGCCTCATCAGCGACGCTTGCCAAAACCGCGCATCCAACGGCGCAGGCCAAAGGATTTCCGCCATAAGTTGATCCATGCGTGCCCGCGCCCATGCCCAAAGCCGCCGCTTCACTGGCCAAAACAGCCCCCAAAGGAAATCCGCCACCAATGCCTTTTGCGACCATCATAATATCGGGGGCAACGCCCGCCCATTCATGGGCGAACAACTTACCACTGCGGCCAATACCGCATTGCACTTCGTCAAAAATTAGCAGCAGATTATGGCGGTCACAAAGCTCTCTTAAGCCTTTCAAGCAAGCATCCGGCACAGGGCGAATACCGCCTTCACCTTGAATCGGCTCAATCAAAATCGCCGCAGTTTTTGCCGTAATAGCGGCATCAATCGCGGCGTGATCGGCCCAATCAAGATGCACAAATCCCGGCAGAAGCGGGCCAAAACCTTTGGTCATTTTTTCTGACCCCGCCGCCGCGATACCCGCCGAAGAGCGGCCATGAAAAGATCCCGAGAAGGTGATAATCTCAACGCGGTCTGACTGGCCTTTTTCGAACCAATATTTACGCGCCATTTTGACGGCAAGCTCGCAGCTTTCGGTGCCCGAATTCGTGAAAAACACCGTATCGGCAAAACTCTGCGCCACAAGTTGATCCGCCAGCTCCGTTTGCTGGGGGATAGTATATAGGTTCGACACATGCCAAAGGTTTTGCGCTTGCTCGGTTAGGGCCGCAACAAGGCTCGGATGCGCATGGCCCAGCGCATTCACGGCAATGCCAGCGCCCAAATCCAAAAATCTGCGGCCATCTTCTTCGATCAGCCAGGTGCCTTCGCCTTTGGTGAAACTGAAAGGTGCGCGCGCGTAAGTTGGCAAAATTGAGGGGATCATAACGGGATCTGTCCTTGAAAAGCGAATTATCTGAAATGGCCTTAGGCCGGGCAAAGAGCATCACGCGCACAGGGGCCGCGGATACAAAACAAAGGATTAGCCGCGTCGGAGCCGGCTTTTAAGCGCACGATATCTCATAAAAACCAAAAAACAGAATTCGGGCAGTGGTGCAAGGCACATTATACCCTTGGCTTGATATTGGGATTTTTGCCTTCATCTGGACGGGCCAATTCAAACGTCTCTTCAATGATTGCATAATCCCGATACCCCAAACGCGTTAAAGGCTTGAATTTCGTGACATCAAACCGGCCATTTTCGATACAATCCTCCCGCATATGCACACCAATCACTTCTCCAAACACGGCAAAATTAGCCGCGCCGGGCAGGTTAACAATTTGCGTCAGCTTACATTCTAGCGCCGCAGGCGCGCCGGCAACGCGCGCGCAATTTATGATATTACACGCGATCTGCTGTAGCCCGGCTTGTTCATATTCATCGGTATCATAGGGCAAAGTGGCAGCGCTTGCATTCATTTGCTCGATCATCGCATGTTCAACAATATTCACGCAAAAAACGCCGGTTTCCCGGATATTCGCAACGCTGTCTTTGGTGCCATTTTGATCCGGCTTTTCCCCCGTTGAGGCAAACATCACCTGTGGGGGCACATAGGCCACGGCGTTGAAAAATGAATAAGGGGCAAGGTTATCACGCCCTTGTGCATCGCGGGTTGAAATCCAACCAATTGGCCGGGGCGTCACGATGGCATTGAAAGGGTTATAAGGCAGGCCATGGCCTTGTTCGGGTTCGTAAAATATAGCTCTCTCTCCTGTTTGATCCTGACTTATCCTCATGTTAAGCCCAGTTCCAGCGCAAAGTGGAATATGAGCCGTGCTTGATTTAACGCCAGAAACGCCCGCAGATTGGTGGGAGGTCGAAGCTTTGTTTGACCTATGCTTTGCGCCCGGCCGCGAAGCCTTGTCATCTTATCGCCTGCGCGATGATGCAACCCCAGTGGCGGCCTTATGCTTTTTGATCCGTGACGAAACTGGCGCGCTTGGCGGGGCCATTCGATATTGGCCCGTCAATATCGCCCAGCAACCAGCGCTGTTATTGGGCCCAGTGGCGGTGCATCCCACCCGACAAGGCGAAGGGTTGGGGGGCTTTTTGATTCGTGAAAGCCTGAAGATCGCGCAGGACATGGGTCACCAGCGGGTAATGCTGATCGGTGACGCGCCCTATTATGAAAGATTTGGGTTTTCAACGCTTCAAAATGTTCATATGCCGCCGCCCACCAATCCAAACCGGATCTTGGGCATCTCATTGTCTAAAAATGCATGGAACACGATCTCCGGGCCGGTCGAAAAACCCGGGTTTACGCGCTAAGATGCGCAGCCCAACAGCATGCGGGTAAGCAAGGCGGTACATTTGCAAACAGTTATGATTTGGTTTGAAGTGCTTTTCTAATCTTATATTTTGCTTTAGAGCGCGCGCATGCCTCGTTACGCTTTCAAAATTGAATATCATGGCGCTCCTTTTTGTGGATGGCAGCGCCAAGCTGATCAACCCTCGGTTCAAGAGGCGCTAGAAACAGCCCTGCGAAAACTTGCCCCTGGGCTGCAGGAGGTGGCTGGTGCTGGGCGCACGGATACGGGCGTTCACGCAATCGGACAGGTTGCGCATTGCGATTTATCCACCCGCTGGGATCCCTTTCGTTTGAGCGAAGCGTTAAACTTTCACCTCAAACCACAGCCGGTTTCGATCACCGCTTGCGCCGAAGTGGCGGCTGATTGGCACGCACGATTTTCGGCCATCGGGCGCAAATATGTTTTCAAGCTTCTCTCGCGGCGCGCGCCCGCCGTGCATAATGCGGGATTGGTGTGGCAAGTACGCCAGGATTTGCATTTACAGCCCATGCAAGAGGCCGCGCAGCATTTGATCGGCTTGCATGATTTTACAACCTTCAGATCCAGCATGTGTCAGGCTCAAAGCCCGCTAAAAACCTTAGACCGGCTGCAGATTGAACAGATCGATTTACCCTTTGGATGCGAATTCCATTTCACCGTCGAGGCTCGCAGTTTTCTACACAATCAGGTGCGCAGCTTCATTGGCACGTTAGAGCGCGTTGGCGTGGGCGCTTGGTCACCCGCTCAAGTCAAGCAAGCGCTTGAGGCGCGGTCGCGCGCCGCCTGCGGTCCGGTCAGCCCGCCTCAGGGGTTGTATTTACACTCGGTAAAATACCCACAAAATCCTTTTTAATCTCCAGCATTGCCTTCATCGCTTTCAATCTGCGCCAAAAGCAATCGCTTTAAACTTTGCTCATCCACCATTTTAGCAGCTTTTTTCAGCGAGACCCATTTGCGTTGCCGTTGTTTTTTCTCAGGATAGCGCTTTGCTAATGTACAAGGGGCAATTCGGTAAACATTGACCTCAAGGGGCACTTCCTGCGCGCCGCGCAGGCGTTTGACGTAGTGATAAGAGCCGATCAACGCCGGAGATGTTGGATCTGCTATAACCCCGGCCTCTTCCCAGGCTTCCATCAGAGCAACTTCGGCCTCGGTTTTATCCTCTTCCAGCCAGCCCTTTGGCAAAATCCAGCGTTTGGTTTTTCGGCTGGTAATCATCAAGACCGATAATTTGCCTTTACGATGCTTTAAACATAAAGCCGCCGCTTGCTGCTGCCTATGCGCCTTGTCTTCAGAATTGTTCATAAAGGCGAGGATAGGCTTTTCCGCATGATGTTTAAAGGCGGCTTAGACGGTTGGATCAGGCTTTCTTAAAACCCTTGGTTTAAACAGCCGATTTTAAACCAAGGGTGAAAGCGGCCATAAACTGGACTGTGCCGCGCTTTGGCGCTATTTTGGAGACCGCTTTTTATGCAGGCTCGGCAGGGCTTGCGCCGGGTTTTCAGGCCAAGGATGCTTGGGATAGCGCCCGCGCATGTCTTTGCGCACGTCCAGATAACTGCTGCGCCAAAAACCAGGCAGATCCATTGTGGTTTGCAACGGCCGCCCAGCGGGCGAGAGCAGCGTGATTTTAAGCGGGTTTCCCGCAATATTAGGATGGCTGGTTTGCCCAAACATTTCCTGCAACCGCACGGCAATTTCAGGAACCCCTGAGCTGTAATCAATCGCCACTTTGCGGTTAAGCGGGGTCACGAAATGCGCGGGAGCCAAGCGATCAAGCTCTGCCGTTTGCTCCCATGAAAGCTGGGCCTGTAAAGCTGGCAGGATATCAAAGTTTTTCCAGCTTTCGGCATTTTTAATCTTGCCAAGATATGGCAGCAACCAACGTTCCAAGCCTTCCATCAGCGCTGCCTCTGAAAAATCTGGCATGTTGCGCCCCACCAAGTTCACGCGGCTGATAAAGCGCCGCGCCGCGGGCGCATACACAAACCCGATCTCGCGCACCCCCTCTAACATAGCACGCGCAATATCCAGTTCGGGCGCTTTGTTCCAAATCTGCTCGGTAAGCGCAAGCGCACCAAAATATTCGATTTTGCGTGCTACAACACGCGCTTCGCGCTTAGACCACAAACAGCTTTGTTTCCACTCGATTTGATCGGCAAAGAGGCTGCGCAACTCGGCTTCTGAGAGCGCAATGGCTGCGCGAATTTTAGCTTCTTTTGGATTGCCATCTAAATCTGCAGCAACCAATAGACGCTGCGAACTTAAAGGGTCTTCTGCATTTAAAATTGCCCCTTTGCCACCTGATAGCAAAAATCGTGGCGCGCCGCCTTTACGCCGCAACCCGATCCGGTCTGGATAGGCAAGCGCGATCATTTGAGCGTCGCTGAGCGGCTCTGCCTGATGACCGATCTGCTTTTGCAGGCGCTTGGTTTCAGCCTTGATGCTGCTTAAGGTTTGCATCTTTACATCATAGGGCCTGTTTTGCTTAAATTTAGCAAGATCGCGCAGGGCTTCGAGGCGCAGGCTGATATCGCTTGGCGCGTCGCGGCTTAGAGGATCCTTTTCGGCAAGCAAACTGGCGATTGGCGCAGCCGCATTGCCGGCTTTGCGCACCATATGCGCAGCACGCGGATGCATTGGCAACCGCGCCATCGCCTTGCCATGGGCGGTCAGTCGCTTGGAAGGCGTTAAGGCACCAAGCACCATTAACAGGTCCTGCGCTTCGGCAAACGCCTTCGGGTTGGGCTGTGTCAGCAACGGCAAGTCATCCGGACTGGCACCCCACATGGCCAGCTCAATCGCGAGAGGTGCCAGATCTGCTGAACTTATCTCCGGCGGGGCAAAAGCGGCCATAGCGCCCTCTTCCGCTTTTGACCACAATTTGTAACACCATCCGCTGTCAAGGCGCCCAGCGCGGCCCTGGCGCTGCGTGGCTTCGGCCTTGCTCGCCCGCTGGGTAATCAAGCGGGACATGCCCGAACCCGGATCATATTGAGCGCGTCGGGCCAAGCCTCCATCGACGACAACGCGAATGCCCTCAATCGTGAGAGAGGTTTCCGCAATCGCCGTGGCCAATATAATTTTTCGCGTGTCCAAGGCCGGCGCCAGCGCTGCTTTCTGATCTTCAAACCGCATCGCGCCGAATAAAGTATTCACTGTGCAACTTCTGGGCAAATTAGACTTTAACAAAGCAGCGGTTTTGTGAATTTCACGCTCACCAGGCAAGAACACCAAAACCGCACCGCTGGTCTGCGGCAACGCTTGTAAGACCAAATCGCAGATTGCAGTTTCGAATTTAATTAATTTTGGAAGCGGTCGGTCCAGCCAAATTGGCGCGACTGGAAAACTACGCCCCTCGGCTGCGATTACCGGGGGATGCTGCATCAGCGTGACCAGCGGCGCGACATCCAATGTAGCCGACATCACAAGAATACGCAGATCTTCGCGAAACGCACTGGCCGCTTCCAAACACAAGGCCAAACCCAGATCTGCATTCAAAGACCGCTCGTGAAACTCATCAAAAATTACGGCACCGATGCCCGTTAATTCAGGATCACTTTGCAACATTCGGGTTAAAATGCCTTCGGTCACCACCTCGATACGCGTCTGGGTCGAGGTTTTTTGCTGGCCTCGCATACGATACCCCACCGTATCGCCAGCCGCCTCATTCAGGCTTTGGGCCATGCGCTCTGCAGCGGCGCGGGCCGCCAGACGGCGGGGCTCCAACACAATAATCCGGCCTTTAATTTTACCCGCTGCCAACAAGGCCAGCGGCACTATGGTGGTTTTACCAGCTCCGGGTGGCGCGGTTAAGATCAGTTTAGAGCTGCGTTCGATTGCCCCAAGCAGCTCTGGGATCACTTTTGTAATCT
>ENA-UZXB01017394-UZXB01017394.1-metagenome-genome-assembly--contig:-Day-2-1m-contig-17394_pt1 | contig 10522 bp, 11 predicted proteins | sample MGYA00260339_ERZ794899 | MGnify/ENA metagenome assembly ERZ794899 | reverse complement strand
ACCACACTCCGAGGATTCTCAAGCATCCGTTGCAGACGCACTAAAGGGGTCTGTCCTATGGTTGACTCAATTGTTGGGTAGTCGTCTACATGCATCGGGGCTGGCTTCTGGCTTCTGGCTAAGGGCTAAGGGCTAAGGGCTAAGGGCTAATGGCGAATGGACACCGAGCGGGTGGTTTATTGCACAATCGCAAATGCAATCACGGAGTCTACTTCATCGGAGATAGAGACCAAAACCTCAGTACCGCCCAAGACTTCGAGTCGCTCTAGGGCAGCGCCAGACAGAATCACTTTAGGAGCGTTCAGCTCGTTCTTGACGATACTCATGGACGGCATGGTTATGCCGTCTCTAAACCCCGTGCCCAGCGCTTTGGCAATAGCCTCCTTGACCGCGAACCGCTTTGCTAATAACCGTGCATCAACAGTCCCGCTCGAGCGTTCCTGTACGGAGAGTATCTTTTTTGAAAAACGGTCTCCGAAACGTGAGAATGCGGATTCAACACGTGCCAATAAAACAATATCCACACCCACACCCAAAATCACGTCATCGCTCCTCAGTGTTCCCGACCTGCCGCCATTGATTCACCGCATCGCGGACTTTTAAAGTCCGCCCAGCCAATCGATACTCAACAGCCTGTCGCATCACTTGTTTCAGCTTGTGCCTCAGCGGCAGATCAATCATTCCCTCAGACTGTTGCCAGCTCCGCAGCGCCAGCAACTCTTGGCCCGTTAACACAGTGAGATCAGTCGCACTCGCGGTGCGTCTCACGAAGCCTTTGTCACTTTGAAATACGTAATTAATCGAGGGATCAATTGGATTTTGATCCTGGTCACAGTGCCACTGAATTTGGTATCCCAGTTCTTCAAATAGGAGAAGTTCAAAACGCCTAAGGATTAGTTCAGTGTCGTCTTCATCCGCTATTCGTGCCAGAGACGCGCCGTAAGCGGCAAAAAGCGTAGGTGATGGATCAAACTTTGGAAGTAACAGCGTCAGCAACTCATTGAGATACAGTCCAGTAAACAGCTTCTCACCGGGCAGGGAAATCGCAATCCCCGCGCTTTCTGCACCCCCAAGGTACCGAAGTTCAGATTTCCCCCCCAAACTAACCAGCACAGGACTGAAGGGTTGCATCAGACTCGCCAGGGTCCCCCCCCTTTGCTTTCGGTGCACCCCTTTCACAATGGCCGAGAGTCGACCTTCGTTTGCGGTCATAAAATGCACCAAGAAACTCGAGTCCCGGTAGGACTGGCGGCTTAACACCCACGCAGGTTGCATGGACGCCGTCACGACTCGCCTTCGAGCCCCAGGCTTTGCAATGCGCGCACGTCGTCCGACCAACCCGATTTTACCTTCACCCAGAGCTTGAGCATCACTTTACTGTCAAAGGCTTTTTCCATGTCGCGCCTGGCTTCCGTTCCAATAGAACGGAGCCGCGATCCACCGGTTCCAATAACAATGCGCTTTTGCCCGTCTCGCTCCACAAATATGATGGCACTGATGTGTTGCGTGCCGCGCTCATCAGGTTGAAAGCCCTCAATCTCGACCGCCGTTGTGTGGGGCAGCTCATCACCCAACTGACGTATTATTTTTTCACGTATGAGCTCCGCGGCAAGAAATCGCTCCGTTCGATTGGTGATTTGTCCCTCGGGAAATAAGTGATGACCTTCCGGCAAATTTCGGCGCACAAACGTCTCGAGCACGTCGAGATTTTTTTGCCGCAACGCCGAAATTGGGAACACACCTGCAAAGTCATGAAGCGCATGGAGGCTCTCCATTTCAGGCAGTAGTGCCTTAGGGTCATCCATTAAATCCATTTTATTGACGATCAGCGCGACCGGAGCCTTGACCGTGCGCAGCTTCTCCAACACCCACGCGTCCTCCTCTGTCCACTTCCCTCTGTCGATTAGAAACAGCACGAGATCGACGTCTGCCATAGCAGAAGTGGCCGATCGATTCATGGCCTTGTTAATCGCCTTAGGTTCATCGCGATGAAGGCCCGGCGTATCAACAAATATCATTTGGTCAGCGTCTACGGTCTTAACACCCAGTACCTGTTGCCGCGTCGTTTGGGGTTTGCGCGAAGTAATACTGAGCTTTTGCTCAAGTAAGAAGTTCAGCAAGGTGGACTTTCCTACGTTCGGTCGGCCCACCAATGCGACGAGCCCACACTTGGGGTCAGTGGCATCATTCATGTATCAGAATCTCCAATAAATCATTCGCCGCTTGCTGCTCAGCCTTCTTGCGACTTGAGGCAACCCCAATCGCGCGATGCTTCGACGCCTCACAAATACACGAGACTTCAAATACCTGACTGTGATCGTCCCCCGTTATTGATACCACCTCGTAACACGGCAGTGAAAAATGTCGCCCCTGAAGCCATTCCTGAAGCTGCGTCTTCGCGTCACGTGTCGCGTCAAGATCAAGTCGCTGAACATCATCGATAAACCATTGTCCAACGACTCGACTGGCATGACCAAAACCCGCTTCGGTGAGGATTGCCCCCGCAATGGCTTCAACGGTGTCAGATAAAATACTGCTGCGCTGGCGGCCACCGCTCTTGCGTTCACCAGTACCGAGTAACAGGAGTTGCCCCAACTCAAAGCGCTGCGCAACTCGAGCCAGTCCATCTTTGGAGACCAGCTGGGAACGAAGTCGAGACAAGCTCCCTTCGTCAAGGTGCGAGTAAGCGTCATACAGAAGCTGTGCGACTACAGCATTGACTAAACCATCGCCTATGAACTCAAGACGCTCATTGTTTATGGCACCAAAACTGCGATGCGTCAGGGCCTGAAGCAAGAGCGCGTGGTCTTCAAAGACGTAGCCTATCGATTGATGCAACGCCGTAAATTTAGGCTTTAGTGTCAGCGTAGTCAGAGCGACCTCCTCGAAGAGCGACTGTCAGCCACAATATCGTCAAAGCGCCAGACCCCGTCGATGGCTCCTACTAAGGGAAAGCTGACGCTGTAACTCAACGTCAGGATGACTCCCGTGCGCCGACGGTCGATCAATACCGAATCAGACTCAACGCCGTCGATCCGATTCACCACCCACGTTTTACGAAGTGCCTGACGAACCTCTTCTCGTCCATGGGCTGCGCTGTCATAACCCTGAGCGACGCCGTGCATGGCGCTGACGATGACGCGATGCTCTAGATAGATAGGAAGAACGCGCAAGAGCGCTGTCAGAGACACCCATAGAGTGATGATAAAGCAGAGGACTGTCAGACTCGACGCCCCCCATTCTCGGCGATTGGTGCAAGACACTCGTGCCCCAATCAATGCAAAGCCCCTGCGCGATCGAAACTTGGAATACTAAAGAGCGACTCCCAGTGCATCCATATAGCCACTGCCTCACCCACGATGTCCCGCTCGGGGACTTGGCCCCAGACACGACTGTCTGAACTGTTATCGCGGTTATCACCCATCATGAAGTAATGACCGGGTCGGACAACGACCGAGAAATCTCGAGCCGGGCGCATCTGATCGACCTGAAAGAGGTGCGACCGTTCGCCTCGCGGCTCCTCAAGCCCCACCTGTATCCGCCGAGTGCCGGGAATTTCGGCCAGCCACTCGCGCGGAACATCAACACCATTCACCGATAAACGCTTGTTGCGGTACTGTATACGATCCCCCGGAATACCAATCACGCGTTTAATGTAGTACTGCTTATTGGCATGGGGCGGATAGAAGACCATTACATCACCACGATCTGGCGATGACATACTCCAGACTTTGGTGCGCGTCACTGGTAAGCGCAACCCGTAATTAAACTTGTTCACCAAGATATAATCGCCGACTTGTAGCGTAGGCACCATTGACGACGACGGAATTTGAAACGGCTCATACAGAAAGGAGCGGAGCACCAAGACGAAGGCTAGAACCGGGAAAAATGACTTGGCGTATTCGACAACAAGCGGTTCCGAAGCTTCTCGAATCGCTGCTTGAGTGAACAACTTCTCATCCGCCGAGCCGTGTTTGGACCAATTGGGGTGTTGGCGTTGAAGCCCCGACAGACGCTCTGAGCGCTGGCTCGCGAAAAACAGCGTATCTAAAAGCCAAATGGTCCCACTTAACCCAACGACAATCGTGAGAATCAGGGGTAAATCAATATTCACTGAAACATCCTCTCAAGCGATTGACTAATCGACCTGAAGCACCGCTAAAAATGCGGTTTGTGGAATCTCAACATTTCCCACTTGCTTCATGCGCTTTTTACCCGCCTTTTGTTTCTCGAGCAGTTTCTTCTTGCGCGTCACGTCGCCACCATAACACTTTGCCGTGACGTTTTTCCGAAGCGCTTTGACGGTCTGTCTGGCCACAATTTTTCCGCCGACAGCCGCCTGAATCGCCACATCGAACATTTGGCGTGGGATCAGCTCCTTCATTTTTTCGGTCAATACGCGACCGCGACCTTGGACGTGGTCTCGGTGAACAATAATCGACAGAGCATCAACTCTGTCACCGTTAATCAACACGTCTAATCGTGCGAGAGGTGCGGCTTCAAATCGATCAAAGCCGTAGTCCAACGACGCATAGCCCCGACTGGCCGACTTTAAGCGATCAAAAAAGTCCAAAACCACCTCGGCCATGGGAATATCGTAAACAACCTGCACCTGCTGACCCAAGAATTGAAGATCAACTTGACTCCCCCGTTTCTCGACGCAGAGGGTAATTACCGCACCGAGATAGTCCTGGGGCGTTAGAATTGTGCAGCGAGCGATGGGTTCTCTCATGCTCTCTATATCGCCTAATTCAGGCAGTTTTGAGGGATTGTCAACATTGACAACATCGCCCGCTTTCTTGACCACCTCGTAAATTACAGTGGGCGCAGTCGTAATCAGATCAAGGTCGTATTCCCGCTCTAATCGCTCCTGAATAATCTCCATGTGGAGCATACCGAGAAACCCACATCGAAACCCAAAACCCAAGGCATCCGAGGTCTCCGGCTCGTAAAATAGCGACGCATCATTGAGGGTCAACTTCCCCAGTGCATCTCGAAAATCTTCGTAGTCGTCGGAGTTGATCGTAAAAATACCCGCATAAACTTGCGGCTTGACCTCTTTAAAGCCGGGCAACGCTGCTGTCTCTGGCGCACCCGAGGCAATCAGCGTATCGCCCACAGGCGCACCCTTAATGTCTTTAATACCCGCGACGATGAAACCCACCTCGCCTGCCCTCAGCGTATCCGTGACCGTACGCCGTGGCGTGAACACGCCGACCATGTCTGCTTGATGCGCCTTTCCTGTGGATTTCACTACAAATTTATCGCGCTTTTTCAGGGTCCCATGCTGAACACGGACCAACGAAACCACCCCAAGATAGTTGTCAAACCACGAGTCGATAATGAGCGCTTGAAGCGGCTTGTCACGATCACCTACGGGCGGCGGAATGTGTTCGACCAAGTACTCAAGAGCTTCCTCGATACCCAGCCCTGTTTTAGCACTGACGGGCACCGCCTCACTGGCCTCGATACCAATAATCTCTTCAATCTCATTCTTTACACGGTCTGGTTCTGCCTGGGGAAGATCCATTTTGTTCAGTATGGGCAACACCTCAAGGCCCTGCTCGATCGCTGTGTAGCAATTGGCGACCGACTGCGCCTCTACACCTTGCCCTGCATCGACGACCAACAGCGCACCCTCGCAGGCAGCCAAAGACCGAGACACTTCGTACGAAAAGTCCACGTGCCCCGGCGTATCAATAAAATTGAGTTGATAGACTGCGCCCGACCGTGACGTGTAATTCAACGTCACACTTTGCGCTTTGATAGTGATGCCGCGCTCGCGCTCAATGTCCATGGAATCGAGTACTTGCGCCGCCATATCTCGATCAGCGAGGCCACCACAATGCTGAATAAACCGGTCAGCGAGCGTCGACTTGCCATGATCGATGTGCGCGATAATCGAAAAATTTCGAATGTGACTTAGATCAGTCACTGGGACTCCCTATGTTTGGATGAGGGAACCAAGCAGTGCCCCCGAGCGCGCGAAGTGTAGCGCACGCCCGCTCGCTCTGACCACTCGCAGCCTACTCATTTTCCGGTACTTTGATACCAATAAACTGTGGTGAACCTTGACGAATGAGACGAAGCGACACCGAGTCGCCAGGCTTAATTTGCTCGATGGCCGATTCCATGTCGGCAAGACGACTGATCGGTGTGCGACCAAAGCGTGTCAAAATATCGCCTGCCCGAACGCCAGATTCATCAGCCGCTGATTCGTCGTCTACTTTTGTGACGAGCACGCCACCGCGAAGGTCTGATGGATTCTCATCCGTTTCCTGCAGTTCGCGAACCACCATACCGAGGGCTTGGAGCGTGCCTGGCTCGCTCGCACTGGCGACGACACGAGCAACTTCGTTAGCCTCCAAAGCGCCGATTTCGACCCTGACCGAGCGCTCTTTGCCCTCTCTGATCACGCTGACCGGCACTTTTGAGCCCGGGGCAATTAGCCCGATCACGTGCGGGAGGTCGGCCGAGACCTCTATTTGCTCCCCGTCGACCTCAACAATGATATCTCCCGATTCGATACCCGCGCGTTCCGCGGGAGAATCCTTGCCAACCTGTGCCACAAGGGCGCCCCGGGGCCGGTCTAGATCAAACGACTCTGCCAAGGTCCGATCAACATTTTGAATGCTCACGCCCAGCCAGCCTCGAACCACTTCACCATTGACCTTAAGTTGCTCAATGATGTTCCTCACCACCTTTGCCGGAATTGCAAATGAGAGGCCAATAGACCCGCCGGAACGCGTGAAAATTTGAGAGTTGACGCCGACAACCTCACCCTGAAGGTTGAACAGCGGCCCTCCCGAGTTACCCGGGTTAATCGCAACGTCGGTCTGTATGAACGGCACATAATTCTCGCCACGCTCAGTTGGTAGACTTCGTCCTTTGGCACTGACGATTCCCGCGGTGACCGAATAGTCGAGCCCGAAAGGTGATCCTATCGCCAAGACCCACTCGCCGACTCTAAGCTCGCTTGACTTGCCCAATTGTAAAAACGGTAAGTCATTAGCATCGACCTGCAGCAGCGCGAGGTCTGAACGTTGATCTGTTCCAATCACGGTGGCATCGAACTCACGCCGATCCGACAACCTGACAATGACTTCATCTGCCTGCGCCACAACGTGGTGATTGGTTACGATGTAGCCCTCCTTCGAAATGATAAAACCAGAACCTGTTCCACCCGCTCTCGGCGCTTGAGGTTCACGATCTTGAAAAAATCGGCGTAACGCATCGGGTAGTTGTTCTAGCTCTTCGAGCTGCTCACGAGCCACCGGTGAAGGCGCCTTCGCTTGAGCAATAATTTTAACGACTGCGGGCGATGTTTCTTCAACGATTGTTGCAAAATCGGGGAGAGAGGCGCTGGCAATCTGGCTTGCTGCGATAAGGATCAAGCCAAAGGTAACTCGTTTGATCATTCATCTAATCCTTAGTGTGTGTACTTTATTTCTGAGTTTTCTGGTGGGGCCCAGAACGGCGACTGTACCGAGTCTTTAGTGCTCTGCCGCGTTCGCTGCAGTGACAATGATCGGCGACGTTTCGGTGAACCGCTGCACAATGCGCTCGAGCTGGGGCTCAACGCTTCCGAACAGACCCACGGACGTCAGCCAACGCAGTGCGCCAAACGCTAAACCCAGGCCGCCAAAGAAACTTAAAGCTGCCAGTAGATCACTCCCCGTGCCTGCGAAAAAAGCAAGCGTCGTACCAAAGGCGAGCGGGCCGCCGTACAACAGTAGCGCTCCCTGCGCCAAAGTGGCGCGCGGGATCGATATTTCGACCTTGTCATTTATTGAACATTCTGAAGCATTCAATGCGCCGGAACCTCTCGCGCGGACAAGTCCTTTATCGCGGGTCAACGCGCCTGCCAATGTTCGATGGCCGCATCCAGAGCGGGCAGCACAAGAACCACAGGCAGAGCTTCGCATCGTCTCGACCCAGGCGCCATCTGCTTCGAGTGCAACAACACGACCTTCCTCGAAAATATTCATTGCGACCCACCGCTAGGCGCCACCCTTACTGCCTCCGCTATTAACCGGGCTGCGGGCAATGGGATCTCGCCAATGACGGTAATCAGAACCTGACTGCCCCCCACAACACTGCCGCGGGAGTAGCTAATGGTTGCCCCCTGCCGGACTGCACCCTCCCCGGGTGCCAAACCCTCGGGAAGCGGCTCAAATACGACCGTTGCAGAGGCAATGCCATCGCTCATAAACACTGCGCGTTCTTCAAAGCGGCGCGCACGGCTGGCCCTGTAGCCTCTGGGCAACCCCACAATGTCTAAATAGTCCAATGCGACGTCTTGTTGTTCGGTAACGCTCGTCACCTCTGCCGGTACGACGTTTATAGCCGCATACTCATGTCGTTCCAATAAACTGCCGTCATCACTGATGACTTCGGAACGAAGGACAAGCCCAGATTCCGTATCCACTGCAAGACGGTACCCCAGTCGCAAGCCATCACGGGGCCGCAATTCAAGCAGCCCGGTCAGCCGACCGGCGACCATCGGGCCTTGCTGAAAATAAAGTGCGTACATCGAATTCAATTCGCAGGCGGACACGCGAGGCCCGCTTGGAGCCCACACCGCTTGCAGCGCACTTTCAGATCGGGAGTTCAAGTATTCAAGACGTCCCTGCTCACCACCCGCACTGTGCATCACCGAAATAAACTCTCGCCCCGCAGCGGATTCTTTAAGGTACGTGCCCGAGAAGGCAAATCGTTTATGCGATTCCTGGAGTGCCTCCACCACAGCGACGAGGTCTGTCTCAAGGTCACATTCTCTCTCGGGCTGAGCCCAGGCCAACATGGGACTGCAGCCCCATATGACAACGCCAATCGCAAATGCCTTTATCGGATTAACCAAAGCCACCTCGTTGTTTTAAGGGCTCGTTCGCGGATCTGTGGAGCGCGAAACAAACGGCGTTATTGAGGCCGCGGTCGCTGTTGAATTGTGAAGTCTCGACAACGACTCAAATCGCTCGCTTGCCAAGCGATTATAAGCGGTTCTGTTGGGGTAAACATCCTGAGGTCCGCCCTCCGTGACCGGGGTGGTTTGAATGACCCTCGCTTGCGGCAACGAGGACTCGGCAAAACTCGCTTGTACCGCGCCCGAGCCCGGCATCTGGATCACAGCACCAGGCGCTGTAATGGCGTTACCCGGCTGACTTTCCAGCAATAGGGCCTGCTGCCCGCCCAAAACCACAGCGACGGTGACCGAGGCGGCGACCGCCATGGACACTAAAGGATTTGCATACGCCCGCTTTTCGGACACGATCGCTTCACGAACTGACGCAGTCACGTCAACCGACCCGAGCGGCAGTGAACTGCCTAACATTGAACTGCGATAAAACTGCTGGCGCTCCCAATAACGCCTCAGCGCGTCCGACTCGCCAACGCCTCGGAGTGATCTCGCTAAGTCAAGATCATTGGCTTCGTCGTCCATCAAGGCAGACAAACTCTCCCGAGCCACTGTAGCCTGCTCGTCCCCTTTTTTTACATCGTCGCGTTCGCTCAACCCAGCTCTCCTTGCATCTGCGATGCCACTTTCTGATCAATGGCCTCTCTTGCCCGAAAAATTCGAGACCTCACAGTCCCNNCTGAGACCTTCAAATTCTCTGAGCGTTAACGCCGCTTTTAACTCCAACGGCAGGGCGTCAATCGCTTGAGAGATGACCGCCTCCAGTTGTTGCCCCATAATCACCTCATCCGGCGATTCATTATCTTTCAATCGGCCCGGCACTTCATAGGACTCCGAGTCATCAAGCGCCAAATCTGTGGTCGGCCGACGGCTGAGAGCAACCAAGTGATTCTTTGCTGCATTGGCCGCAATGCGATACAACCAGGTGTAGAACGCGCTATCGCCTCGAAATTTCGGCAGCGCCCTGTAGGCTTTGATAAACGCCTCCTGAGTCACGTCCTCGACTTCTGCTGCATTACTCACATAGCGTGAGACCAGCTGCGCCACCCTCCCCTGATACTTCAAAACCAAGAGATCAAACGCCCGTGAGTCGCCCTTTTTAGCGCGCTTTACAAGCTTGTCATCTCCGTCGCTGAGTGCCACTGTACCGCTTCCCGCCTAGCAGATCTGACATCGACCACTTGTGCCCAATCTGTTTTCAGTTGTTTAAGACGCTACGTGATTCGAAAAGTTCCAATTATTTGTCACAATGCACAGCCCGCAGCCCTAAAGGCCAGAGTGCCGCAGCTGTAACACGGAGTCCATGGTGCGAGATACACATTTTGACGTTCTTATTGTCGGCAGCGGCGCAGCAGGTCTAAGTCTGGCGCTGCAGTTGCCTGAAACGCTTAAGATCGCATTACTCTCCAAAGCAGACCTGAATTCTGGTTCGACCTCATGGGCGCAAGGGGGGATGGCCGCGGTTTTACACGAGAGAGATACCGTGGAAGCGCACGTTGAAGACACGCTAAGCGCCGGCGCAGACCTGTGCCATGAGGACGCCGTTCGATTCACGGTTGAGCGTAGCAAGGAGGTTGTTAACTGGCTGATCGATCAGGGCGTCGACTT
>ENA-UZXB01026881-UZXB01026881.1-metagenome-genome-assembly--contig:-Day-2-1m-contig-26881_pt1 | contig 10525 bp, 16 predicted proteins | sample MGYA00260339_ERZ794899 | MGnify/ENA metagenome assembly ERZ794899 | reverse complement strand
GGAATGGAAAATTGGGATGTTAGTAATTGGACTAGTATGTATGGGCTTTTTGATTCTGACAAGCCTATTAAATCAGATTTAAGTTATTGGGATGTAAGTAATGTAGAAGATTTTAGGCTAGCAATGCAATTAGAAACTACAAATCCCAATATTAATAATTGGGATGTAAGTAACGCAACAAATATGTCTGGTTTTTTTAGTAATATCTCTAATAATAAATATATTGAGGGAATGGATTTAAGTGGATGGGATGTTTCAAAAGTGACTAATTGTAGTGGTTTTTTTGGTGGCATAACTAATTGGCCAGAATCTAAAAAGCCAAACTTTACAAACTGTAATCCAGATTAGATATAATATTGCAACTTGAATTTATTTGTATTAAATAACTATGTGGGAAAGATTTAAAAAAGCTGGTTTTTTTGTTTCTGTTTTAGCTATTCTTGTATTTATTCTAAAAGTAATTTTTAAAGGTGGACATTTTGCAAGTATAATATACAGGTTACTTGATTAGCCTTCCTTTCAATATATTTTTATCTAGAAATTTTTAGTTTTACAAAACGAACTATTTAACTTTAAAAATAATTAATTACAAAACTAAATTTAGAAAATGGAAAAAGTATTAGTAACAGGTGCAACAGGATTTATAGGACTTCATTGCATTAATCAACTTTTAAATCAAGGCTATGCCGTTAACGGATCTTTAAGATCTCCTGAAAGAAAAAACGAAATCATTGATGCACTTAAAAAAAACAACACTCCAACTGAAAACTTAAACTTATTCGTTTTTAACTTAACTGAAGATGATGGATGGGATGAAGGTATGAAAGGTTGTGATTTTCTTCTTCACATTGCTTCTCCAATTTCTGTAAAAGTAAATGATGAAGATTTTTTTGTAAAACCCGCTGTTGCTGGAGTTAAGAGAGCATTTAAATTTGCTAAGAAACATAACGTTAAAAAAGTAGTGTTAACTTCATCAGTTGCTGCAATTTTAGAAACTGGTGAAGAAAAAGAGTATTTCGATGAAAACGATTGGTCAGATCCTGAAAGTTCTGGAATCAATCATTATGCAAAAAGCAAAACTTTAGCTGAAATAGCTGCGTGGGACTTTGTTAAAGAACACGAAAATCCATTTGAGTTAGCTGTTATTAATCCTGCACTTGTTACAGGCCCTTCCCTAACAAAAGATTTAGGTGAATCAAACAAAGCTATAGGGATGGTAGTAACCGGTAAAATGCCTGTAGCCATACCAATGCAGTTTGGATATGTAGATGTAAGAGATGTAGCTTCTGCACATATACTTGCAATGCAAAGCCCATCTAGCAATGGTGAAAGATTTGCATTATCTGAGAAAGATTTGAGTTATAAAGAGATTGCTAAACTGCTAAAAGAGAATGGATTTAAAAAAGCACCAAGCATAAGTGTTCCGGTTTGGTTAGCTAAATTTTTAGCTAATTTTAATAAAGAACTAAAAATTACTGTTCCTTTTATGGGAAAAGTTAGAAGTTTAAGTAAAACCTCTAAAGCGAAAGATGTACTTGGTTGGAATCCAAGACCAGCAGAAGAATCTATTTTAGAAATTGCAAATCAAATTAAAGAAATGGGCTTAATTAAATAAATAATAGATTATTATGCATTATGGAGGTTTTGATAATGGTCCTACTGACTTTGAAAAAAATATATCAAAGAATCAAGCTAAATGGCTTATTATTATTTTAGTAGCAGTTCTCTTACTAATTATAATATTTGGCTAGTGTTTAAAAATTTTTTATAAATTAAATAATCTGTATTTACCTATGAATTAGTCGGCTATCTATTACCCCCTCTTCAGCTGAGTTTTAAGTATATTTGAAGCATGAATAAAGAAAATACTATAGCTGAGTTATTAGAAAGGTTAAACGCAGAAATTCAAAACCCAAAAGACTCTGTACACAAAATAGTTTTACAAACTACAATCGATAACATAAATAAACTTTTGATTTAAAAAACATTTTTTAAAAATTTAATTAAAATAGATACATTCTTTATTGGATGTTTTTATATATTGGTTACATGAAAAAAATTATTTTATTAATATTAATTTCCTTTGTATTTCAAAGTTGTTTTAGTTATCGCACATTAGACTACAATAAAATTGCAATCGAAAAAAAACAAAAGTTTGAAATTGAAAAACTTGATAGCTCAAAGCTAACAGGAAGATTAGTTTCTAAAAATGACGAATCAATTACTTTAGAAAATAACAGAGGAATTCAGACTGTTGAAAAAAGTGATATTCAGCAAATCAAAGTAAGAAAATTTTCAATTATAAAATTAGCTGGTGGAGTTGTCGGTACTTATGCAGCAGTTGTTGTCGTAATACTTGCTCTTATTGCTGGACTTCCTTAGTATATATTTTACATTGTTATGAGAAGTATAATTCCACTATTATTTGTCGCATTTATTTTCTCTTGTTCTCCTTTGAAAAAATATGAGAATACTGGAAACGTTTTTGAAAAAGAAATTCTGAATTTAGAACTACTTGATTTCAAAAATAAAGCTGATAAGAATGATTTACTTTTTATTGGTAGCTCTAGTATTAGATTATGGAATAATATTGAAAACGATATGCAACCCTATAGTTCTGTTAAAAGAGGATATGGTGGAGCTCATTATTATGATTTAATACATTTCACTGAAAGATTAATTACTAATCATTCTCCAAAAGCAATATTAGTTTTTGTAGCTAATGATATTACAGGATCAAATGACATGATTAAAACCAATAATGATCTTTCTCCGAAAGAGGTAAAAAAATTATTTAAATACTGTTACAAATCAATAAGAAAAATACATAAACAAGTGCCTGTCTTTGTCATTGAAACAACACCTACCCCTGCCCGATGGGATGTTTGGGATAAAATTTCTGAAGCTAATGATTTAATAAATCGTTATTGTGAAAGCAAAATAAATCTTCATTTCATTACTACTAGAGACAAATTTATTGATGCGAATGGTTTACCAATTAAATCTTTTTTTATTTCTGACAAATTACATTTAAATAAAAAGGGATATAAACTTTGGTCAGATATTATCAAAGAAAAATTAATTGAAATAAAAATTTAAAATATGAAAAAAATAGTTTTGTTTTTGGTAATTGCATTTACATTCGCATGTAGTGATCTTGTAAATGATTGTGGTGAAGTTGATACTAAATACATTAGGGATGGTGAATATTTTTTAGTGATAAACCTTAGTGACCAAAGACCCAACGGAAATAATAATGATGACCCTGGTGGAGAAATACTTGCTGATGCTAAAGTTTCTAAATCAGTTTATGATTTAAAAAATATTGGAGATGAATTTTGTTTTGAAAACTAGAACAGTTGATAATATATCCTAAATTTGAAAAATGAAAGATTATATTAAAAAACATATAAATACCATTGTATTTATTTTATTTATAAGCTTTTTTTTATTTATAATTATAATGAATTTATTTCAATAGTTTAAGTAATTACATAATTCATGAAAACTGGAAAACTTTACAGTATTTTTTTTAATAAATGTCCAAAATGTAACAAAGGAAAATTTTGGAAAAGCAATAACCCTTATTATAATTTGTTTTTTAACGGTGGTGAAAATCACAGTAACTGTTTGAATTGTGATTTAAAATTTGAGATAGAACCAGGTTTTTTTTATGGAGCTATGTATGTAAGTTATGGTTTAGGAATAGGAATAGGTTCACTAATACTAATTATTTCATTAGCAGTTTTTCAAATGAAAAATATTCTTTTACTATCATTAATAATTGGAATAAGCATTTTAATTCTTGCTCCAGTTAATTACTTTCTTTCAAGATTGATATGGCTTAACACATTTATAGATAACAAGTCTTAACTATAACTATTAATCCAATTATCAATTTTTTCTTCTAATAATTGTAATGGTATACAACCAGACTCAAGAATTTTTTCATGAAATATCTTTATATCAAATTGATTTCCAAGTTTAGCTTCCGCCCTAGTTCTTAATTCTCTGATTTTAAGCTGTCCTATTTTATAAGACAAAGCTTGACCTGGATTCGCCATATATCTTTCTATTTCAGATGTAATACCAGCTTCAGACTCAGCCTCATTATCTAATGAATATTGTATTGCTTTTTCTCTTGACCAACCTTTAGTGTGAATACCTGTATCAACAACTAATCTAATAGCTCTATGCATTTCGGCGCTTAACATACCAAAATATTGATATGGGTCGTTATAAAGACCTAACTCCTCTCCTAAAGATTCAGAGTAAAGAGCCCATCCCTCTCCATATGCACTATACCAAAGACTTTTTCTAAAAGACGGTAAAGAAGTGTTTTCTTGCTGCAATGATATTTGGAAGTGGTGACCGGGTATTGCTTCATGTAAAAAAAGATCTTCATCAGAAAAATAATTGTATTCTTTGATATTAGGAATTGGCACATAGAAAATTCCAGGTCTTGTACCATCTAAAGAACCAGGGTTATATTCTGCACTTGCTGAAGCTTCTCTAAAAGATTCTGTTCTTCTTACTTCAAAAGGGGTTTTTGGTTGTAATCCAAACAAAGAATTAACTTGAGGAGTCATTTCTTTATGAATTCTATTAAAATTTTCAATTACCTGACTTGGTTTGTCAAATGGAATTAATTCATCCAAACCTCTTACATGATTAAAGAATGACTTTAAGTCTCCCTTAAATCCAACTTTATTTTTCACAATTTCCATTTCAGAAGAAATTTTAGCAACTTCATTAAGTCCTAATTGGTGAATTTCGTCTGCAGTCATATCAGTTGTTGTGTATAATTTAATTGAATAGTTATAATAATCTAATCCATCTTCAAACACATCTATTCCGCTGGAATCTCTTCCTTTATCTAAATACTCATTTTTCATAAAATCATATAGCTTCTGATAAGCAGGTATAATTTTATTTAAAATCATGTCCTTGAACTTATTGGTCAAAATCAATTTATCATCTTCGCTTAAATTTGATGGAAATTGTCTAATTGGACTATTAAATAAATTTTTGTCGAGATTTGAATTTATTACAGTTTTTAATTGAGGAATAACTTTTTTAGTTAATGACTTTGGAAGAACGTATCCATTTAACATGCCCTCTCTCATCCTGTCTTCAGCAGAGCTTAGCCATAAAAGATAATCATCCAATCTTCCAAGCCAATCATTATAATCTTTTACAGTTTTAAATGGTTGTGCGCTTAATCCAGCTGCATATTGACCTATATTAAGTTGTAGGGTCCACATTTGATCAATGGGTGTGTACTGTTCATTAAATGTTAGTCTTTCTAAGTTACTATCACATTCCCACAACAATACTTTTTTACTTAAAATATCCTCTTCATTTAAATTACTATTATCAAATTCATTTAACTTATTTATATAGTTTGAATAAAATATTTTTTCTTCATTTCTAAATTCATCTGTTAAATCATTAGGCAAAAAATCATTATACCTTTTATCTCCCTGACTTGTAGCATTTAGAGGGTATAGTTTTAGACTTTCTTGATAATAATTTTCAAAAACTTGATTAATCTCAAAAGACTGATTATTATTTGTTTGGCAACTAGAAAAAATTACAAACACACCAACAAGAACTAATATTTTTTTCATTATTAATTTTTTTAAAAGGTTAAATTATGAATTTAAATTAATAAAACATTTTCTATATTTAGTGAATGAAGGCATTAAAATACTATTACAGACACTTCGGGTTTTTTCCGTATGTTTTAGTTTGGTTTTTAAAAAATTGGTTAGACATTCCAAGTTATATTTCTTTTCCGCTTGGTGTAATAGCTATTTCATGGATAATTTTTGTTATTTATACTGTAGGATTTAGAGATCAAGGTTAATTATCTAAAAAAGTATTCTAAATTCAGAAAAATCAGATCTAATTATGAAAAAGTTTTTAAAATTAAATTTGTTTGTAAAAACAGGATTGTTCACATTAGTTTTAGGAACTGGACCTTTATTGGTAATAATAATGTTAGATACGTTTGGAATTGTTAATGTTCCCAATCCAGTTGGTTTTGGTATTATATCATTTATAACTTTTTGGCCCGCAATTATTTTAATAATAATTGGCGCCTTCAAACAATATTTAAAAAAATAGTTTACTATTTAATAAGTCCTTGCATTTTTTGACCAATTTCCATACCCCATTCCATGGATACTTTCATAGATTCTTGTGCAATTATAGGAGCTTTTTCGGAAATCTTTTTTCCAATTGGAGAACCTAACATTAAAATAGCTGCTTTTAAATCAGCTTCAGAAAAATGATTTTTATAGACTGGAACCATTTTTTCAATTAAACTAGCAACCATTTCAGTTTTAAGTTCTTTGAATTTTTCTTCGTCTACAGAAACACCAAACATATCTGCCATCTGATTAAATGTTGCGTCGAATGTCTGTATATTTCCTTGAGCGTTTAAGAAATCAGTTAAAAGATTTTTATAATTGTCATCTTGAGAAAATCCTAAATTAATAGAAAATAAAAAGATTAAAGTAAAAAGTGATTTTTTCATTTTTGTTTTTTTTTAAATATAAAACATTTTAATTAGAATGTTTTAAAATATTAAATTTCTCTGTCTATAAGATCTGTTACTACATAATATCTTGGGTCATCAATTGATTGTTCAATACTTCCAGCTATTGATGAATTAGCTTTCAAAAGTAAATCCTTACACTCAGGACTTAAGTGAGTAAGTTTAACTTTCTTTTTTACGCTAGTATATTTTTGTATTATATTTTCAATTGATTCGATTCCTGAATGATCACTGACTCTTGATTCAATAAAGTCGATTTCAATATTTTTTGGATCATTTTGAATATCAAACTTAGAATTGAAATTTTGAATAGAGCCAAAAAATAATGGACCCCAAATTTCATAAACTTTAGTTCCGTCATCTTTAAAACGTTTTCTAGCTCTAATCATAGTTGCATTTTCCCATGCAAACACTAAAGCTGAAATAATAACTCCAACAATCACAGCAATTGCTAAATCTTGCCAAACGGTGATAGCTGAAACCGTGATAAGAACAAAAGCATCGGATTTTGGTATTTTATGTAATATTCTAAAACTACTCCAAGCAAAAGTCCCTATAACTACCATGAACATTACACCTACTAATGCCGCAATAGGTATTTGTTCTATAATGTTTGATCCAAAAAGAATAAAACACAACAAAGATATTGAAGCTACAATTCCTGATAAACGCCCTCTACCACCTGAGTTAACATTAATTATTGATTGACCTATCATAGCACATCCACCCATTCCNNCCAAAAAGACCATTTAAAAAATTTGCTCCACCTTGAGCTAGACATTCGCGATTACCACTTCCTCTAGTTTGAGTTATTTCGTCTACTAGATTAAGAGTCATTAGTGATTCTATTAATCCTACTGCTGCAAGTAATATTGCCGTTGAAATAATTAAATCCCAATATCCATCTATTGTATAAATTAATTCAAAAATCTGATCTTGAAAAACTGGTAAACTTCCTTTTAATCCTTCTCCACCTCCATCTGAAATAAATGATCCAACTGTAGAAACATCAATATTACCAACAATTGTAATCATAGCGACACTTACAATTGCAACCAAGGCTGCAGGTACTTTATTTGTTAGTTTGGGTAGTAAATACATAATTAGCATAGTTATCCCAATTAAAAGAAGCATAGTATACAGTTCAACGCCACTTATCCATTGGGAACCATTAATTGTATTTTCTTGAAACAAACCTAATTGAGATAAGAAAATTACAATTGCTAATCCATTTACAAATCCCATCATTACAGAATGGGGAATTAATCTTACAAATTTTCCTAATTTAAAAACACCAGCTAAAGCCTGAATTAATCCAACAATTAATAAAGTAATAAATAACCAGTGTAAACCTAAATTATCCACAGGATTTAATAAGGAATCCCCTACTTCATTTCCTTTTTGAATCATATGAATCATCACAACTGCCATCGCACCGGTTGCTCCTGAAATCATCCCAGGTCTTCCACCAAATAACGCAGTTATTATACCCATTATAAAAGCACCGTATAAACCAACAAGAGGATCAATTCCAGCAATAAAAGCAAAGGCTACAGCTTCAGGTACTAAAGCAAGAGCTACAGTAATACCAGATAGAATATCATTTTTAGGGTTTTGACTAAAGTTTCTTAGTATTTTTTTCAAAAGAAAGTATTTAAAAAATTAAAGGCGCAAAACTAATATTATTCCCCTATAAACAGTATTAATTATAATAAATTTGAAATGTTTTACTTTTTTCGAATGTAGAACTATAAATTATTGACTATATCATAACATTAGCTAATAATTTTTATCATATTAGTTATTTATTATATTTAAATATGAATCGAGTAGAAATAGAAAAAAAATTAAGTTTATTAAAAAATAATTGGAAGCTAATTAATGATAAAATTCAAATTAATATTGAATTTTCTAATTTCAACAAAGCTTTTAGTTTCATGGCTGATATTGCCAAAGAATGTGATATGATAAATCATCATCCACGTTGGACAAATGAGTATAACAAATTAGAAATAATTCTATTTACTCATGACAAAGGAGCAATAACTGAACTAGATTTAGAACTAGCTCAAATAATTGACAAAAAATTAGTTGATTTAAAATGAAGAAAAAACTAATAATAACAATTATAATTACTATCGTTTTGTACTTGTGGGCTGAGCTAGGTGTCGGAATTTTTTTTCAGGATTCCTGGGGAGGTGACTAAAATTTCTAATCTGTTTTATCAAAAAACATATTAAGGTTCAAATCTCTTGAAATTAAATAAACCTTATCCCCTTTTTCTTTACGTTTTCTAAGATTATTTAACTTGATTTTTTCGGGTTCTGTTAGTTTTTCTTCCAATAATGCTAATTCTTCAGGGTTTCTAGGAAAATATAATTCATTGAATTTTTTATAGCCTAAAAAAGGAAAAGACGGTTGATTTACTTCAAACTCATCTCCGTAACTAATTTCATTTATTTGAATTGACTTTAAAATTTCATCAGAATTTGAATATTTGTCCATATCAAGCCTTAAACAAACTTTATTTTCTTGATCAATAAACCACAAACAGTTCGAGATTTTTAAAATCCCTCCCATTGAGTTTGTAATTTTTTGTTGATATTGTATTGACTTTAGAAAACTTGATTCCAAAAAAGATATAGATCCACCACTGCTGTTATAACTAGCATAATGATCCTTGTTAAATTCTTTAACTGTAACATAATACTTTATTTCTCTCCATGTTTTTACTGTTTTAAAAACTGGAACTATTAAGGTTTTTTTTGTTATACCTTCTCTATTTATAATTATTTGGTAGAAAGAAAATAAAATCAAAATAACTAATATTGGTATAGTATAAAGATTTAAAAAATCTAAATCATCTTGTAAGATCAAATAAAAAGGAAATAATAAAACAAAAATTAATAATTTGAAATTGACTTTTATTGATTTAATTTCTTTCATTTTTTAAATATATTAAAAACATTCAAAGTAGATGTTTTAACTAATTTTAAATAATAACTTATATTTAGAAAATGGACAAAAGATTTATTCTAGCCTGCATAGTTCTAATGTATGTTTCATCTGTATATTTTATATTTAGAAGTCAATATATTATGGGAGGTATTCAAATATTAATGGGCTTGTTATTCACTTATTTGTACTCAAATAAAAAATAAGATTGAAATTAGACGTTTACAAAATTAATGCTTTCACAAAGAAGATTTCAGGTGGAAACCCTGCCTGTGTGATACCTTTAAAAAATTGGCTTGAAGATGATTTACTTCTATCAATAAGTAAAAAAAATGCTGTAGCTGAAACAGCTTTTTTCATACTTAAAGACAATAATATTCTTTTAAGATGGTTCACTCCAGAAATAGAAATGGATTTATGTGGACATGCTACATTAGCTACAGCACATTGTTTAAATTCATTTTTAAATTATCCAGAAAAATCAATTAGTTTTCAAACCAAAAGTGGAGAAATTAATGTCGATTTTAAGGACAATAAATATCATATGGATTTTCCATCCAGAGTTCCTGTAAAATCAAATTTACCAAAACTAATATCTAAATCATTAAACTTAAAACCGTTAGAAATTTACAAATCAAGAGATTATTTATTGATTTATGATTCTGAAGAAGAGATCAAAAAAATTAAAATCAATACCCACTATTTTAATCAAATAAACTTAGATCCTGGTGGAGTTGTTGTCACTGCAACAGGTACTAGTTCTGATTTTGTATCTAGATATTTTACTCCCCAATCAACAATACTTGAAGATCCGGCTACTGGATCATCACATTGTTCATTAATTCCTTTTTGGTCCAAAAGGCTAAATAAAAATCAATTAACCTCAGTTCAGCTTTCCAATAGAATTGGGGAATTTGAGTGTGTCAATCATTCTAAAAGAGTTACAGTAATTGGAAGTGCTGTGAATTGTTCACAGACAACTATTACTATTTAATTTTACTATATTGA
>ENA-UZXB01013777-UZXB01013777.1-metagenome-genome-assembly--contig:-Day-2-1m-contig-13777_pt1 | contig 10534 bp, 8 predicted proteins | sample MGYA00260339_ERZ794899 | MGnify/ENA metagenome assembly ERZ794899 | reverse complement strand
CTATATGTTTCACATGATGAACGAAGCCCGAGTGATGGTGGGGAGCAGTGGTGCAACTCTTGCAATGGCGGGCTACCAGTACAGTCTCGACTATGCAAAAGAGCGCCCACAAGGGCGCAAACCTTCCTCCAAGGACCCGCTGGCAGATCCCGTTATGTTGATAGAACACGCCGACGTGCGACGAATGTTGCTCGCTCAAAAAGCGTATGCGGAGGGAGCATGGAGCTTGTGCTTATTCGCCTCGCAACTGGTTGATGACTGGAAGACGCATCCCGATGAGGTTGGACGGGCCGATGCCTTTCAACTGCTGGATTTCCTGACGCCCATTGTCAAAACCTGGCCCTCGGAGTACGGGCCCAAGGCCAACGACCTGGCCATTCAGGTGCTCGGCGGCGCCGGCTATACCAATGAGCATCCAGTGGAGTTGATGTACCGCGATAATCGCCTAAACCCAATCCATGAAGGTACTACGGGCATTCAATCCCTTGATCTCTTGGGTAGAAAAGTGCCGCAAAACGGACTGGCGGGGTATCAGGCGTGTGTAGGCGCTATTGAATCGACTTTGGAAGCAGCAGAAGGTGTGGCTGATTGTGCGCCTATGGTCATCGCTCTGCAGACTGCCTTGGGTCATCTCAAGAGCACGACGGAGGTTCTGTTAGGTAGCATGCTGGAGCGCGACATTGATCTGGTCATGGCAAACTCCGCGAAATACCTTGAGTTCTTTGGGCACGTGGTGGTGGGTTGGATGTGGCTGCGTCAAGGTCTGATTGCAGCGCAGGCATTGACGGCTGAATGTCACTCAGATGACACCGATTTCTATCGAGGCAAGCTCCAGAGCATGCTGTACTTCGCCCGCTGGGAGCTGCCACAAACCAAGGTTTGGGCAGACTTACTGAGTGATTTAGACGATACAACCTACACCATGGAGGCGGCTTGGTTCTAATGAGTCTGCCGCTTTACATCGTTAACGCTTTTACCAAAACGACTTTTGGTGGTAACCCTGCGGCTGTCATGCCTTTGGAAAACTGGCTTCCTGACAAGACTTTGCTTGCGATTGCCGCGCAGCATAACCTTTCGGAAACCGCATTTTTTGTACCGGCAGGCGCTGGGCATTACGAGTTACGCTGGTTCACCCCAGGGGCTGAAGTGCAGCTTTGTGGTCACGCAACCTTGGCTTCGGCACATGTGCTGAGGGCACACCTGGGATTTCAGGGTGAAGAGGTCACCTTTTCGACACGATTTAGTGGTGAGCTTTGTGCTCGATATATCGGCGACGGTATTGAGCTCGATTTTCCATCATTGCAGCCCCAACCGCACATCCCTGAACCTGCACTGCTTGCAGCGTTGAAGACGCCTGTGATCGCCGCAGCAATCCCCGAGATCCATCCGTGGAAAGCACTTTACGAGGTGGAAAATGAAGCGGCACTGCGTGCAATTGTGCCTGATTTTCCAGCGATTGCAGCGGCTGTAGATCACGCGGTTATCGTCACGGCTCGGGGTGAGCACCATGATTTTGTATCCCGTTTTTTTGCACCGAACTTGCGGGTTAACGAAGATCCCGTGACGGGCTCGGCGCATTGTGTGCTGACCCCTTACTGGGCAGACAAGCTGGGTTGCGACACGCTAAGTGCGGCACAAGTTTCCGAGCGGGGCGGGGAGCTACAGTGCGTACTAGCGGGAGATAGGGTTAAGCTGACAGGGCAATCTGTCACTTATGCTGTTGCCGACGTCGTGGGTTCCATAGATCTCAGGTAGGCCCTGTACGCCCGAGCAGTGCTGGTTTAGGTTCAACTGTCGCGACATCCCCGTTATTCAGGCAAATTGTGTAAAGCGTAGGCTTTTCGCTACGGGTTGTGGGCGGCCCCCGGCCTGGCTGACAATCCCAGGCCAAATCTTGAATACCCACTGGTTGGTCAGTGTTATGAGACGTGCCTCTCTTTAGAGAAGAATCTCGCGCTGTAGAGGGCGAACAATAAAGTGTATAGAAAAGGCATCAACTGGATGATTCCTTGGCCGTCTAGTTGGCCTCGGCAAAAGCAATGACAGCAGGTTTTAAAGACATTTTGAAAGCGGACACCATTCTTAATACCCAGGTTGCAGCGGCGGTTACTGTGATCGGAGATCGCTGGGCCTTCATGATTATTCGTGATGTGTATCTCGGCATTCGCCGATTTGAAGCACTCAAGCGCAGCACAGGCGCAGCGCGGGGCACGCTGGCGTCGCGGCTCAAAGCTTTAGTGGCTAATGGAATTTTGTACAAGCAGGTCTATGAATCAAGTTCGACGCGTCAGGATTATCGGCTAACAGACAAAGGCCTGGGTTTATACCCCGTGGTGCTAACGCTATGGGTGTGGGATTCACGATGGGCTAGTGGGAGTGACCTACCGCAGCAGCTTATTCACAAGGTATGTGGGCACGCTACAGTGCCTACTTACCAGTGTGGTACGTGTAGGGAAGCTGTAAAGTCGGCAGATGTTAGCTGGTCTGTAGGTCCCAGCTTTCAGGTATTGGCTGAGGTCCCACCGCGGCACCAACGTAGGACAAAATCCCCCTGTGAACAAGGTAATGGCGCCGTGAACGGGCAGCTCAATGCTTTGGATTGTATTGGAGATCGCTGGACATCACTTGTCTTGGCAGCCGCATTCTTTGGGTTACGCCGTTTTGACGACATCACCAGCGCGATCGGCATTGCTACAAATATTCTTTCCGACCGTTTGCGCCTTCTAGTCCAAGCCCAAATACTCGAAAAGGTGATGTACCAAGAACAGCCTTTACGCAACGAGTATAGGCTTACCGACAAGGGCAGGGACTTATACCCCTATGTGGTGGCTCTGCACGATTGGGCCAACCGCTGGTTGGTCGAGCCCGGCAAAGGCGCGTTACTTTTACAGCACACGCCTTGCAACACCGCGCTGCGAGGGGAAATAATCTGCAGCCACTGTCAGCTTACCCTTTATCCTCAGGACGTCACCTATGGGCCTGTTTAATGCGTCAACAGCAGCGTCCGGCCCTATCCTAGTCGACACATTTATGTTGCTGACGGCGCTTATTTACAACCAACCCATCGCCCTCGAGTTGGATGAACGCCGCACCGAGTTCAGCGTTTCAGAACTCACTAATTAGCATGGTTTAGTGAGCGCTCTGTGCGCACGGGGGTACCACCCCTTATCGAACGCGCAGAGGTAAACGACTCAGGGGTTCGTTTGCGCTGCCAGCTGTCCTTCAAGCCAGGTGTCCATACGCACCTCAAGAGCATCCAGCGGAATGGCCCCAGCTCCCAGTAAATGGTCGTGAAAGCTTCGAATATCAAAGGCAGTTCCCAGTGCAATTTCCGCGTTCTCTCGGAGTTCCAGCATCTTGAGTTGCCCAATTTTGTAGGCGAGTGCCTGCCCCGGCCAGCCTATGTAGCGATCAATCTCATTCACAATATCGGCTTCTGTTTTTGCCGCATTGGCCAAAAAGAAATTGATGGCGCGCTCGCGACTCCAGCCGAAGTAGTGGATGCCGGTATCGACAACCAGACGCACTGCACGCCACATGTCGTAAACCAACTGTCCATAGCGAGAGTAGGGGTCCTGATACAGCCCCATGTCGTAACCGAGTCGCTCTGAATACAGTCCCCAACCCTCAACAAAGGCGGTGACTCCGCTGCGCCGTCTAAACTCTGGTAAGTCGGTCAACTCACCTGCCAGCGCAATTTGCAGGTGATGGCCAGGAACACTCTCGTGGACACTCAACACTTCCATCTCAAACTTGGGGCGGACTTCGGGCTTATACAAATTCACGTAATACCAGCCGGGCCGTTTCCCATCTGGGGTGGGCGGCATGTAGTACGCCGTCGTGGTGTCAGGGGCTATTTCATCAGGAATGGGTCGCACACCATAGGGTATTCGCGGTAATTTCCCGAAGAGCTTTACCAGCTCGGGATCAAGACGTTTGGCTACTGCTTGATAGCCCTCGAGAAGTTCCTCTGGTGTATCGTAATAGAACTGGGGAGCAGTCCGGAGAAAGTCGTTGAACGCCGCGAGCTCTCCGTCGAAACCGACCTCGGCGATGACGCCTTCCATTTCACCACGAATCCGCGCGACCTCATCAAGGCCAATCTGGTGAATGGCTTCCGGCGAGAGGTCTGTGGTCGTAAAGTGTTGCACCAAAAATCTGTAGGCAGCTTTGCCGCCCTCAAGACTCCCTATGCCCGGTTCGGGTCGACTTGCGGGCAAGTAGCTGTCCTTAATAAACGCCCCAAAATCACGGTAAGCAGGGTTAAGTTGGTCTGTAATCACGGTCTTTGCTTCGGCTTGCAAAGCCTTTGCTACCGCAGGGTCGATATTGTCCGATATCTCTGCAAAGGCCTTGTAGAATGGGCTTGCTTGCGGGGTGGTAGTGACCACCCGCTCAATCTGCTCGGGAACACGTTGAATGATTATGGCGGCTTGAACCCTATTTTTAGCCATGCCTTCGGCCAGCAGTTCTTGATACTGCTGCAGCCGATCGGGCAGCGCGCGCAAGCGAGTTAACCAGTCTCGGTAGTCTTGCTCACTATTAAACGGTAAACGCTCCGCCATGCCATGGGCATGCTGCGGGCCCGAACGCATATTGATCGGCATCAAATGCAGACCCTGCTCGTAGGCCGCGCGTTCATCGTTAATTTCACGCAGTAACATACTTCGATTAAGACGGACCTCGCTAGACAGGCTGGCCGGCTCAATAGCGCCCAGCTGCTGTGAAAAGGTGCTCAGTGCCTCTTGTCGCCGTGCTTCTGATGCCAGACTCATATCGGTCCATGATGCGTTACCAGAGCGGTCGCCGTAGCCCAGCCGCATTTCTGGGTAGTTATCCAAACTCCATGCCCAGTGTTCGGCAATGGCCCTTCCAACAGCCTCATCAGCCGCGTCAGTAGCAAGGGCGATAGTCGATGCGCCCAGCATAAAAAAACCGCCGATCAGGCGGTTCAGTCCTGTTATTTTTAAAAACATGGGCTTCACCGGCCCAAGATTGAGCGGGCAACCAGCTCTCGCATAATTTCAGACGTGCCCCCATAAATCGGCTGAATACGGGCGTCCACGTAAAAGCGTGAGATGGGGTATTCCGTGGTGTAACCGTAACCACCGAAGCACTGCAAACACTGGTCAGCAACTCGGCACTGCATTTCGCAACTGGCGAGTTTTAGCATGGCAGCTTCTTCGCTACTGAGATCATCGTTGGCATATTTTTCCGTGCACTTTTCATAAAAAGCCCGGTTAATGGCGATATCGGTTTTGACATCAGCAAGCTTAAATCGAGTGTTTTGAAAGCTGCCCACTTTTTGCCCGAAAGCTTCACGTTCTTTAACGTATTCAACGGTGACGTCGAGAGCGCCCTCAGAAGCAGCCACAGCTTGGGCAGCAATGCCCAATCGTTCTCTGGGGAGTTCATCCATGAGAATTGCGAAGCCTTTATTCGCTTCACCCAGTAGGGCATTGGCAGGTAGGCGCACATCGGTAAAAAATAGCAGTGCCGTATCGGACGTGTGCTGACCGATTTTTTCGATTTTCTTCGATTTTTCAAATCCCGGTGCGTGGGCATCAACTAGAAATAAGGACGTGCCCTTGGCGCCTTTACCCGGGTCTGTAATGGCGGCAACGATAACCAGGTCAGCGTGAATGCCATTGGTAATAAATATTTTGGACCCATTTAACACCCATTCATCACCATCGCGGACTGCGTTGGTACGAATGCTTTGTACGTCTGACCCCGCGCCCGGTTCGGTCATGGCGAGGGCACCTACGCACTCACCGGCCACCATTTTGGGCAGCCAATGCGCCTTCTGTTCCGGTGTGCCATGCCGGCTTAAATACGGAGCGATGATATTAGAGTGAATCCCGTAAGCCGAGGCAAAACCACCAAAACACATGTAGGACAGCTCTTCTATCATGGCGAGGGTGACGTGAGGTGTGGTGCCTGCGCCGCCGTACTCCTCGGCAACATCGGGGCATAACAGACCCGCCGCGCCCAGGGTATTCCAAAGTTCACGAGGCACCATATGATCCTCTTCCCACTGTTCGTAATGTGGTGAGATCTCTTTTTCAAAGGCGCGCCGCGCCATATCGCGGAACAGCTGCATTTCGTCAAGATTTACGGCTTGATTCATGATTACGTTGCCTTCTTATCGTGGGCTGGGAATTATGCCCAAAACTGGCAGCCGCTGAAAGGAGGTGTCATTTTGGGCTGGTAAGACCATAATTACTGGGGCGTTTTATTTTTTTACGGCATTGAGGCATGAATCTGGCCACAGTTCATGCGCCTAAAGCTGTGTGGAGATTCTGTTATGCAAAAACTGAGCGTCAAATTACTGCATCGCGCGGCTGGCTTTTCGTTGATCGAACTGATGGTGGTGATAGCTATCATCGGCGTATTGGCGGTGGTAGCGCTTCCCGCCTATCAGAGCTATGTGAAGCGCTCAGAATTTGCGCAAGTTATTGAGGATTGGGATGCACTCAAAGTCGCTCTCGAACTTTGTTGGGAAATAGAGGGCGATTTACGGCAGTGTGACAAGTCCAATGGTTCAATTGCCAGTGCCATCAAAGGCCTACCGGGTGTTGATGTTCGTATCTACACCAGCGCTACCCCTTACACAACGCAGGTTCGGCTGTATAGCACGACGGTAAATCTTGCCGATGGTTCAGACGCTGGGATTCAATATGGGGCTGCCGCAGTAAAGGGGGGGAGGTTGGCTTGGGGTGTCACTGAAAACGCTTCTAGCTGCCTGTCTGAAGGTATTTGCAGCTTGTGATCTTGAGTGCGAGTAAGAATTCCGCAACGGTGTTTGAGACCAGCGCACACGACGCTATTGCCTGTTGCGCTGACGAGCTCCCTAAAAGCGCTGAACTGACTTGTCGATCCTCAGCGTTAACTATTTATGAATATTAACGTGCGCGCCAACCGGGCGCCTGTCGATTTTGAAACGCATTATTCGGCGATTCAGGAGGAGGGCTATACGGTATTTACTGGTGTGCTTTCCGACGCTGAAATTACAGCCTATCGGGCAGCACTTCAGCCTTGGCTAGATCGAGACCTCCGTGGGCGTAACGTCTTTGAGGGCACCCATAGTCATCGCGTTTACGCCATGCTTGCGAAAGACCCAATATTTGCTGAGTTGGTCGCACATCCCATCGCATTAACTCTTGCGGAACACTTTCTTGGGGAGAGCTGTCTGTTATCGGCTTGTTTGGCGATTGATCTAATGCCGGGAGAAACTGCTCAACCTTGGCACACAGATGACGGGCATACTTCTCTCAAGCCACCCCATGACGTTGTAGGAATTTCGGCATTTTGGGCTCTGTCAGACACCACAGTTGAAAATGGCGCGACCGAGGTGCTTCCCCGGTCCCATCGTTGGGTAGAGAGTGATCTGCCTGGCGCCTTAAGTGATATCGACTTTGACAATTCAGACCGCCTTGAAGCAGCGGTAGATTATGGATTTCATCCTGACGCGAAAACGGTCACACTGACCGCGGGCTCATTAATGGTGGCCCGGGGCGACCTGTGGCATCGTGGCGGCGCGAATCGCTCAGATCAGTCAAGGCTGGTTATTACTCCGCAGTATTGTGCGGGCTGGTTACGCCCTCTGGAGACCATGCTGCTAACGATGGCACCTGAGCAAGTTGTTGCTTTACCCGAGCGTGTGCAGGCTTTACTGGGCTACTCGATACATTCGCCTTTTATGGGCTACGTCGATGGCATGCACCCAAAGCGAATTTTAGGTGCGTAATGCGCTGGGTTTCGCTATGTTCTCGTTCCGCGAGTTTATGTTTTACGACTAAATTAATAACCGAGGTGATCTCATGAGAGAGTACAAACAGTTTTACATTAACGGTGAATGGGTAGCACCTTCTGCGCCCAATGACTTTGAGGTGTTTGATCCCGCCACCGAGGAGGTCTGCGCGACCATTTCTTTGGGTAATGAAAGCGATGTTGATAAAGCCGTTGCAGCGGCTAAGGCGGCCTTTGAGACCTTTAGTCAAACCTCGATTGAAGAGCGTGTGGCCCTGTTAGAGCGAATTTGTGAGATCTACCAGCGTCGGTTGGGGGATATCGCTGAGGCGATACGTTTGGAGATGGGTGCTCCTATTAAGCTCGCTTCCACCGCTCAGGCTTTTGCGGGGCTGGGTCACATTGCTGAAGCAGCAAAGGTTCTGAAAACCTACGCATTCACCGAAGACCTGGGTGAGCACCGTGTTGTAAAGGAGCCGATTGGTGTTTGCGGCTTGATTACCCCTTGGAATTGGCCCCTTAATCAGGTGAGCTGTAAGGTGGCTCCAGCGATTGCCGTGGGCTGTACTATGGTATTGAAGCCCAGTGAAATTGCACCACTGTCCTCTTACATTTACGCTGAAATTCTTCACGAAGCGGGTGTGCCAGCAGGGGTTTTCAACTTGGTTAATGGTGATGGGCCAACAGTCGGTACGGCACTATCTGTACACCCTGACGTTGACATGATGTCTTTCACGGGCTCTACCCGGGCTGGATCGCTGGTTGCTCAAAATGCTGCGCCAACGGTCAAGCGAGTGACTCAGGAGTTGGGAGGAAAATCCCCCAACATTATCCTTGAGGATGCCGATCTTGAAGCGGCGGTGACTCGAGGAGTGCTGCATATGTACAACAACACTGGTCAGTCCTGTAACGCGCCATCGCGCATGCTAGTGCCACGAGACAAGCTGGGTGCCGCTGAGGCGATTGCCGCGAAGGTGACTGAAACCATGGTGTCAATTGGTGATACAGCCGATGAGAACACGACCATGGGGCCCGTTGTTTCAAAGGTGCAGTGGGATAAAATTCAGGGGCTTATTAACAAGGGCATTGAAGAGGGCGCCAAGGTGGTTTGCGGTGGTGCCGGTTTGCCTGAAGGGATTGATAAGGGTTATTACGTTCGACCTACGGTTTTCTCTGAGGTTAATAACGACATGGCCGTTGCCCGGGAGGAAATTTTTGGTCCTGTGTTAACGATGATTCCCTACGATTCCGAGGAAGAGGCTATAAAGATTGCCAACGACACTCCGTACGGTCTTGCCGGCTATGTGCAGGGTGAGGACATTGATCATGCTCGTCGGGTGGCGGCAAAAATTCGTGCGGGCAACATTCACTTGAATGGCGCCTCAGGAGGCATGGACGTGCCATTTGGCGGCTTTAAGCAGTCGGGTAACGGACGCGAGTGGGGATCTCACGGGTTCACGGATTACCTCGAAATTAAAGCCATTGAAGGCTACGGCGCGGCTTAGCGTCATAGGCGTAAATCAAAGTAGGGCGCTCTAGGGCGCCCTTTTTTTGTCGCTGGGTGAGCCGCTGATTCGGCGGTCGTGTAGAGAAGGTCGTAGGAGAGAAAGACGGTGACACAGGTTATTCTGGCAGTGGATCAAGGAACAACCGGCACAACCATTGCAGTCATGGCTGCTGACGGTAGGCTGTTGGGTAGTGTTAACCATGAGTTCCCCCAAATTTATTCCAAGCCGGGCTGGGTCGAGCATGAACCTGAGGCCATATGGTCCTCCGTGTTAAAGGGTATACGCGCTGTTGTGCGCAAGGGCCTTGCAAAGCCCGCCTCAATAGTAGCGATAGGCATTACAAACCAGCGTGAAACAGCCTTATTGTGGGATCGCGACTCCGGGAAGCCTTTGAACAATGCCGTGGTTTGGCAGTGTCGTCGTACCACTGAGTTTTGCGAAGCATTGAAAAAAGAGGGTCACGAGCCTGCGATTCGCAGCAAGACCGGTCTTGTGCTGGATCCTTATTTCTCGGCCAGTAAATTTCGTTGGCTTTTAGATAATACGCCGGGTATTGGTCGGCGTTTAAATCAGGGGAAGGTGGCAGCAGGAACCATAGATTCTTTTCTGCTGTGGCGGCTTACAGGAGGAGCCATTCATGCGACGGATGTGTCGAATGCCTCGCGCACATCGTTACTAAACCTTGAGACTCAGGCTTGGGATGAAGATTTACTGAAATTATTTGGTGTGCCGAGACACATGCTGCCAGAGGTCGCCCCCTCCAGTGCGATCTTGGGCCATACCAAGGGTCTGCGTGACCTTCCCGATGGCATTCCCATCGCCGGAATGGCGGGTGACCAACAAGCGGCATTGTTTGGTCAGGCTTGTTTTAAGGCGGGCGATGCAAAATGCACCTTCGGCACCGGTTCGTTCATTCTCATGAATACAGGGGCTGATCGTCTTAAATCTGAAGGAGGGCTGCTCACTACCATTGGCTGGCAGTTAGGTCGTGGAGGTCCGGTTAGTTTCGCCCTTGAAGGTGGTGCCTTTGTGTGTGGTGCTGCGGTGCAGTGGTTACGAGACGAGTTGAGCATTATCAAAACCGCTCCAGAAATAGAGGCGCTTGCCGAAACAGTGGAGAGCAGCGGTGGGGTGGAGTTTGTGCCTGCCCTTGCCGGTTTAGGCGCGCCCCATTGGGATCCTGAGGCTCGTGGCACAATCTGTGGCCTCACTCGCGGTAGTGGTCGGGGGCATATTGCCAGAGCGACGTTGGACGCCATGGCGCTTCAAAATGC
>ENA-UZXB01000969-UZXB01000969.1-metagenome-genome-assembly--contig:-Day-2-1m-contig-969_pt1 | contig 10553 bp, 10 predicted proteins | sample MGYA00260339_ERZ794899 | MGnify/ENA metagenome assembly ERZ794899 | reverse complement strand
TCAACCGTCATTAGCAGGATACATTTTAAATCAGTATTCAACTAAAGATTTTAATCAGAAAGAAATAAAAAGAACAATTGACTCAGCCTATTCAAACCGTCAAAACTTTGGCACAAAGTACTACGAGGATGATGTTGCTATAAGTAAAATTAAGCAACAACTTAGAAGGGGAGTTCCAAAAAAGGAGATTCGTCAGCAATTTGAAAATACGGCTATTGGTGGCGATGTAGTAAGTGCTGTAATACATAAAGTAGAAGATGAAAATAGTAAATACATATTTTGGACTAAGAGTGACAAGGGAGTTGTTAAGATTGTTCATATAGAATTTAAAAGATTTTTAGAAGATAATGGATTCAGTAAGTACTGCCCAGAGGGAAGCAAGAACTATGTTTTTGTCAGGATAGAGAGTAATTTAGTTGACCATACGTCTGAAAAGGAAATTAAGGACTTCGTACTCAAGCACTTACTAATGATAGACGATATTAGTATTTACAACTACTTTGCTGACTCTGTCAGGTTTTTTAGGGAAGAGTTCCTTACACTTTTAAAAACCATTGACATATTTTTTATTGAAGACACCAAGGACACTGCATACCTATACTACGACAATTGCGCTGTTGAGATAAAAAAAGGCAATATTAGAATAATGGATTATAGTGACCTAGAGGGGTATGTATGGAGGGATCATATTATTGGTAGAAAGTTTAAGGTATGTGGTGTAGGTGACTGCACGTATCAGACTTTTATAAAAAATATTTGCGGAGGAGAGAAGGAAGGAGAGAGGATAAAAACAATGGAGAGTACGATTGGATTTCTACTTCATGCTCATAAAAATTTAAGCTATTGTCCTGCAGTTATATTAAACGATGAGATTATAACAGACAACCCAGAAGGTGGTACGGGTAAAGGTATTTTTATGAAGGCAATATCACAGATGAAAAAGGTGGTGACAATAGATGGAAAGTCTTTTGCTTTTGAACGTTCTTTTGCATATCAATTAGTGTCTGCAGACACACAGATACTTGTGTTTGATGATGTTAAAAAGTACTTTGATTTTGAAAGATTATTTTCTGTTGTTACTGAAGGTATGACATTGGAGAAGAAAAATAAAGATGCTATTTCTATTCCATTTAGTAAGTCCCCAAAAATAGCTATCACAACAAACTACGCAATTAAAGGAAGTGGTAATTCATTTGCTCGTAGAAAGTGGGAGGTTGAACTTAGTCAACACTATAATAAAAATTACACTCCACTTGATGAATTTGGAAAGTTAATTTTTGGTGATTGGGATGACGATGAGTGGTGTCAGTTTGACAACTATATGATTAAAAACCTACAATTATATTTAAGTAACGGATTATTAAAGTCTCACTCTGTTAATCAAAAAATAAGAAACTTAGGTGCTGATACAAGTCATGAGTTTATAGAATGGTGTGGACTTATTGAGGGAGAGATGGATAATCTATTAGTTGCAAAAAATAGAAAAAGTTACAAGCAAACTTTATATGTAGAATTTACATCTGAGTATCCCGACTATGGTCCAAAGGCGAAGATGTCTATTACAAGAAATAGATTTTACAAGTGGCTTGTTGCTTATGCTAACTATAAATTTGGATGTAACCCTGAAGAGGGTAGAGATAGAGATGGAAGATGGATTCGATTCAGAGGTAAAGAAGAGTTTGAGGTTCAAAGTAAAATATTTTAAGGTATGATTGAATTTAGAGACTACCAGAAAGATATAATCAGTAGAGGTACTGATATTCTAAAAGACAACGGATTCCTTTATCTAGCAATGGAGGTTAGGACTGGAAAAACACTGACAAGTTTAGGTATTGCAGATAAGATGGGTGTGGAACACGTATTGTTTCTCACTAAAAAGAAAGCTATATCATCAATTGTTGGTGACTATGACCTTATGTGTCCAGCATCTTTTATATTGTTTACTATAAACTATGAGAGTATGCATAAGCTACCACAGAATATTAAGTGGGATATAGTTATCATTGATGAGGCTCATAGTTTAGGTGCTATACCTAAGCCTAACAAACGTGCTAAGGATGTAAAAGAATTAATCAAAAAGAATAAGAGTAAAGTAATTCTGATGTCAGGAACACCTACACCTGAGTCTTACAGTCAAATGTATCACCAGGTGTATGGTATTCCAAATAATCCATTTAGAGAGTATGTAAGCTTCTATAAGTTTGCAAAGGACTATGTAGATGTAAAACAGAGAAAAATAAACTCTATGATGATTAATGACTACTCTAGAGGTCTTGAAACAATAGTTGACAAGATGAATCCTTATACCATTAGATTTACTCAAAAGGAGGCAGGATTTGAGAACGACATAGTTGAGGGCGTTTTAGAGGTTGAGATGGATCAATTAACTTATACTTTAACGTCTAAATTAAAAAAAGATTTGGTGATTGAAGGGAATAAAGATGTAATACTTGCAGACACACCTGTAAAACTTATGATGAAACTTCATCAGTTGTATAGTGGAACGGTAAAGTTTGAGAGTGGCAACTCTATGATATTAGATTTAAGCAAGGCTCAGTTTATTTATGACAACTTTTGTTTAGTTAAGATTGGAATATTTTATAAATTTAAGGAGGAGTTAAACGCATTAAAAAAGGTTTATGGAGATCAGCTATGTACTGAGCTTGACGAGTTTAATTCAACCGACAAAACAATTGCACTGCAGATTGTTAGTGGTCGTGAGGGAATTAGCTTGCGTAATGCAGAGTTCCTGGTGTACTACAATATAGACTTTAGTGCTACAAGTTATTGGCAGAGTCGTGACCGAATGACAACCAAGGAAAGTAAACTAAGTAAAGTTTATTGGGTGTTTGCTAAGGATGGAATTGAGAAACAAATATACAAATCAGTGGTGCAGAAAAAAGACTACACACTAAAACACTTTAAAAAAGATTTATTAACTTTAAACTAAATAATATGAGTAGAATTGTAAAATTAAAAGTAAAATGTAACATTATAAATGATGACCACTACAATGTAAAATTTTGGATTGAGGAAGATAAGACTTTAATAGATGTTGACATAGACAAAGAAAATGTACGACACGTACTTGAAAAATTAGATAACGAATTACAACCTTAAAATTATGATAGAAGCACTAGGATGGATTTTTGTTGCAATAATTGTTGCAAAAGTAGGAAGACGAATAGCAGAAAAAATATTCCCAGAAGATTGGTAGTATGACTAAAGAAACTTTAGGAGAGTATTCAAAAACAACATGGATTTTTGGACACCCTCATTACACTTGGATTCCAATGATGAATCCAAAGTATTTAACAGAAAATAATCTTTGGGATTATGACAGAACAAAGGATACAAGGGAAGAGAATTAAACAATTAGAGTCAGAGGGTTACTATGTTATTAAGTTAATCAAAACTAATAAAAATGGAATTCCTGACCTGATTGCAGTTCATCCAGATGGCAAAATACTTTTCAGTGAAATAAAAAAAGAAGGTGGTAAGTTATCAGAGTTACAAAAATATAGACTAAAAGAATTAGAAAAACATGGCTTTAATACAGAGGTATACCGAGGATAATGATGACGATTTAATTTTAAAATACGACATGAGTTTTTATGTTTCAACATATATAAATGAATTACCTTCAAATCTTGGAAGTAAAATTAGCACGGCTCTTGAACAAATAAACTACGAGTTTTTTATAGATGATGGTGATTATTATTATTTAGGTGGTGTCATACAAAGAGACACTCCTTTCTTTTTTTCTGTGGCTTTATTAATTGAAGAGGGTCACAGACCATTTATAGCCGACATAAAAGAAGATGAACTTGACGAATATTTAGATTATGTAAAAGCAAAAAACACAATAAAAGATTATGAGAAATAAAAAGCTAATACAAAAAGCACAACAGATGTTAGACACTGTTACAAGTAAAGAGAAAAGAAATAAAATATTTAAAAAAATAATTAAATTAAAATTAAATGACAGAGCCTCTTGAATTACTAGAAGAAAGATTGAAAGAAATATTGCAAGCTGAAAACATAGCCAAAGATAACCAACTAGATGGCGAGGATATGGATGAGCTAAAATCAATAAGAACTAGGTATAATGTGTGCATTGACTTACTAAAGCTATCTCTTCGTGATGACTTCATATACAGAGGAGAGCCAGTTAAAACATCAATGGAGATGTACGTTACACAGTGGAAAAGCATCAGATATTTGAAAAAAATGCTTGCTCAAAAACAATAATTAAATTTTTTGTAATTTTAGGTTAAATTATATAATTAGAATATATGAAGTTTAGACCTAGGTTGGACGAGGAAGAGTATAGGATAATAAAAGAACATAGAGCTTTAATTAAGGAATGCAAAAAGGTGGGAATACCTTTTGAAAATGTAGACCATTATTGGCATAAAGGAAAACATTTTTCTGTACACGCAAAAAATGCAGGAGTATCTGTAATAAAGCTAAGAGAGATGATAATTAAGGAGATGGACAAACACTCTCCTTCCTACAAAAAGATAAATAGAAAGAAAAAAGATGAATCTCACTTATTAGTTATAGATCCAGCCGACATACATATAGGTAAGTTGGCTTCTTCATTTGAGAGCGGAGAAGACTACAATTCTCAGATAGCCGTTAAAAGAGTAAAAGAGGGTGTAAAAGGTATTATACAAAAGGCAAATGGATTTAATATAGACCAGGTTTTATTTGTTGGAGGTAATGATATATTACATATAGATGTGCCTACTAGAAAAACTACATCGGGAACACCGCAGGACACTGATGGGATGTGGTATGAGAACTTTTTAACTGCAAAAAAATTATACGTAGACATAATAGAGACGCTGCTAGGAATAGCTGACGTTCATTTTGTTTATAATCCAAGTAACCATGACTATGTATCTGGCTTTATGTTATCAGACTCTATTACCTCTTGGTTTAGAAAATCCAAGAACATAACCTTTGACTGCAGTATAGCTCATAGGAAAGGGTATCTTTACGGAAGCAATCTTATAGGAACTACACATGGAGATGGAGCAAAGATTGCCGACCTTCCTCTGATAATGGCAAATGAATTTTCTGATTGGTGGTCTAAAACAAAACATAGATATGTCTATACTCACCACGTACATCACAAGTCTAGTAAAGATTTTCATGGAATAACAGTAGAGTCTCTTAGGTCTCCAAGTGGAACAGACTCGTGGCATCATAGAAAAGGCTATGGTATTGGAGGTGTTAAAGCTGTGGAAGGATTTATTCATCACAAAGAACATGGACAAGTAGCAAGATTAACCCATATATTTTAAAATGAATGCATTAGATGAACAAAGAGTAAAATACATTAACCATCTTATGGATGATATACATAAACGGTCTAGTGATGTGTATGAAAGTATTATAGATAAAGATTTTAAAGAAGCAGAATACAACATCAATCAACTTATATCAACCTTAAATAATATAAAATCTAGTTTTAAAGACGAGATTTAGAAAAAAATTACTATATTTGTTGTATCAATTTTGTTTTGTTTGAATATAAACGATTGCTTTCATTTATATTTCTGATTAATAGCTAAAGAGCCTCCTAAACCGAGGCTCTTTTTATTTTATTAAAATAATTTACTTGAACTCTTTGATTTTCTTCTAGTTGAAGGTCCGAAAAGAGATGAGTTTTTTTCTTTTTTAGAAGGCGTGTAGTCATACATTTTATCTTTCTTCTGCTGTCTTAGTTTACGTTCCTTTCTCTTTAACTCTTTCTCTGCCTGTCTTGTTTCATATCCTGGAGAGTCAGGTCCAAATGTTCTCTCCCATAAAGAAAAGTCATACCTCTTCATATCAGTCTCACTGCTATAGCCTTGAAGCATTTCTGCTTTTCTTTTCTTTTTATTGGCAGCGTCTTTCTTAGCCTTCCGCAAGCCTTTATACATGTTTGCCAATACTATTTTTCTTACGTCTTTGTAAAAAGGAATAAACCCTAGCACACCAAATGTTTCTAGTGGAAGCCTTATAAACCTTTCATCTTGTTGCCTTTCAATAGCGTCTGGTTCTACTCTATCTGATTCAAATATTTTATTTACCCCAAACTCAAAAGCTTTTATCATAGGACTGTATGCTGCAAATAAATTTGGAGCTATGTCTGCAAACTGAGGTGGTCTACCACTTTTACCTTCTGGAATAATAGTGTACTGTATAGCATCCCTATACTTGTCGTACTCACCATCTCTCAGGAATTGACCATACCTTTCATTAAGGTCTTCTATACCTAGGTTTATAATACTTTTTGTGGCATTACCAAAGTCCCTTCCTAATGCTAAAGATGTAAACGCTGAGAGCATTGCTTGTCCTAACATCTTATCAATAGACTTCATTCCTTGTTCGTCATCGTCTTCAAACTGAAAGTTTGAGAAGTCATAGTCTTCTTCCTCATCATCTTCAGTTAGTCCCTTAATGCTTTCTGCTACTAGTGTACCCATAAATGTATAAGCCATCATACGAGTGGTTACACCTGCAAGTAGTGCAGCACCCTGCTTCTTACTTACTTGTCCGTTACCTACGGCAGCCATTATTCCTGTCCTTGCAGTTATGTATTCAAATATTAAAAACCTAGTCATGAATCCATTAAAAGCATTAAATCCTCTTAAAAGAACACCTTGATTTGGCTTTACAGTCCCTTTAAGGATTCCCATAAAAGCATTGTCGGTAGCTCCCATAGCCACTGATCTGTTGTCTGCTAGTGTCTTGGCATCATTTAACTCAGTAGTATATTGATTCATATAAGCCTCGTCATTGGATGCAATCTTGTTAAAGTCTGGAGACTTACCTGTAAGTTGTTTAAACCTATTTTCAAATGCACCAAACCACATCGGCTGCATTACTAGTTTATCAGGTGCGGATATCAATGAATCAGCAGTGAACTCTACACCTTTTATCCATCTCTGACCAGTCTTGTTCCAAAATTTTAATATTGTATTTTGAACTTTTCCTTTAGCTTTACTAGCAGTAACACCTGCTGCTTGATTTAAAATTCCTGTATCCACAAACTTACCAGACAGTCCTGTTGAGAATACTCTGTTTGTTTGTGTACTGTTAAGGTTATTCATAACCTCTTTGCCTTCAGGACTTGCTAAAAGTTTTCTGTTTTTTATTCCTGCTATTATCCCTTTAGGGTCTATAAAAGCTCCTGCAAGTATGTTACTCAAAAGTTCATATGAAGCTCTAGGAACTCCTGCAAGTATTGCTCTGTATCCTTGCTTTTGTATATAGTCTACTGCTTGGTCAGCAATAGTGTTCTGAGTTAATGCATTACTCAATAGGTTTTCTATTGATTCCACAGAAGCATCACGAATAGCATTAAACTTTCTTCTTGCGTTTACAGGTATGTTACCATCCTTATCTGATAGATTTTTTTCTATCTGATTAAGTGTTCTTCGGGCAGTTCTAATTGGCTCTGTTAAATTAAAGTCCATTAAAGTATACTTAGCACCTCTTTGAACAGACGCATACACATCAAAGTTTAAAGGCGATACCTTACCTGTTCTCTCAATTAAACTCTTTGCTTTTGTGGATGGCTTTAAGTATTTGTTAAACATATCAGATATCTGAGACGTCTCCGTTTCAATAATGTCTGACTTAGAAACATCAGGTATAACACTCAAGTGAGTATAATTTTTAAGAGGTGTAATCTTGTTTCCTCTAATTATATTAGCAGTATAAACCGCCTTGTCAGTCATAGACTTGTTTATCTCTTCTAAAGCTCTAATTGAATTTCTTTCTGCAACATTAAAGGATTCATATAACTGGTCAATATCAAAAGGCTTAGTTTCATTAGCAGTATATTTATCAAGTATCTCCTGAAGCATTATAGCATCAGTCTCGGTGTAGCTTGTTGTCTCTGTCTTTATTCTTTTTATAGTGGCTTTCAAAAAGTCTTCAACACTATTTACCTGCTTACTGTCTGGGTTACTTAAAAACTCTTGCTGAATAAGGTAAGACATCTGCTTATACTTAGACATGATAACTTTATTTGGGTCTCTACCAAAAGATTTAAACACTGCCTGCTCTACCTTTTCTATTTTAGCCTGCACCTCTTTTATAGCCTTAGTATATTTAGCTGAAGCTTCAGCAGACCTTTTAAATATAGAGTTAAATATATCTTTTGTTTTAAAGTCTCCAAACACTTGGTCAATATAAAAGGTAGGGTTACGTCTTATTAATTCCAAAGTCGGAGTTTTCCCTGTTCTTCCAAACTTAGATTTTAGGTTTGCATAAATCTTACTCAGTGGTAGTAGCTTACTTCTGTTGATTGCGTTAGTACCTAACTTGGCATCATTGATTGCATTCATTTTACCTACCATTATTTGAGCATAGTGTGGCAGGTATCCGTTGTTTATGTTGTCAATTACTTTAAATAAATTTTTCAAGTCATCCAAAGACAAATCATTAACTGCGTCAGTTTTTAAAAGTTTCTTAAACCTTTTAGCTAAGTCTCTTTCTAGCCTACTTGGGAAAACCGATGGGTCAACTTCTTTTGTTTCATTAATATCCTCAATAACACCCTGTCGTTCTGCTTCAATTTCTTCTTCAGTTTTAGGTGTTGCAGGCTCAGTGGGTTTAATCTCAGACTTGTACTTCTTCATTACCTCATACTCACGTTCGGTAATAACCTCATTGTCAAGCATCTGTTTGATAGTTGCAGCATAGTCTACTCCATCATCACCCATAACCTTATCAGCGTTCTCATACCTATCTGCAAGCTCAATAGCCATAGACTGCTCTTCATCTAACTGCTGAAGAACATCCTCAGTTAGGTTTGTAACTTGCTCCATAGAAGGCAATGATAAAACACTTTCTCTCTTTCCAAATATATTAATCAACTCCATGTACTGATCTAGTACAGAGTCAGGTATTAAGGATGGCTTTACAGAGAACAGTCTCTGTAGTTGCTCTGCTAATCCTTCAGCGATACCTATCTTGGTGGATGCATTCTTTCTAGCCTTTCCTTTCTTGGCATTCGCTATCATCATCTTGTTTCCGTAATCAGCGTTATTAAACACCTTTGTCATGTACTCCACAAACCTTTCGACAGTGATTGGATTGTTAAAGTCATCAGGAACTTTGTTTATTACAGACACCATCTTACTTGGTGTAATTTTTCCTTCTTTTGTAAGTTCTCTTAGTGAGGCAACAATATCCTTCTTGATATCCTTGGCTCTTTTTTTCTGGTCGTTAAGAGCTTTAAATATTTTTCGTTGTTCGTCTAGAGTTATCTTTAAAACATTCTTAATCTCTGTGATTGCCTTCTTTATAGATGACGTTCTCTTTCGTGTTGGCTTCTTACTAGGCTTCTGCTTACGAGACTGAGGTCTTTTAAATAAATCGTTTACTTTTTTTCCTCTGCTATCAACTAAAAAGAAGCTTCCTGTTCTAGCTTTCTTTACACCATAGTCACCTTCTGCTCTTGAGATTGCTCTCTTTAAAAAGTAGGAGTCTGCATTTGGAGGAAAGAAACCTGTCTCCGACATATTAAAATCTCTCGCAGCTTGTTGAATTGTTTTCTGCTTACGAGACTGAGGTGCGTCTTCAAGATATTTAATTAGCTCACTGTTCTTATTTCTTTTTTTATAATTTTGTAGAGATTTTTCATATCCTTCAACTCCACCATTTGTTTCTCTGTTTAAAATCATTTCAAGTGATGATAATGTTTTTAATTCACGAGGACTCATCTTTGAACTATGCACTATCTTGTAGTCGGAAAGTTGACCTAAAGCTACCTCTTGACCTTCTGTTCTTTGGTTAAAAGGAATGTTTTCTATATCTGTTTCTATTACAACAAAAGAATCGTCTCGCCTATAAGGACTTCCTAATTTAGAAAAGAACAATCCACCAACTGCTTTTTGTTTTTCAAAATCTATTCCATTTTCTAAAATATCATTTAAATTTTCTACACCATTAGTTGAGTGATATAAATGAACTTTACCACTTGTAATTGAACCATTTTTATTTTTTATTTGTTTAGGTTTGGTCGGAAGTTTTTGACCTTCTTTAAGTGTTTTTAATATATCTGACTTTGTTTTCTGCTTACGTGACTGAGGTGCGTCATATTTAGCTCCTGTAAATTCTTTTCCTTCAGTTGTAAATACTCCAACCTGACCAGTAATGGTGTCGTTAAGAGGAACTATTTTATCCTGGTTTTCTTTTAAAGCCTTATTACTTTCAAAAGGTTTTACTCCTTCTGCAGTAGATAAAGTAATATGTGGGAACTCATTGTTAGACAAATCATTCTCTACTAATAAAACATCTACCTTATCAGTGGTTAATCTACCAACAATTTTAATAGGTTTATTTTGTCCAATAGGTAATCCTGAAACATCTTTAGGTTTAAACTCGATAGTAGAATGATGAGAGTATAAATTAGGGTACTCTTGATTATACTTACTAGTAACTTCATTTGTATCAAAAAATATAGCACTATAGACAACGTCTTTATTTTCTATCTGCTTACGAGACTGAGGTGCTACTATATCACCACTAGCTTTTGATAACTTAGC
>ENA-UZXB01013538-UZXB01013538.1-metagenome-genome-assembly--contig:-Day-2-1m-contig-13538_pt1 | contig 10571 bp, 3 predicted proteins | sample MGYA00260339_ERZ794899 | MGnify/ENA metagenome assembly ERZ794899 | reverse complement strand
GTAGTAATATCTACATCAGTTAAGTCATCAATACTAGCCGCCGCTATACGAGCATCTGCTCTGGCATTTGTAAAATAAAGGTTAGTTCCCTCAGATAAATTAGTTGTTGATTTAGAAGTAAATCTTGTATCAAATCTAGCATCTGTATAATATAAATTTGTACCTTCTGATAAGTCAGTTGTACTTTTACTGCTAAGATCTAAATTAGCACCTACTTGTAATGCTATACGTGCGTCTGCTCTGGCATTTGTATAGTAAAGGTTAGTTCCTTCACTTAAATTAGTTGTTGATTTAGAAGTAAATCTTGTATCAAATCTAGCATCTGTATAGTAAAGGTTTGTAGTTCCTTCACTTAAATCATCTGTATCAGCGGCAGTAATCCTGGCGTCAGCACGAGCGTCTGTATAGTAAAGGTTAGTAGTTCCTTCACTTAGGTCGTCTGTGTCAGCAGCAGCAATTCTAGCATCAGCACGGGCGTCTGTATAGTATAAATTTGTGCCTTCGGTTAAGTCAGTTGTAGTAGCAGCCGCTATACGAGCATCTGCTCTAGCATTTGTAAAATAAAGGTTTGTAGTTCCTTCACTTAGGTCGTCTGTGTCTTTTGCTGTAAACGCACTATCAAAATCACTCTGACTAAAACTATCGCCAGGAATAAATTTACTATTAGCATTGTCCCATATCAGTGCTTGTCCACTTGTTGGTGCTGCTGTAGTAATATCTACATCTGGAAAGTCTCCAACACTACGATTACTTAAACTAGTTACTGTACCAGCACTTCCAGTTACATTACCAGTAACGTTACCTACTAGATCAGCAGCCAAGTCTTTATTCATTGTCCAACGNNTTGCGGCACCACTTGCTAATGTTAAGTTTAAATCATCTACACTAACTGTTGTACTATTAATAGTAGTGGTTGTACCGTCTATTTGTAAGTCGCCTGCAATAACAACTTTCCCTGTGTTGTCTCCAACACCTGCTGGGTCAATTGTAAATACTGCTGGACCAGCTATATAACCTGTAGATGTAATATTTCCAAAGGTTACATTATCTGTAGTGCGCACTGTTTGATCCGCATCACTAAGATCAGTAATACTAGCAGCCGCTATACGAGCATCTGCTCTAGCATTTGTGTAGTAAAGGTTTGTACCTTCTGCTAAGTCAGTTGTAGTTTTACTACTAAGGTCTAAATTAGCACCTACTTGTAACGCAATGCGAGCATCTGCTCTAGCATTTGTAAAATATAAATTAGTACTACCTTCTGCTACTGTATCAGTATCACCTTGTGTATATGATATAACACCTGTACTACTGTTATAACTTAAACTACCAGTGGCACTGATAGCTGATCTTGCTCTAGTATCTGTATAGTAAAGGTTAGTAGTTCCTTCACTTAAATCATCTGTATTAGCAGCAGTAATTCTAGCATCTGCTCTAGCATCAGTATAATAAAGGTTTGTGCCTTCTGANNTACCAGTTAAATTACCAGTAACATCAACAGTAATGGTTGATGGTAACCCAAGTGTAATAGTTTGTCCACTAGCAGTTGTTACTATTTCATTGGCAGTTCCTGAAATAGCAAGTGTTTGACTGTCTAAATCTATGGCTCCTGATCCAGTGTCACCAGTAAAATCTAAATCAGCAGCAGTAACAACGGAATCAACATATGCTTTAGTTGCGGCGTCTTGTGCTGAAGTTGGATCTGTAACATTAACAATTTTGTTACTAGCCATATCTAGTTCGCCTTGTAGTGTTACGTTACCACTACTATCAACTGCGATTAAATCATGGTTTTCAATACCAAGTAATTCTAAACCAATTAAATCAGCATCGCCTGTAAGTAATACTTCAATTGTATCATTTGATCCAGGTGTTGCTAAGAATGTAATGGCACCAGTTGAACTGTTTAATGTAAAGTCATCTGTTAAGCGAAGTAAAATACCATTTAAAAATACAAGTACTTTTTGTACACCTGGAGAGTTAGTTTGGAAAACAGTAGTAGTTCCATCACCTACAAACTGTCGTAATGTAAATGCAGCTTGTTCTCCGCCAGTTGTAGCTGATACCCAAGCCGAGCCAGTATATATTAGTAAGTCTAGTGCAGTTACACTATCATACCAAAGGTCACCTGAATCAGGATTAGCTGGTGCTGATCCTTGGTACACACTTGGTCTATCAAATTCTAATAATCCAAATCCGTTTGTTTTTAAATATGTTCCATCAGTACCATCTGATTCTGGTAATCTATATGCGCCGCTTAGTACTCTACCACCACTAGTATATGCTGAAAATCCTGTTGTACCATTTATACTTGTAGATAAACTTTGATCACTATAAAGAGCAATCGTACTCACTGATAATACATCAACATAATAGCTATTACCATTAAGTTGTGTAGTGCCAGTTATATCTTCTATTGTAATTAATTTTCCGTCAGTTAATCCGTGACTACCTGTAGTTGTAATAACCAATGGGTTTGCTAAACTTATGCCACTAATGTTAATACTATTAGGAGTAATAGCAAGTCCAGCAAATTCTGGTTTACTATCATGAAATACTTTTTGTCCAATACTCAGTGGACTACCTGATGTACCTGCTCCTAATATAGTATCATCAGTTGATACTGTGGTTAGTGAACTATTACCAAGAGATTGTAAACTTTGATCAAAATCAGCTAGCACATCAGCAAGATTGTTACTTGTACTATTTGTAAATGCGGATGTATCAATTGCTACAGTATCTTCGTTTACTGTTATTTGACCGGTTGCTGTATCAACAGTTAATCCAGCATCTGCGTAGAACCATTGTCTAGTTCCATTAATATCACTACCAAATAAGCCACGTAAACTACTATGCGCACTAGGCACACCTGTGTCTGGTTCGGCATTCTTTAAATCTAAATATGAATAGCGGTTTGCGTCAGCGTTTGTGCTGGCAACTTTTTTTACTCTTCCGCTTAGTAGTGATAAATTGTTATTACGCATTTAATGATTCCAATACACTTAATGTAAGTTTTAATGTAGTATTAGCACTTGCGCTTGTTTTTATACTGTCACCTGCTTCTAGTACTAATTTACCAGTAAGCAATGATCCAGCATCTGATCCAGGAATTGTAAAATCCTTTACCAGTTCTGTTTCTGTTGTAGCACTAGTATCATAATGACTAAATGTCACTGTTGCGTCTGTTCCAGTAATATTAGCAACTTGCGCCATTAATATGATACCAGTGAACCCAACTGGTGCTGTATAAACTACTGTGTTAGTAGTTGTTATACTGTGTGTTTTTGTTTTAAAAATATTTAATGGAGTTGCCATAATATTATCCTTCGATTGCTAGTATGTATGGTGTTAGAACGGCAAATAATGATCTATCAAAAGTGTCACCTTCAATAGTACCAGCACTCGCATTGATTAACAAATCTCCGCCAATTCTAAAGTCACCCTTTTGGTCAGTACTAGTAAAAAATACTTGCCCTTGTCCGTCAGCATCTTCAATGACTTCATTTGCTTGTATTGGAAAACCGCCATTTTCTGGGAATGCCGTGGATAAATTATTTCCTGATCCAACATATTCAAATGTAATACTACTAGCTTGAATTAAACTTCTATCGTAAAAGTTAACTGTGGCGCCTGAAGCAGTATCTATTAAAAATGTTTCTAATATTGTTACTGTACTTTCGCCAGAGTTTAATGCTGTTGCTTCTTCTACTGTATAATACCGATTGTCGCCAGCAATTTTAACTGCGTCTCCGTATTTTGGTCTAGATGCTAATCCAGACAATGTTACAGTGTTTGTTGTTTCTATAATATTTGTTGTTGTTGTTCCGTTGTATAAACTTGCGCTAATTCCAGTTGCTCTAAGTCCATTTGTACCAAAACTTGCGTTACTGTTTGTAAGTGAACATTGTCCGCCGCTTTCGCATAAAATTCCGTCTTGACAACTTACTGTAAAGATACTAACAAGTTGAGCGTAACCTCTATTAATAATTTTAACACCAACGCCGCCTAAATTAATTTGCGTAAACGCATCACTAACCATACCACGGCTACCAGATGCGAGGCTACCATCAATTAGCATACCAATACCATCACCAGTAATACTTGAACAGTTTTGTACATATGGACTTGTTGTAACTAGTCCAGCACCACCACTTGGAAACGCAACAGCTGCGGCACCACTTACGTGTCCACGGAATGTTACACCACTTACGTAAGTAGCATTATTTAATTCTAAAATATTGGAAGCTGGTGTTGCGCCACGTATTGTAGTACTACGCAAGTTATCACCAATAATAGTAACACCTGCTGGTATTGCTAGTGGATTTTGTACAGTGTGATCACCTGATTTAAGGAATATTGTATCACTTGCTCCAGCAACAAGTACTGCGGCATCAAGTGTAGCAAACGCTGTGCTAATTGTATCTCCGGCTAGTGTGTCGTCGCCATCTTTTTTAACATATAAAACATTTGCTGCTGAATCTGGACGACCAACTTCAACAATGCTTTCAGTACCATTGTCCTTTTTAAAGTACATAACACCATCATGTGTGTTAATTGCTACTTCACCTAAGTCCAACTGTGCTGTTGTAGGTAAACGGCCAGCGACCGCACTTCTACGTAACTTAATAGTTCCAGACATATGTCTCACCTTCTAACTTGGCTATAAAGCCGATAATGCTCTAGTTATATAACTATATGAGCCTACTTATATTTATGTTAGAAGGTTCCTCCGTCTATAGTACCATAAAATTGTCCAGCTTGAATATCTTCTGTTCCTGCGCTCCAACGGTCTGTTGTTTCGTCCCAGATCCAACTCTTGTTTGCTGCTGTTCCTCTATCAATTTCAATACCTGCTGATCCTGCTGTTACCCCAGCACCTGTTTCACCATCGTTAAGTGTAATAAGGTTATCAGTTACAGTCAATTCAGTTGTATTAACTGTTGTAGTTGTACCGTTAATTGTTAAGTCGCCTGTAACAATTGCGTTTCCACCAACTGTTAAGTCAGTAGTAACTGTTAAATCATTACCTACTGTTACGTCATTTGGCAATCCAATTGTAATAGATTGTCCACTAGCAGTTGTTTCTATTTCATTAGCAGTTCCTGAAATAGTAAATGTCTGGCTATCTAATGTTATACTTCCAGTACCAGTATCACCAGCAAAATCTAAATCTTGAGTAGAATTTTTACTATCAACATATGCTTTGATACTTTGTTGTGTAGCCAATGCTGTTGCGCTATCGCTAACCATTGTATCTTCATCAAGTATAGTTGTTACTGAACTACCACCATTAATTGTAAAATTACCGTCTAGTTGTAAGTCTGGAGTAATAGTAATTTTCTGTCCACCGGTAGAAGTTTTGAATACAATTAAGTCTCCTGCGGTGTCTTTAATGCTTAGTCCGTCTCCTAAGTTAGTAGGAATAACTATTTCATTTTCACTTGTAGCACCTATGAAGTTAACACTTTCAGTTAAGTATAAATCTCTCCAACCTTTAGTTGAACTTCCTAAATCGTTAGCATCTGGTGTTAGTGGAATAATATTTGAAGCAACTGATCCGTTAATAGTGATATTATCAGTTAACGATGTTCCTAGTGTTACATTTGCTGCTAAGTCTGTATCACCAGTAACATCAAGTGTACCTGTAACATCAGTGTTACCTGTTGCTACATCAACATCAAATTTTGTACCTACTTCAAAAGTAGTACCGTCAAAAGTAAAGTTAGCATCATCTTCTAGTATACCAGATGTTCCAGCAATAACGATACGATTATCTGTTAAATTACCAACTGTTAAATCATTACTAATAGTTACATCATTTGGTAAGCCAACTGTTATGGCAGCCGTTTCAGTTCCTGATCCAGAAACTTCAATTTCGTTTGCTGTACCAGTAATAGTTGCTACATAATTTCCAGTTGTGTCTGCACCTAGTTCTACACTGTTAGGAGCTATAGTTGTTGAGAATGATAAGTCAGCTGAACCATCAAATGCTACTGAAGTACCAGTTACATCTCCAGTTAAAGTTATTGTTCTACCAGTTTGCCAGGTAGTAGCAGTATCAGCATTTCCAGTTAATGGACCTGTAATACTATTAAATGTAACGTCATCAGTTGTAGCTACAGGTTGTCCAATTGCCACTGTTGGTGTTGCTGTTTCGCCAGTGTTATTTGTAATAGTAACACCTGTGCCAGCAACAAGATTTGAAATATAATCTCCAGTTGTGTCTGTACCTAGTGCTACGCTGTTAGCATTAATTGTAGCATTAAGTGTACCACTTGTCAAGTCTGTTAATGTAACACTACCTGATAAATCTCCACCAAGTGTAATAACTGGATCAGGTTTATTTGTTGTATTTGTCCAATCTAAATAATATGATCCTTCTTGTCCATCAAGTTGGTCAGCATTAAGATTATTAACTAGTGTTGTACTTGTTACTGTTAATGGAGCAGTACCAATGCCCACAGTACTAGTTAATGTATTAACACTTATATCATTTGTTGTTGTAGATCCTCTACTAGTTACAGTATCTAATGTATCTGATTCTACAGGCATTGTAATTGTATTAACATTGACCGCAGTAATGTGTCCTTGAGCGTTACTAGTTATACTACTCACAATGTCAACAGTATCATTAAATGCTGGACTTTGTGTACTTGTAGTATCTGTACGTGTTGTTGAATCATGGTTAACTGTAATAGTATCAGTTGCGCCAGCTACAGTACTGATATAAGTACCACCAGCAATGTCAACTGTGTTTCCACTTTCAATAGTTTGTGGTGTACCACTGTCTCCTGTTAGTGTCCAACTTACAAAATTATCAAATGTAGCAGGAGTAACGGCTGTCACGTGACCCATTTCATCAACAGTAATACTTTGTATTCCTGCTGTACCTTTTGTTCCAGATATTGTACTTGTGTCTGCGTGAGCAAAAGTTATAGTATCATTTACTTCACTAATTACTAATCCATCAGTTGTACCTGTTTGAGCAACTGCTAATATAATATCATCATTATTGCCAAGACTATCAGTTAGTCGAATTTTTTCACTTACAGCATCATCACCTGCATCAGTGCTAATTGAATATATGGTATCATTAGGAAGTGTTACTGTTTCAACATTAACTGCTGTTATGTGCCCTTGAGCATTACTTGTTACACTGCTTACTAAATCAAATGTTCCGTTATACGCTGGACTTGATGTACTTGTAGTATCTGTACGTGTTGTATCAATATGTTTAATACGAAGAGCATCGCTTGTAGAGTCCGCATCTATATTAATATATGTTCCACTTACAAATGTTACTGTATCACTAGAAGTATCTGCTACTATACTTCCTGTTTCTGACCATGAATACCCAGAATCAGTATCAGTTACAGCAATAGTACCAAAATCATTAGCAGTAGCAGTTGATGGTACATTAAGTAAATTATTCCAATCAACTTTTGCGTCTAATTCCCCAGTTGCTCCACTAAACACTTCACTTGTATTTGTTGCGTCTGGTATGAATGTAAATTTTCCTGAACTATCATCAAATCCAAAGAAGCCAACTTTAGCAGTTGTGTCAAAGTATCTAAATTCAATACCTCTATCTTTATTATCGTCTACTGTTGGCGCAGTATCACCACCTAATGTAAATACTGGATCATCAATAGTAACTGTTGTACTATTAACAGTAGTAACTAGTCCATTAACTTGTAAATCACCACCTACAGTTAACGTTCCTGAAATATCTGTATTACCAGTTGCTACATCAACATCTAATACCTCTGCTCCGCTTGCTCCAATTTGGAAGTTTGAACCATTAAAGCGGAAGTTAGCATCGTCTTCTAGCGCACCTGCTGTACCAGCAAGTATAATCCTATTATCTGTTAAGTCACTTACAGTAGCACTTGCTAGTGTAGATTCTCCAGTTACTCCTAATGTTCCATTTATGCTTGTGTCACCAGTTGCTACATCAACATTAAAGTTAGTAACACCAACTGACAGTTTAGTTCCATTAAACGTAAAGTTTGCGTCGTCTTCTAGTGCGCCGTTTGTACCAGCAATAACGATGCGGTTATCTGTTAAGTCACTTACAATAGCACTTCCTAGAGTTGATTCTCCAGTAACACCTAATGTTCCGTCTATACTTGTATTGCCAGTTGTTGCGTTAACATCAAATTGTGTTCCTACTTCAAAAGTAGTGCCATCAAATGTTAAGTTGGCATCATCTTCAAGAGATCCACTTGTGCCAGCAATAACGATACGGTTATCTGTTAAGTCACTTACTGTAGCTGTACTAATAACTACTTCACCAGCACCATTTGGTGTTATATTAATATTACCATTGGTATTAGTACTTGATAAAGTATTACCATTAATATTGATATTATCAACATCTAAATCACCAGTAATATCAGCACTAGCAACTAATGCTAATGTAGTTCCATCAAAAGTAAAGTTGGCATCATCTTCTAACTCTCCGCCAGTGCCAGCAATAACGATACGGTTATTTGTTAAGTCTTCAATAGTAGCACTGGATATTGTTGCGCCACTATCAACATTTAATGTTCCAGTTACACTTTGATTTCCTGATACAGTTAATATTGTTCCATCAAAAGTAAAGTTGGCATCATCTTCTAATGCTCCATTTGTTCCTGCTAGTACAATGCGGTTGTCTGTTAAGTCACTTACTATAGCACTTGCTAATGTTACTTCACCAGTTACTCCTAATGTTCCGCCTATACTTGTATCGCCAGTTGCTACATCAACATCAAAATTTGTACCTACTTCAAAAGTAGTTCCATTAAATGTTAAATTAGCATCATCTTCTAATGCTCCATTTGTTCCTGCTATTACAATACGGTTGTCAGTTAAGTCACTTACAGTAGCACTTGCTAGTGTAGATTCTCCACTTACTCCTAGTGATGTGCTTATAGTTGCGGCACCAGTTACTGCCAGTGTAGTTCCATTAAATGTAAAGTTACTATCTGATTCTAGTCTACCATCAACTCCAGCTATTACAACATTATTATCTACCAAGTCTGAAACTCTAGCAGTTGCCAGTGTTGACATTCCTGATACATTTAGTGTTGTTGATATTGTTTGTGCGCCGGTTACTNNGCACTGTCTTCAAGTGCGCCTGCTGTTCCAGCTAGTGTTATTCTTCCTGACGTTAGGTCACTTACAGTAGCACTAGATAGTGTAGATTCACCAGCTTCTAATACACCTAGTGTACTAGTACTAGTAACATCTAAAGTGCCGGCTATGTTTGTATTACCTGTTGCTACATCAACATCAAATTGTGTGCCTACCTCAAAAGTAGTTCCGTCGAAAGTAAAATTAATATCGTCTTCTAATGATCCATTTACACCAGCAATAACAATACGGTTATCTATTAAATCACTTACAGTTAATGTACTTGCTATTACTTCGCCAGCACCAGTTGTTGTTATATTAATATTACCATCTGTATTTGTTGATGATATAGAATTTCCATCAAGACGTAAGTTATCTACATTCCATTGTCCAGTTACAGTACCATTGCCAACAATTGTTAGCGCAGATCCATCGAACGTAAAGTTTGCGCTGTCTTCTAGTGCGCCATTTGTTCCTGCTATTACAATGCGGTTGTCAGTTAAGTCACTAATAGTAGCACTTCCTAGAGTTGCTTCTCCAGTTACATCTAGTGAACCACCTATACTAGTATTACCAGTAGAACTTACAACACTGAATAAAGTTCCTACTTCAAAAGTAGTTCCATTAAATGTTAAGTTACTGTCGCCTTCTAGTCTTCCTGATGTTCCAGCAATTACAATTTGGTTATCTGTTAAATCACTTACTGTTGCTGTATCTAGTGTAGCAGCTCCGGTATCTAGTGTACCTGTTGTAGTAATATTACCAGATGTGTTTGCTACTGTAAACACACCATCCATATCAATGCCACCGTCTAAGCTGGCAAGGCCTGCTACGTTTAGTGTACCTGCTGTAGTAACATTACCAGTTGTATTTGCTACAATAAATGCTGTACTGTCTACAGTAATGCCGTTATTGGCTTCAACTGTTCCAGCAAATGTTGCTGTATTTGATACATCTAGTGTGCCTGTTATGCCTGTGTTATTAGTAATAAAAGTTGCGCCGCCAGCACTGTTAATTGTTAAGTTACCTGAATTTGTATTAATTGTATTATCATTTGTAACACCGATAGTAATATTACCACCAGTTAACCCAGTAAATGTACCTTCGCCAAATACTACATTACCTGCCGCTCCACTAAACACTTCGTTTGTATTTGTTGCGTCTGGTATGAATGTAAATACGCTATTACTGTCGTCATACCCAAAAAATCCAACTTTAGCAGTTGAATCAAGATATCTAAATTCAATACCTCTATCTTTGTTATCATCTAATGTAGGAGCTGTGTCGCCGCCTAGTGTAAATATTGGATCATCAATAGTAACTGTTGTACTGTTTACTGTAGTAAATGAACCGTTAACTTGTAAACTTCCATCTACAGTTAAATCTCCGCCAATGGTAGTATCGCCAGTTGCGCCAGCTATTGTAAATTCTGCTAGTGTGTTACCAAACTTGATATC
>ENA-UZXB01003543-UZXB01003543.1-metagenome-genome-assembly--contig:-Day-2-1m-contig-3543_pt1 | contig 10591 bp, 10 predicted proteins | sample MGYA00260339_ERZ794899 | MGnify/ENA metagenome assembly ERZ794899 | reverse complement strand
ACGACAACAACAGTGCAAGAGCTCAATGAATTCTTGCGTCAGAAAGCACTGCATAGTGCCTATCAGCAACAGATTGGTTATACGGTTTCCTCCGAGGCTGTTTCAACTGACTTTGTCGGGTCAAGACAGGCCTCGGTTGTTGATTCCAATGCAACCATTGTCAATGGTAAGCATGTGGTTATTTATTGTTGGTATGACAATGAGTTTAGTTACAGCTGTCAGGTGATTAGATGTGTTGAAAAATTTGCAGGTGTTATTTGGCAGCGTTATCCTAACGAGAAATAGCCAACCGAAGTAATAATCCTATGTTAGTTGAGCAAATTTGGACCAATAATGCGTGGCGCAACTTTAATTACCTGATCGCTTGCCCAGAGACCGGCGACGCATTAGCCATTGACCCCCTTAATTATCAGCAATGTGCAGATATTGCTGCTACCAATGGTTGGAAAATCTCTCAGATTCTCAATACACACGAGCATCATGATCATATTGAGGGCAATAATCCCCTAAGGGCGTTGACTCAGGCTAAGTTACTAGCCCATAAGGATGCCCCCATTGAGGATGTAGATATACCCCTAAATGGTGGAGAAATAGTCAAGGTTGGTCGTTCTGTTGAGTTGTTGGTAATTGATACTCCTGGTCACACCATGAGTCATATTTGCTTACTATCATCTGGTCCAGAGCCGGCTCTCTTCAGCGGTGATACATTATTTAATGCGGGGGTAGGAAATTGTCACGGGGGTGGGCATCCAGAGGCTTTATTTGACACCTTTGATCAATGCTTCTCAGGTCTAGATGATCAAACTCTGGTTTATCCCGGCCACGATTATATTGTAAATAATCTTCGTTTTACTCTGGATAGAGAGCCCGGAAATAGCTGTGCAGCAGAGCTGTTAAACGAGGTTATGGAACAGGATCCCAACCAGCCCCTAGTCACAAATATGGGGCTAGAAAAGCAGATTAACTGTTTTCTTCGCCTAGACAATCCAGAGATTATAAAAAACCTGTATGCATCGATCGAAGGCTTCCCTCAAGCCCCCCAAGCCAAGGATGTTTTTCTTGCTTTGAGAGAGCTGAGAAATCATTGGTAAGTTGTTTTACTGATAGGATTTTCCTTCCCATTACGTAGAATAGATGGATAAACCAAAAAAAACGCTAATTTTTGGCCATGAAACTGGCATCAAAACCCTAAGAAGTTTATACTCCCGCGCAAAATTTGTTGGCTAAAACGGTTTAAATCAGATGATTGGGTTTTGGCAAACTTTTTAGTTATTTCAGATCAATTGTGGCTCGAACCAATTATTGTCAGCGGTTAGTTAGCTCGCAGTGAGTTGGATAAGTTTTTAATCTCGTCAATGGTAACTTCTATGATTAAAATTCGCCGAGGACTGGACCTGCCAATATCAGGTGCACCAAAGCAAGAAATTCACGATGGTCCCAAGACTAGTCAAATTGCTATTATCGGCTCTGATTTCCCCGGAATGAAGCCTACTATGATAGTCAAAGAAGGTGACAGGGTCAGCAAGGGACAGGTTCTTTTTACCGATAAAAAGAATCCTGGAGTTAGCTTCACATCGCCATCTGCAGGGACTGTATTGTCAATTAACCGTGGCGAAAGACGCGTATTCCAGTCTATTGTTATCGATATTGACGGAGAGTCAAAAGTTGATTTTCCGGTGACTAACCCCGAAGACCTTAACAGTCTTAGCCGCCAACAGGTGGTAGATAATCTGGTATCTTCTGGTCAGTGGGTCAGCTTTAAAACCCGTCCCTATGCAAAAGTGCCAGCCATAGATAGCGAGCCAGCATCTATTTTTGTCAATGCTATGGATACCAATCCATTGGCTGCTGATCCGCAAATCATTATTACTGAGCGTAAACAGGATTTTGATTACGGCCTGCAAATCATTGCTAAGTTAACAGAGGGTGCGGTTAATCTCTGTGTTGAGTCAAATTCTGCGGTCAATGCCCCAGATGTTGAAAGCATTTCAACTTACCAATTTTCTGGACCCCATCCAGCAGGTTTGTCAGGCACGCATATTCACTATGTAGATCCTGTTAGTGCCAACAAAACAGTATGGACCATCAATTACCAAGACGTGATTGCTATTGGCGCCTTATTTGCCACTGGTGAAATCGACAATAGTCGTGTTATTGCATTAGCTGGACCACAGGTAAAAGAGCCACGCCTTATTAAAACCCTGTTGGGTGCTAACCTAAATCAGCTTGTGATCGGCGAGCTTGCCAATGATGAGAACCGGGTTATCTCGGGTTCTGTGTTAAGTGGTCGCAAAGCAGCCGGTGCATTTGCCTTTTTAGGCAGGTATCACAATCAGGTTTCTGTGATTCGTGAAGGTCGTGAACGTCAATTCTTGCATTATCTTCGCCCTGGCCTAGATAAGCATTCAGCGCTTCCTTTATTTGCTGCCGGTCTCAAGAAGAAATTATTCAACATGACTTCTAGCACTAATGGCAGTGAACGAGCCATGGTACCTGTGGGTGGCTATGAAAATGTTACAGCACTTGACCTGTTACCTGTTCAATTGCTGCGCGCTTTAATTGTAGGTGACACAGAAATGGCTCAAAAGCTGGGTTGTTTAGAACTTGATGAAGATGATGTAGGCCTTTACACCTATGTCTGTGTCGGCAAGTATGAATACGGCCCGATTCTTCGTGACAATCTCACCCGAATTGAGAAGGAGGGTTAACCGCCATGCGTAAATTTTTAGATAAGCTGGAGCCTAACTTTAAGAAAGGCGGCAAGTGGGAAGGTTGGTATGCTCTCTATGAGGCGATTGACACCGGTCTGTTTAAACCCTCAGATGTCACCAAAAACAGTTCACATGTTAGAGACAATATTGATCTAAAACGCGTGATGATTACGGTTTGGCTCTGTACCTTCCCAACCATGTTTTTTGGTATGTGGAACATCGGTTTCCAAGCCAATAGTATTATGGCTGATATGGGTATGGCCAGTCAGGAAGGCTTGCGAGGACTATTTATTGGTCTTTTAGCGGGTTATGACGCTAATAGCATTTGGGATAATATGATCCATGGTGCGGCCTATTTTATACCAATCTATGCCACTACTTTTATTGTTGGTGGTTTTTGGGAAGTCCTATTTGCCAGCGTTCGCGGTCACGAAGTAAATGAGGGTTTCTTTGTAACCTCTGTACTTTTTGCTCTTTGCTGTCCCCCAGACCTTCCGCTATGGATGGTAGCTGTGGGCATTAGCTTTGGTATTGTGATTGGTAAAGAAATTTTTGGTGGTACAGGGAAGAACTTCCTTAACCCTGCGCTGACAGGTCGCGCATTCCTGTACTTCGCCTATCCTGCCTATATGAGTGGTGATATGGTTTGGACAGCAGTGGATGGTTACACTGGCGCTACTATGCTTTCTGTGGCTGCAGCCGATGGTGTTAATGCATTATCCCAGACGGCTACTTGGATGGAGTCATTTATTGGGACCATTCATGGATCCATTGGTGAAACCTCAACACTGGCCATTCTTATGGGTGCGGTAGTATTGATGGCTATGAAGATTGCTTCATGGCGTATTATTCTGGGTGTATTGGTGGGTTCTGCAGTGGTGTCACTATTATTCAATAGTATTGAATCAACTAACCCAATGTTTGCCTTGCCATTCTACTGGCACTGGGTAATTGGTGGCTTTGCCTTTGGTGCCATTTTCATGGCAACTGACCCAGTATCTGCCTCAATGACCAATACAGGTAAATATTTGTACGGTCTTTTGATTGGTATAATGGTGATTCTAATTCGTGTGGTTAACCCAGCGTTCCCAGAAGGTATGATGTTAGCCATTCTGTTTGCCAACCTATTTGCACCATTGATTGATCATTATGTTGTTGAATCTAATATCAAGAGGAGACTAGCACGTGGCTAATGAATCTGTGACAAAAACATTCGTTGTTGCACTAACACTTTGTATTGTTTGTGCAGTAGTAGTATCCAGTGCGGCCGTTTCTTTACGTCCTGCCCAAGAAGCCAATAAACTTTTGGATCTTAAGACTAATATTTTGGCGTCTGCGGGATTGCTGGAAGAGGGTGTTGATGTTGAAACTCAGTTTGAGAAGATCAGCGTAAAGTTGGTTGATATGCAAACGGGTCGATACACCACCGAAGTTGATGCTGATACTTATGACCAGAGAAAAGCTTCTGGTAACCCTAGCTTATCGGTGGCCTTAAGCGCCTCTGAAGATATCGCTAAAATCAAGCGCCGAGCAAACTTTGCCAAAGTCTATGTGGTTGAAAATGCACAGGGCTTGGAGAAAGTGATTCTACCAATCAAAGGGTATGGCCTTTGGTCGACTCTTTATGGCTTTATAGCCCTTGAGTCTGATTTAAAAACTGTCGCTGGGATTGGTTTCTATGAGCATACGGAAACACCAGGTTTGGGTGGTGAGGTCGATAATCCAAAATGGAAAGCAAGCTGGGTAGGCAAGCGCGCCTATAATAATGAAGGTCTTGCTTTAGAAGTTATTAAAGGCAAAGTTGATCTAGCCCGTGAGGGTGCTAACTCGCAAATTGACGGTCTTGCGGGTGCTACCTTGACCACCAAGGGCGTGGATAATCTTGTTAAATACTGGCTCGGTCAGCAGGGCTTTAAACCCTTTATTGATAATTTAAAAACTGGGGAGGCGTAATCGATGTCTAAAACTAAAGATATCTTGCTTGATCCAATAGCCAGCAATAACCCAATTGCCTTACAAATCTTGGGAATCTGTTCTGCGCTTGCGGTAACTACAAGTATGAAAGTGGCTTTTGTTATGTGCTTGGCACTGACAATTGTATCGGCTTTTTCAAACCTTTTTGTCTCCTTGATTCGTCACCACATTCCCAACAGTATTCGTATTATTGTGCAAATGACGATTATCGCCTCTTTGGTAATTATGGTTGATCAGGTACTAAAAGCCGTTGCCTATGATATTAGTAAACAGCTCTCGGTATTTGTTGGCTTAATTATTACCAACTGTATTGTTATGGGTCGCTGTGAAGCTTTTGCCATGAAAAATCCACCTCTACCTAGCTTCTTCGATGGCATAGGTAATGGTATAGGTTATAGCGTCATTCTAATGTTGCTTGCTTTCATACGTGAGCTCTTTGGGGCTGGTAAAATCTGGGGTATGCAGGTGCTGCCTGTGAGTACTGAAGGGGGTTGGTATATTGCAAACGGAATGATGCTTATGCCGCCGAGTGCATTCTTCTTAATCGGTTTATTTATTTGGGCCCTACGCGCTTGGAAAACTGAACAGATTGAACAGCCAGACTTTAAGATTACTGCTAACAGCCGTCAGAGTGAGGTTGCCTAATGGAACATTATTTAAGCTTACTCGTACGATCAATTTTTATTGATAATATTGCCCTAAGCCTTTTCTTGGGGATGTGTACTTTTATTGCGGTATCAAAAAAGGTTAATGCGGCTATTGGTCTTGGTATTGCGGTAATTGTGGTACAAACAATTACCGTACCCGTAAATTATCTGTTGCTGAACTATTTGCTTGCAGATGGTGCNNGTTCAGATACTTGAGATGGTACTCGATAAATACGTCCCTGCGCTCTACAGTGCACTGGGTGTGTTCTTGCCATTGATTACCGTGAACTGTGCAATCCTAGGGGGTTCACTGCTTATGGCCGAGCGAGGCTATAACTTCACGGAAAGTGTGGTCTATGGTATTGGTTCAGGGACATCTTGGGCACTTGCGATTGCAGTACTTGCAGGTATCAGAGAAAAGCTAAAGTACAGTGACATTCCTGAAGGTCTTCAGGGGCTGGGCATAGTGTTTATTACTGTGGGTTTGATTTCCTTAGGTTTCATGTCGTTTGGCGGCATAGATCTTTAATAGCGGAGAAATAAAGTAGTATGACAACTGAAATTATTCTAGGCGTTGCCATGTTCACAGCTGTGATACTTGCGCTTGTAGCCTTTATTCTTGCCGCGCGAAGCAAGCTAGTTGCTTCTGGCGATGTCAATATTGAAATTAATGGTGAAAAAACCATTACCGTACCTGCAGGCGATAAGCTTTTACAGACCCTGTCTAATGCTGGGCTCTTTTTGCCCTCAGCCTGTGGCGGCGGTGGTAGCTGTGCTCAGTGTAAATGTGTGGTTTCAGATGGTGGTGGCTCTCTATTGCCAACTGAAGAAGCTCACTTTACCCGTAGAGAAGCCAATGAGGGCTGGAGACTTTCCTGTCAGGCACCAGTTAAGCAGGACATGAAAGTAGAAGTGCCTGAGGAAGTTTTTGGTGTTAAGCGTTGGGAATGTACAGTTGAATCCAACCCCAATGTTGCAACCTTTATTAAAGAGCTAACCTTACGTCTTCCAGAAGGCGAGTCGGTTGATTTTAAAGCTGGCGGTTATGTTCAGTTGGAATGCCCACCTCATGTGGTCAATTACTCTGAATTTGATGTAGAAGAGCAATACAAAGGTGACTGGGAACGTTTCGGGTTGTTCAATTATAAGTCAGAGGTTACAGAGCCACTAATTAGGGCTTATTCCATGGCTAACTACCCAGAAGAAAAAGGTGTAGTTAAGTTTAATATCCGTATTGCTAGCCCACCTCCAGGTTCAACTGATATACCCCCCGGAAAAATGTCTTCCTATGTTTTCAATTTGAAGCCCGGTGATAAATTATCAGTCTATGGTCCATTCGGTGAGTTTTTTGCTAAAGAAACAAAGGCTGAAATGGTATTTATTGGTGGTGGTGCAGGTATGGCACCTATGCGTTCGCACATTTTTGACCAGCTTAAGCGTATCAACTCTGACCGTAAAATTAGTTTTTGGTACGGCGCTCGTTCATTAAAAGAATGCTTTTACGATGATGAGTATGACAAGTTAGCCTCTGAAAATGATAATTTCGACTGGCATCTGGCTCTTTCAGACCCGCAGCCAGAAGATAATTGGGATGGCTTGACCGGCTTTATTCACAATGTTTTATTTGAACAATATCTTAAAGACCATGAGGCGCCTGAGGACTGTGAATTTTATATGTGTGGTCCCCCAATGATGAACGCCGCTGTAATTAAGATGTTGGAAGATTTGGGTGTTGAGCCAGAAAACATTATGCTTGATGACTTTGGTGGCTAGATACCAAAAATTGAGTTGCCCAGGGCAAACTACGCTGTTTGCCTTATGGCGCTCATTCGCAATCTTAGTTAGTCTATTCCTAATAGGCTGCAGCAATAAACCTGAAATTATTGAAATTTCAGGTTCCAAAATGGGCACTAGCTACCACATAACGGTGGTTGCAGATCAGTTGCCACCCGATGATTTGGCGCAACAAATTGATCAGCTGCTTTCTACGGTAGACAATTCCATGTCGACCTACAAAGAGAATTCTGAAATCAGTCAATTTAATCGATTGCCTGCCGGTGGTTCACTGGTAATATCCACTGAATTTGCTGACGTTATTCGTATTAGCCAAAAGATTTGGACGCTCAGTGAAGGCGCTTTTGATCCCACTATTGGTCCCTTGGTAGACTTATGGGGCTTTGGTCCCGCCGATAACGAGTTGTCGATACCCTCGACTGAATCGATTGAGACTGCTTTACACAGTACGGGTTTTGATTCTGTTGTTCTAGAGGATTCAACCCTTACCAAGAAAAAGTCACTGGCCCTAGATCTATCAGCTGTTGCCAAGGGTTATGCGGTGGATTTAGTGGCAGATCATCTTGAAATGTTGGCACTACCTGACTACCTCGTCGAGATTGGTGGTGAGATTAGAGTAAGTGGTTTCAATGCTGAAGGCGTTGCCTGGAAGATAGCCTTGGAACAGCCGCAGTTTTTTGCGGCAGTGGACAGGGTGATTGATTTAACTGATATTGCGGTTGCTACTTCTGGTGATTATCGCAATTATTTTGAAAAAGATGGCCAGCGTTATTCTCATACTATCGATCCGCGTTCAGGGATGCCCATTAAACATAGCTTGGCTTCGGTGACGGTAATCACTGAATCCTGTGCCGAAGCAGACGCATGGGCTACTGCGTTTTCTGTTATGGGTGCTTCGCAGAGTAAGGTTCTAGCTAACCAGCTGGATATTGCTGCCTATATGTTAGTCAGGCAGGGAAAAGATTTTGTCGCTATCAGCAGTGATAGCTTTAGTTCCTTTGTTCATTAACTTTATAGGTTAATCAATGGTAGAAATTTTATTTGCAGTTTTAGCTTTTATTCTTCTGATTTCAGCTATGGCGGTGGGTGTCTTAATGGGTAAAAAACCTATCGCAGGATCCTGTGGTGGGGTTGCTGCTGCCTTGGGTGAAAAAGACTATACCTGCGAAATTTGCGGTGATGACCCTAATAAATGTGATGAGATCTCATCACTAGCCAATGACCCTTTGTATACCGATGCTACTCAGCGAAAGGATAAAATGTAAACATGGCAGATTTCTCCTATGACCTAGTTGTTATCGGCAGTGGTCCAGCAGGTGAGGGAGCTGCAATGAACGCTGTCAAACAGGGTTGGCGGGTGGCCGTCATTGATGATCGCGCTCAACCTGGTGGAGGCTGTACTCATCTTGGAACCATACCCTCAAAAGCCCTAAGGCATTCGGTCCGTCGTATGGTTCAATATAATACCATGCCCATGTTTAGATCTGTTGGTGATCCTCGCTGGTTTTCATATCCTGAGGTCATGCGAGCGGCAGAAGATGTTATTACCAAACAGGTAGAGGGCAGAACCAAGGGTTATGCTCGAAACAGAGTTAAAATCCATGTGGGTCGCGCTCAATTTATTAACCCTCATGAGGTGTCTGTATCCGACCCTTCTGGAAATCCATTAATCATTAATGCGAACCATTTCCTGATTGCAACGGGCTCAAGACCCTATCGTCCGGAGGATATTGATTTTGATCACCCTCTGATTTTTGATAGCGACACAATTCTTTCACTGGATCATTCCCCATTAAATGTCATTATCTATGGAGCAGGGGTTATTGGCTGTGAATATGCCTCAATTTTTGCCGGTTTAGATGCTCGGGTTGATTTAGTCAACACCCGCGAATGGCTAATGAGTTTTCTTGATGATGAGATTTCAGACGCTCTTAGCTATCATCTGCGAGACCTCAGCGTCAGTGTGCGCCACAATGAAGAATATGAGCGGGTTGAAACCACTGAGAGCGGCGTAACGCTGGTACTGAAATCAGGTAAGCGTATCCATGGCGATGCATTACTTTGGTCCAATGGTAGAACTGGTAATACTCAAGATCTAGGGTTAGAAAAGATCGGTCTTGAGGCAGATATGCGCGGTCAGATTGAAGTTAATAGCGACTATCAAACAGCGGTCCCGCATATCTATGCAGCTGGAGATGTGATTGGTTGGCCTGCTTTAGCGGGTGCGGCCTATGATCAGGGGCGTTTTGCCGCTTCGCATATGTGCGATACACCGGATAAATATCGTGTTGAAGATGTAGCTACAGGTATCTGGACGATTCCTGAAATCAGTTATGTGGGTAAAAATGAAGCTGAATTAACCGAGCAAAAAATTCCCTATGAAATTGGTCGTGCCTATTTTAAAGATTTAGCACGGGCGCATATCTCTGGTGAAGAAGTAGGTATGCTGAAAATTTTATTCCATCAGCAAACCCTTGAGATTCTTGGTATTCATTGTTTTGGTGCTGAAGCTGCTGAAATTATTCATATTGGTCAGGCTATTATGAATCAACAGGGTGAAGCCAATAGCATTAAATATTTCTTGCGAACCACATTCAACTATCCCACCATGGCCGAGGCATATCGTGTCGCCGCGCTCAATGGTTTAAATAGAGTTAGCCGAGAAAGTCGTCGCGGATAGTCTGACCAGCAGCTCAGCTGATAGTCAATTAATTATTTAAATCAATAGCTCAGAGTTGTGCCGTTTCTGGGTTTGCTGTTTAATCTGTGCATGAAATCAAATCTATCATTCTATGTTGGTATGCGATACGCCCTTAGCAAGCGTAAAGAGGGTTTTTTATCGTTTATCTCAGGGTTTTCCTTCTTCGCTATGGCAATTGGTGTTATGACCCTGATCGTTGTTCTGTCGGTAATGAATGGCTTTGACCGCGAGATAAAAAATAGATTGCTGAATGTGATACCCCATATCACTTTAACGGATCCCGATGGCCTACGTATCGACCAGATTAATAGCCTGTCTTCGCAATTAGCGCAGGCTAATCCTCAGATAAAATCAATAACGCCTTATTTAGAAAATCACGCTATGTTAGCTGCAGATAATCGCCAGCAAGCTGTTGTGGTCAGAGGTATCAGTGATTCCTGGGCGTCTGCGGATCTGCTCATGGATAAAATGGTGAGTGGCTCGGTTAAAGATTTACAGCCGCGGCAATTTGGTATTCTGCTAGGTAGCCAGCTTATCAGGCAGCTTGGGCTCTCGATAGGCGATCAAGTCGAGCTTATTTTGCCTAAATTGTCGGTAACACCTTTAGGCGCTTTCCCGCGATTAAAACGCATGACCGTTTTGGGTGTGTTTGAAGTAGGGGCGCAGGTTGATGCAACAACAGCCTATATTCATGAGCTGGATGCGCGACTGCTTATGCGTTATCAGGATACCTATCCGGGATTACAGATACAGTTGCATGATGC
>ENA-UZXB01007973-UZXB01007973.1-metagenome-genome-assembly--contig:-Day-2-1m-contig-7973_pt1 | contig 10676 bp, 7 predicted proteins | sample MGYA00260339_ERZ794899 | MGnify/ENA metagenome assembly ERZ794899 | reverse complement strand
CTGTTTATAGATTTGTAAAAGAAGCACTAATTAGAAAATTTGGTGAAGATTGGTATATGGAGTTAGAATCCGTGGCTAAGGAAAAATTTAATAAATAGCATACGTCTTTTAGAATTGAAGAGCATTTGTTAATCATAGTCATTTTTGATAAAAATATTTATAGTAAAAAAGGGAACAAAATTAATTTTGTTCCCTTTTTCTATTTATAGTTATTGTGTCTAGCCTTCACAACTTGCACACTCCTTCTTTTGTTTAAACTTCTGTGCAGCATTCATACTATGCTGGTAATACAATGATTTTAAGCCTAATTTCCAAGCTGTAACATGTATTTTATTAATATCCTTAACAGGCATTTCTGGATGCACAATAATATTTAAGGACTGGCCTTGGTCAATGTGATTTTGTCTATTGGCAGCTTGATAAATGATATCCATTTGGTCAATTTCTGGATAAGTTTTAAATACAGCCTTTTCGTTTTCAGTCAAAAATTCTAGATGTTGTACCGAACCATCACGATCTCTTATGGAGCGCCATACTTCTGTGGTATCTTTATCCTTACTAGCTAACAACTCCTGTAAAAATGGGTTTTTAATAGTTGTTTTTAGCTTTGCAATATCTTTTACGTAAATATTAGACCATATTGGTTCAATACCTTGTGACACTTGTCCTAAAATAAATGCTGATGACGTTGTTGGTGCAATAGCATTTAATGTTGCGTTACGTCTACCATAACCTTTAAGAACCTTTGGCTCTCCAAATTTTTCTGCTAATTGCTCGGAAGCTGCTATTGATTTTTCTCTTACAACTCTAAATATTTCACTATTTAAATCAAATGCTTCTTTACTGTTAAAAGCGTGCATTTTTGATTGTAATAAAGAGTGCCATCCTAGCACACCCATTCCGAGAGCTCTGTTTTCTTTAGCAAAGTTATAAGCACGTTCCATAAACAAGAAGGTTTGTCTGTCTTCTCTATTGTCAGAATCTCTGTAAGCTTCTAATTTTTCTAAGAACTCAGATATAACTGCATCTAAGAAATATATCATAGTTTCAACAGCATCTGTATCTTTCCATTTGTCATAATGTAAAACGTTGATACTTGAAAGTACACATACAAAAGACCACTCATCGTTAGATGGTAACATAATCTCTGTACATAAGTTACTTGCGTAAATTGGGTGTTTTTTGTCTTTATAAACGTCTGCAGCACCATTGTTAGCATTGTCATTAAAAAAGATGTATGGATAACCCATTTCTCCTCGACGTTGTAAAACTTTAGCCCAAATACTTCTTTTTTCAGTGTCACCTTCGATCATTTCCTCCATCCATTTGTTGTCTACAGTAACCCCGTGAGTCAAGCCTTGGATAGGATTTCCTTCTGTGCCAATTTCTAAAAACTCTTTAATATCTGGATGACTTACCGGTAAGTATGGCGAGAAACGACCGCGTCTAACAGAACCTTGACTAACCACATCTACCATAGATTCAAACAATTGCATGATATGCACAGCTCCTGATGCTTCACCATTATTTTTCACTGCAGCACCACGGTGACGTATTTTACCAAAATAACCAGATGTGCCACCACCAAGTTTTGACATCATACCGACCTCTGATTGCGTGTATAGGATATTTCCCATATCATCATCAACGTGAGAACCAAAACAGCTAATTGGCAAACCTCTTTCTTTACCAAAGTTAGACCAAACAGGCGAAGCTAAAGAATAAAAACCATGAGACATGTAGTTATAAAACTTATCTGCAAAACCAGGCATTTCTAAAATCTTTTCTGCACGTTCGGCAACCTCTCTTATTCGCTCTTCTGCACTAACACCTTCAATTAAATACCCTGCTCCTAAAAATTTACGGCTGTTATCGTTTAGCCATTCAAAATTACCTTGTGGTAATGTTTTGTACTTTTTCAAGGCTTCTTTTCGAGCATTTTTTAGTGGGTTCTCTGTGGTTGCTTTTAGCTGTCGTTCGATGGGTTTTTTTTGCATAGTCTGGTCTTATGATTGGTGTAGTTTTTTAAAATAAATCGTCGCTTGTAATACTTTGTGTACGTTTGCTATAGTTGATTGAGCGTTTTACGAAGAAATCACCATGTTTGGTTCCAATGATTTCGTCATCAAACCATTCAGTTTCGTTTAATAGTGTTTCGTTAATTTCAAAAATGCTGTCTATACCAATACTCTCTAGAGATTTATTAAATCTATTTTTAAGGAATTCGTTCACTACAGATTTTGGTAAAAACTCTAATTCACCTTCTTCAAAAATCCAATCTACCAGTTCCCTTTCTGCTTCAAAAGCTTGCTTGCACATCTCTTGAATAGTTTCGTGGTATTCTGCAGTAAACCATTCTGGGTGTTCATCTCTTAAAATTTTGATTAAATCGATACCGAAATCACCGTGAATTTGCTCTTCTTTAGATGTTGCTTCAACAACATTAGAGATTCCTTTTAACATGTTTTTGTGCTTATTGAAAGCCATGATAATCAAAAACTGAGAAAACAGTGATACGTGCTCAATAAATAATGAGAATAACAATACTGCTTCTGCATACTCTTTATTATCATCACTTTTTGAATTTTTTAAAGCAGTTTCTAAGTACTGAACCCTTTTCATAATCACGGGCTTTTTCTTTAATGCTTTAAACTCGTTGTTTAATCCTAGGATTTCTAATAAATGTGAATATGCATCTGCATGACGTACTTCACTTTCAGCAAAAGTAGATCCAACGGCTCCTATTTCTGGTTTTGGCATACGTTGGTATAAATCACCCCAAAAACTTTTTACTGCAACTTCAATTTGAGAAATTGCTAGCATTGTATTTTTTATAGCACTTTTTTCTGTTTCGTCTAATCTGGATTTAAAATCCTGAATGTCACTTGTAAAATTAAATTCTGTATGTATCCAATACGAATGTCTAATTGCTGGAACGTATTCATACAATTGAGGGTATTCGTATGGTTTTAAACTTACGCGCTTTTCAAAAATATCCGACTTTCTTTTTTCGGCTTGCTGGTTACGGTAAATTATGTACGCTTTAGCTGCTTTTAAAAACCCAGCAGCCATAAGTGTAGTCTCTACATTATCTTGTATTTCTTCAATGGTTGGTATGTAGTCTACATCTACAGTTTTACGCTCTTGTAAAGCCTTATATACGCCTAATGCAACGTTCTGTGCATCGTCTTTTGTTCCGTGGTCAACAGCCGTCATTGCTTTTAAAATGGCGTTTGTAATTTTATCTAATTCAAATTTTTTGGTAGAGAAGTCCCTCTTGACTACGAAATCAATTTTTGACATAATTGTAAATTTTGGATTGTTAATCGAATTGTAAAGATTGTAATTTTAGGCTTTAAATTTTAATGACATTAAAAAGGGTTCTCAACATTTTATTAACATTCATTAACAAGCCTTGTCTTTACTAGAATTTTTACAAAAAGTTTTTCTAAAATTTCTTAGAATTTGATTTTTAGAGTAGAAATTTTAACAAAAAAAATCTAATAGTTTTTTTGAAATTTGACAGATATTTTAATTTTAGCGCTACTGTTTTTAGAATAACAAGAAATCAGTTTTTATTGATTTTGAATAAATCAATTGATTAAGAAATAAATAGTAATTTACTATTTCTCTAAAGTATCTGTTCCTAAATATTTATCATCTTTATTATAGTACCACGCACGTATTTTAGGCATTTTAATGCCACTTACGGTTTCTTCATCTGTAAGTAATATGTATTCACCAGAATCTGGTTTTACATTACCTTTATCATCTGTTTTATAAAACTGATAAACTTCCATAGCATAAGTCTCTGGGTCAAAGTAAAAATACCAAACGTCACTACTGACAGAGGTATCGTAAGTTGCTTTTAATACCAAATAATCTTTGCCTTTAATGGTTTTGCGTTTTACTTTAGGGTCAATGTTAGTGCCTTTATCTTCGAGCTTCATTGGCAATCCGTATAAATATGTATAGTAGTTTTTAAACATGTTTGCGCGTTGGCAAGTCATGTTTTTTTCTTTAGCCGCAGATTCATCTAACTTTGTAGTATTATGAAATAAAGAGCAATTACTTTTATCTACAGTATAGGTTTGCATGTTGCCATCTCTATTTGCAGTGACACTAAAAAACTCAGCAGGTAGATTTATGTTTATATCACTAAATCTTGGACTTTTATTAGGTGTAGTCATCGTTACTTTGAAGTTGCTACTAAAACTAGACCAGTTTCCACTTGGGTCGTGATAATTAATCGCTTTTTCTAAAAGTTGTTCCGAGGTAATTTGTTGAGAAAACAAAAGTGTTTGTCCTATAAAAATGCAACATAACATTAAGACTGATTTGTACATGATAACAATTAATTAAAGAACTAAAATACAAACTCATAATTTAATAATTTTACATTTACATAAAGACTATATATGAATGTCAATTTAAAAGAAGTTGCTCAAGTATTTTTTAAACTGGGCTGTTTTGCTTTTGGTGGTCCGGCGGCCCACATTGCAATGATGGAAGATGAAATCATTGAGAAACGCAAATGGATGACTAGAGATTATTTTTTAGACCTTATTGGGACTACAAATCTTATTCCTGGACCAAACTCTACCGAAATGACTATGCATTGTGGTTATGAGCGGGCAGGTAAAGTAGGTTTGTTTGTGGCTGGGATTGCGTTTATTGTCCCAGCGACATTCATCACAGGAATCTTAGCATATTTATATGTTGAATATGGACAATTGCCAGCAGTAGAACCCTTTATTTATGGTATTAAACCTGCTGTATTAGCAATTATAGCGGCAGCTGTTTTAAAACTTGGTAAAAAGGCAATTAAAAATATGGAGTTGGCAATTATTGGCTTACTTGTATTGGTGGCTAGCTTATTAGGTGTCAATGAAGTTTTTGCATTATTGGCCGGTGGTATATTAGGAATGCTTTATTTTTATGTAAAAGCAAAAACCTCAACCTCTTTAAAAAGTGTTTCTCCTTTATTAGTATTGTTAGGTTTTAATACAGCAATTACTAAGATATCCGTTTTAAAACTGTTTTTTATTTTCTTAAAAGTTGGTGCTATTCTGTATGGTAGTGGCTATGTGTTGTTTGCCTATTTAGATGCAGAATTGGTAAGCCGAGGCTTATTGACTAGACCAGAACTTATTGATGCTATTGCTATTGGGCAGTTTACACCTGGACCAGTGCTTTCTACGTCTACATTTATTGGTTATCAATTATCCGGATTGCCAGGAGCAATTGTAGCTACGGCAGGAATATTTTTACCTTCTTTTTTGTTTGTATTACTACTAAATCCGTTTATTCCAAAAATGCGAAACTCTAAGATTTTGCGTTACTTTTTAGATACTGTTAATGTCGCTGCGGTATCAGTAATGTTAGCTGTTTTATTAATTATGGCTAAAGAAACGTTGTTTGAATGGCAAGCAATAATCATAGCAATTATTGCAACGGTTTTAACCTTCAAAACCAAAGTGAGTACCATCTGGACGATTGTCATTGGTGCCGTTTTAGGATTCCTACTTATAAGTTTTACTAAATAAAAAAAGCCATCACATTAAATGATGGCTTTTAGGTAATTATTTATTTGAAACTATTCTGTTTTTTTAGAAGAATCTGATTTTTCAATTTCATCAGCTACTGTAATTGTAGCAGGTTCTACAGAACTATCAAAAGAATTATGGTACTCTTCTAATAGATTCATCGTAGCATTTAATAAATCTTTTGTTTCAAGTAATAGACCAAAATAAAGTGTTGTGTTCTTTGGACTAGACTCTTCTGTTCTTGTTCTAGAAACTTGTTTTACAATTTTGTCCGTTACTAAATCAAGGATTTCTTTCTTTCGAGCTATAATAGATTCGATTTGCTCAAATGAACGCGAATCAAAGGCATTCTTTGTATCGTTAAGTAAAATTTCTAAAGTATCATCAATTTCTTTAAGCTCTTTAATCTGGCTAAATTTAAGCTTCTTGTGATTATTGTTAATATGCCTATGACTTACTTTAGAAATGTATTCTAAAGATTGTGTCATGTCTTCTAAATATCCTAAAATATTAATGTAGAAACTACTAGCTCTTAAGCTTGTTTCATCTAGATTTTTAATAAAATAAAAGATGTTATCACGAAGACTATCAACTTCCGTCGAAAGCTTATCTATCTGCTTCTTGTTTTTCTTTAGAAGTGCTAAGTCTTGTTTAGCTAAACCTTCAACAGCGTTTGTGTAAATTCTATTTCCACGTTTAACAACGTTAGAGATATTAGACGCACTTTCTAAAATAATACCTTGTACAGAACTACTTCCAGTTTCTTTTAAGCTATCTTCTTCTGGTGTCGCAGTAGATTTATTTTGATGTGATTTATAGTTTCTGTATAATAAGAAAGCTGTTACCAATAATAAAATTGGAACCATCACCTTAGGGTTAAAGTTAATTAAGAAAACTACCGTGCCAGCTGCAATAAACGCACCGAGAGCAGTTCCAAACCAGCCACAAATAACATTAAGAACACCAGCAACACGGTATACAGCGCTTTCGCGTCCCCAAGCTCGGTCTGCTAAAGATGTACCCATAGCTACCATAAAGGTTACATACGTTGTAGATAGTGGTAATTTCATTGATGTAGCAATGGCTATTAATACACCAGCAACCATTAAGTTTACTGATGCTCTAATCATATCAAATGCAGGTGCATCGATACTTTGGTCTTTTGTTAACGTAGATTCTGGTTTGTAAAAGCTATTTCCAATTTTTGTTTGAATAGATTTAGGAACAATAAAACCTAGATATCTAGAAATATTAGAAGAACCTTTCACTACAGCTCTAGATAAAGCGTTAGGTTGAAACTTCTCATGTGTATCACCTTGACGAGATAAACTTAATTCAGTTTCAGCAACTGTTTTAGCTTTTTTTGAAAACCAAAGTGTAAGTACCATAATTGAACCTGCTATAAAAAGTAATAATGGTTCTGCTGGCACTTTTTTATCTAATACAGACATCGACATAGATATATCCATACCAGAAGCTATCCACGCTTCGTATGAATGGTAAGCCGCCATTGGTACACCGATAAAATTTACTAAATCGTTACCAGAAAATGCTAAAGCTAACCCAAACGTACCTATAGCTATTACTATAAGTAGTGATGTTTTTTTAACTGCTTTTTCAAAAATAAATGCTAATAGAGTCCAAAAGACAAAACCACCAAGAACAATAAATATTTCATTGCCTTCTAGCATACCTTTTATTTCTTTGTAATATGGTGTTCCTTTTAATCCTTTTAAGAAAATAAAGTATGTGATGGCAGTTAATGCTACTCCAGAAAAAATGACGCCGAAATTCTTTATTTTATTCTCGTAGTTAAAAGTGAATATCAAACGAGATACCCATTGGACAACGGCACCGACTGTAAAAGCTATAAATACAGATAACAGAATACCACTTATAATGATTACAGCTTTTTCTTTATTTATATAAGTTCCTAAATCTGCAAAAGTCTGAGCGTCATTGGCACCAATTTTTATTAAAGCCATTACCACTGCAGCACCCAATAAATTGAATACAATAGATACAGTTGTGGATGTCGGTAAACCTAGTGTGTTAAAGAAATCCAACAATAGAATATCAGTAATCATTACCGCCATGAAAATGAGCATGATTTCTCCAAATTCAAACTGTGCAGGCACAAAAATACCTTTACGAGCTACTTCCATCATTCCACTTGAAAAAACTGCTCCAATAAAAATACCTAGACTCGCTACAATCATGATTGTTCTTAGCGATATTACTTTAGACCCAATAGCTGAGTTTAAGAAATTAATAGCATCGTTACTTACACCCACCACAATATCAGCAACTGCTAATACAGTAATGGCAATCAACATAAATAAATAAATATTATCCATAATTTTTTTCGTTTAAATGGCGTGCAAATATCGATATACTTTACACAGATAAGGTTACGTAATTGTTATGTTTTATCTTTAAAAATGAATATCAAATCCTAATCTAAAGGTAATGTTATCTTCATTACCGTCAACGCTAGTATAGCTAATGTCAGATTGTACTTTTAGTTTGTGCCCAACTACAAATTTATTGAAACCTAAAGTGTATTGCTTTTCAGGATCTCTATTTGTTATTGACTCATAATTAGTTGTGGTAAAACGACCAGCAATTTCATAATTGTTTTTAAATAAGTAACCTGCTTGTAGATTTAAAGCATTTCCTGTTAAAACAACATCACCCGTTGGGGTTATTCCATCAGCCTCAGTAGCAATTTCATTATCCGCAGTTCGTTTGGCATATTCTCCCATAAAAGAGAAGCCATTATATTTAAACATTGCATCTGCAAATATTGTAGTTTGATCTGTTTCATAAAGAGAGCCATCAGTTCTTATCATATAATCTCCAGCAAAACCTCTTTCTCTTACGGCATCTTGATTATAGTTGTAAGTTAATCCAACCATAAGTTTTGGTTTTTCTTCACGTTTTAAATCTGATTGACTGTAATCCCCTTTAGATATAAAAGTACCAAATGGTAAAAACTCTAATCGTGCTGTATATTGCAATCCACCTTCGTTTCCTTCTGAGACATTGCGACCTTCACCTTGAGATATTGAAAACTTTTCACGCATTAAAAAATCACCACCTAGGTTTGTTTTATGACGCAATTGAATACCTAAATCACGGTCAATATTAAAACGACTATTTAATAAAGAACGGTCTACTAATTGAAGATTAGCAGAAGAAACTACACGTTCTACATTTCCAGGTAATTTTGTTTGTCCAGCCCATAATTCCCAGTTTCCAGCAAAATTCCACATGATTACAGCATCTAAAATATAACGAGGTGTGTTTCTGTTAAATTGATTTGCTCCTGAAATATCTCTATTAGAGAGACCTAATTCAATTTTGTATTTTAACTTAGGACTGTAAGCAAAACCATCAAATTTTAAACGTGCACGACGAACTATGAAATTATGCTCAGGACTTCCATATTCATTTCCATCATGATCCCAAGAAGATATAGATCTTACTTGAAATCTTGGCGCAAATTTCACACTAAAAGAGCTGTCTTTTGCTGTAAAATTGATTAATCCTTTGCCGAATTTAGTGTCGCTAATTTCTTGTGCATTAAGCGAAGAGAATACTATTACAATAATAGCAACTAGGGTAAATTTGAATTTCATTATAATTATTAATTTTTGTCGCTGCAAAAAAACAATTCTAATGTTAACTAATTGTTTCCTTAGTATTAATTTTTGAGCAAAAAAAACTGCCTTGGCCAAAGGCAGTCATTAGAATTCATGATAATTAGTCGACAAAAACTAATAGATTATACGAAACTAATATGTCCTATAAGACAGTGTCAAATGTAAATTTAACGTTAACTAAATGTTGCTTAAACGTTAGTTTATCTTTATATTTAACTAATAAGAAAATTAAAAACCCATAATTATGAGTAGAAAAGTATTGTTTTTATTCGCCTTAGTAATTAGTATGGTCTCTTTTGCACAACAGGAGAGAAAATTGGAACTTAACAAAAAAACCAATTTAATTGATGTAATTTATTATCATGACAATGGAGTTATAAGCCAAATAGGCTCATATAACCTAGATGGTGAATTACAAGGTGAGTGGTTAAGTTATGATGCTAATGGCGAAAAGCGAGTTACTGCGAATTATGATAATGGGGAAAAAGTCGGCAAATGGTTTTTCTGGACAGACAAAACCTTAAAAGAAGTAGATTATACAAATAATACTATTGTTGCTGTCAACGAATGGAAGAGAGATGATAAAACATCTTTAGCTGTTCGAGACTAATACCTTAAGTTTACAATAAAAAAGCATCCAAATTGGGATGCTTTTTTATTTACAAACTAACTAAAATGGTTTTGATATTAGTTTCTTGTCCAACCAGAGTTCCAAGAATCGTAATCAGCACCAGTGCCGTTACCAATACCACTAAAAAAATCGTCTGCATCAAATGCAACATTTGTATCATTCTTAAGCGTTAATACAATATCATCGAATGTTATATCAGTGACAATAGTATCTCCAGCACTAAATCCGTTTCCAGTTTCTTCATCATCTAAATCATAACCTTCTTCAAAACCTTCAATAAAAACGTTATTAAAGATAGCTCGAGTTCCTGCTCTTAAGCGGATAGCTTCGTTACCATTACTAGAGCCTAATCCGTTAAGAGTTAAGTTGTTTATAGTAGGTGCACTCCAAAAAACCGGATTAGAATTGTTTCCTATATCCGTATTAAAACCATCGCCTTCAATGCCTTTGTCATGAGATTGTCTATGCTCGATATATACATCTGTAAGTGTACCTGTAAAACCTTCTGTCCAATCTACAGAATCATCTTGAGCTCCAACTACTGAGATGTGAGAGGCATTAACTGTCCCGCCAAAGAATTCAACACCATCATCGGCACCTTCAAATGCTTGGATAAAATCAATAGTAGTTCCACTTCCTACGCCATAAAAAGAAAATCCATTATTTTCTGATGCGGCATCAGCGGCACCACCAGAATATTCAATGCGTACATATCGTATAATTCCAGAATCATCGTCAGCAATGCTTCCTCCGTAAGGTAAACCACCAATTTCTGATGTAGATGTTGCATCACCTCCAACTACAGAGTTAATAGGTGCACGACCTAAAATAATT
>ENA-UZXB01004874-UZXB01004874.1-metagenome-genome-assembly--contig:-Day-2-1m-contig-4874_pt1 | contig 10683 bp, 9 predicted proteins | sample MGYA00260339_ERZ794899 | MGnify/ENA metagenome assembly ERZ794899 | reverse complement strand
TTTGCTTTTGTATACTTACCAGCTTCAAAAAGTTTGGTAGCAAACTTAAACTTAGTAGCGACATCATCTCCTTTGAGTACAGCTTGATACTCACTGCAAGAGTTAAAAGACAGAACTAATAATAATATGTATAAACAATTTTTCATGTAGATTCTAAAATCATGTGCAAAATTACGGATTTAATACGGATTTAAAAACTATTATTTTAGCTAAACTGATCCGTTCACTAACACAAAACCATACATTAATAATTACTCCTCTAAAACTGAGCTAAAAATGAGGCGATCTTAGAATTTAATTTATCAGTTGCTGGAACTAAAGGCAAACGAACTAAATCAGAACATAATTGCTTATGTTTGAGAACAGACTTTATTCCTGCAGGATTATTTTCTTCAAATATCAAATTAATAATTGGCATTAAACGCATTTCTATAGCTCTTGCTGCTACCACATTATTATCTAAACCTAACTGAATCATCTTAGAAAACTCTTTTGGAAATGCTTGGCCAATTACAGAAATCACTCCTGCCCCACCTGCTAAAGTAACTCCTAAAACTAAATCATCATCACCCGAAATAACCAGAAAATCGTTAGTCTTATTTTTAATTANNCTTTAGATATTGGCTCATATTATTCCCAGCTTCTTTAACCGCAATGATTGACTTAAAATCTGTAGCTAACCTAACAATAGTACTAGCTTCAATATTTTTAGCTGTTCGCCCCGGAACGTTGTATAAAATTATAGGTGTGGTTGTTGATTTAGCTATTGCTTTAAAGTGTTGATAAAAACCTTCTTGAGTTGGTTTATTATAATAAGGAGCTACAGAAAGAATGGCTGTAAAATTAGAAAGGTCTGTGGATTTGATCTCATCAACAACAGCTGAAGTGTTGTTTCCTCCAATTCCAATCACCAAAGGTACACGACCCTTATTGGCAGCTACAACTGTTTTGGAAATAGCAATCTTCTCTTCCAAAGTTATAGTAACACTTTCGCCGGTTGTCCCACATATTACTAAATAGTCAACTCCATTAGTTATGTTAAATTCTACGATTTCTGCGAGTGCATGATGATCTACACTTAAATCCGACCTAAAGGGAGTAATCAAAGCAACTCCAGTTCCAATTAATTCTTTCATATCAAAGTCTGTTAAGTTGGGTTAAATATTTTATCAACTCAAATTTGAAAACTTCTGTCTTTGAAGGCTCAACATCTATAATTAAGTCATGCAACCTAGGGTCCTGATTGTTAATACCAATTTTAAAGTTAGCCTTTGAAAGTGCAGTAACAAAATTTAGCTGATCCTTATTTGTTTTGTAGTAGCTGATTAGAAGGTCAAACTTTTGTTCTGTGAACAGATCAATTTCAACATTATTTGTTTTACCTAACCAATCGAAATTCTCTAAACTAAAAAAAGAATCCCAACTATTTGGTCTATTTTTTTCATGATTTAGCATTGCTATAAAACGAATCTTGTTGTCCTTAATTCCTAATCCGTTCATCAAATCTTTGAAAAAAGTATAATCGTGAAAAGAATCGTAATCGAAAATAATTCCAACAGAAGTTACTTTAGCACTTTGAAAATCTTTGGCCCGAGCCTTGAGAATCAGTGTGATATTTTTTTGAAGTGAAAGCGTTTTTAATCGTTTGAAAAACATGTACCTTTATTGATATTACAAATGTAACATAAAGATGAAGAAACTAGTTAAAATAATTATGATTATTTCCTTGATTTTATCATGTAATAATTCAAGAATACTTGTAAATACTGATGGCAAAAACATATCAATAAACAGAGAAATTGAACCTGTAAAACAGGTTGAAGATATTATTAACCCATACAAGTTAAACTTAGACAAAACAATGAATAAAGTCTTAAGTTTTTCTGTTGATAACTACTCCAAAAATGATGGAGATTATAATACAGCAATAGGAAACTTAATGGCAGATGCTGTTCTTGAACTTACAAATCCTGTATTTAAAAACAAAACAGAAAAAAATATTGATATGGTTTTACTAAATCATGGAGGTATTAGATCAATACTTCCAAAAGGTAAGGTCACAACAAAAACTGCATACAAACTAATGCCATTTGAAAACAGTGTAGTTGTGACAGCTCTCAAGGGATCTGTTGTTTTTGAAATGATAAATTATTTAAAAATTTCTAATAAAGCTCATCCAATATCTGGTCTTGAGTTAGTTATTAATGCTGATAATAGCTATAAAAAAATTCAAATTGGCGGTAAAGCTGTCGACTCAGAAAAATTATATTACATAGCCACCAGTGATTACCTGTACAAAGGAGGAGACCAAATGGAATTTTTTAAAAAAAGTGATACTCTGTATAAATTAAATTATAAAATTCGAAATGTCTTATTAGATTACTTTTCTATACATGACACGCTAAATCCCGAAGCTGACCAACGCTTTATAAAACTTAAATAATGAATTATGAAACGTAGAGATTTTATACACCAAACGGCAGCTTCAACTGCTTTATTGTCAATTGCGGGAATAGGGTGGTCATGCACAAAGTCAAAAGCCACAAAAATTACTATTCTGCACACCAATGACGTTCATAGCCATATAGATCCATTTGGTCAAAACGAAGGAGAAAACTCTAACAAAGGAGGGATTGCCAGACGAGCTGCACTAGTCGAATCGGTACGTATGGAAAATCAACATACCTTACTTTTAGATGCAGGAGATATTTTTCAAGGCACACCCTATTTTAATTTTTATGGAGGTGAATTAGAATTTAGATTGATGAGTTTGTTAAAATATGACGTTGCTACCATAGGAAATCATGATTTTGACAATGGAATAACAGGGCTTTATTCTCAACTCCCACATGCAAAATTTGATTTTATTTCAGCTAATTATGATTTCTCCAATACTTTAATGGATACCCATGTAAAACCTTATAAAACTTTTATTAAAGGAGGAGTTAAAATTGGAGTTTTTGGCTTGGGGATCGAATTAAAAGGTTTGGTAAACAAAGAAGATTATAAAGAAACTAAATATCTAAATCCAATTGAAATAGCTCAGGATATGAGTCGTATTCTAAAAACTGAAGAAGAATGTGACTTAATTATATGTCTATCTCATTTAGGATATGATTATAAGACATCCCCCTCAAAAATATCAGATTTAAAACTTGCCAAATCTACCAAAGAAATCGATTTAATTATTGGAGGACACACTCATACATTTTTAGAAAAGCCAACCATAGTTAACAATGCCATTGGAAAAAAAGTGATAGTCAATCAAGTAGGATGTTTTGGATTGTATGTTGGAAAAATAGATTTCTATTTTGAAGATAAAAAACTAAAAGAAAGTGTTGGAAGTAAAATGGTAGTTTAAATCCAAGGTTGCCTAATTAAATATTTACCTAAACTTGAAAATAGGCTCCATCATTCTACATATATTAATGTTATATTTGCAAAAATTTATTTTTTATGTCATTTTTAAGCGAAATAGAACGCCGCAGAACTTTTGGTATAGTTTCACATCCTGATGCTGGAAAAACAACCTTAACAGAAAAATTACTACTATTTGGAGGCGCAATTCAAGAAGCGGGGGCAGTTAAAAGTAATAAGATAAAAAAAGGAGCTACAAGTGACTTTATGGAGATTGAACGCCAACGTGGCATTTCCGTAGCCACTTCAGTCCTAGCATTTGAATACAATGGTATTAAAATCAATATTCTAGATACGCCTGGACATAAAGATTTTGCAGAGGATACTTTTAGAACACTGACTGCTGTTGATAGCGTAATAGTTGTAATTGATGTAGCTAAAGGAGTTGAAGAGCAAACCGAAAAACTTGTAAAAGTATGTCGCATGCGAAATATTCCTATCATAGTGTTTATTAATAAAATGGATCGAGAAGGGAAAGATGCGTTTGACTTACTCGACGAAATTGAACAAAAGCTAAATCTTAAAGTTGTGCCATTAAGTTTTCCAATTGGAATGGGTTATGACTTTAAAGGTATTTACAATATTTGGGAAAAAAATATTAATCTTTTTACAGGAGATAGTAAACGTGATATTGAAGAGACAATTAAGATCTCTGATGTATCTGACACAAAACTAAATAATATTATTGGAGATAATGCAGCTGAAACACTTCGTGAAGAGTTAGAACTTGTTGAAGGTATTTACCCTAAATTTAACAAGGACAACTATTTGAATGGGGGGTTACAACCAGTATTCTTTGGTTCTGCCTTAAATAATTTTGGAGTACGAGAACTGTTGGATTGTTTCGTTACTATCGCTCCAAAACCACGTCCTAAGCAAAGTGAAGAACGCGTTGTAAATCCAAATGAAAACAAATTTACAGGATTTGTGTTTAAAATTCACGCTAATATGGACCCAAATCACAGAGATCGTTTGGCATTTATAAAAATTGTTTCTGGGGAGTTTAAACGAAATACTCCCTACCTCCATGTACGACATAATAAGAAATTAAAATTCTCAAGTCCTAATGCCTTTTTTGCAGAAAAAAAAGAAATAGTTGACATATCCTACCCTGGAGATATTGTAGGTCTTCATGATACTGGTAACTTTAAAATTGGAGACACCCTGACAGAAGGAGAATCACTAAATTTCAAAGGCATACCTAATTTTTCACCTGAACATTTTCGTTATATTAACAATGCAGACCCTTTAAAATCAAAACAGTTATTTAAAGGGATTGACCAGTTGATGGACGAGGGAGTCGCCCAACTTTTTACATTAGATTTGAATGGACGAAAAGTAATAGGAACTGTAGGTGCGCTACAATATGAAGTAATTCAATATAGATTAGAACACGAATATGGGGCAAAATGTAGTTATGAAAACCTGAATGTTCATAAAGCTTGCTGGATTGAACCAGAAAGTATAAATCATCCTGAATTTATAGAGTTTAAAAGAATTAAACAACGATATCTAGCAACCGACAAATATGGACAGTTAGTATATCTTTCAGATTCTTTATTTTCTCTTCAAATGACACAACAAAAATATCCTTCGATAAAATTTCATTTAACATCAGAATATTAATAAAACCGTTTAAATAGAAAAATCCAACTTAATTGTTGGATTTTTCTATTTGAAACGATTAAGCTTGTCCAGTAGGTCCAAAATTTAAGGGAACCGGAGGTTGGTCATAATCTTTAATCTCACCATGTGCTTTTTCAAAGCGTTTTACATTATCGTTTAATGCTTTGGTTAACCTTTTAGCATGTTGTGGAGTCAGTATAATACGTGACTTCACTTTGCTTTTTGGAGTACCTGGCATGATACTTACAAAGTCGACTACAAACTCTGAGACTGAGTGATTAATAATTGCTAGGTTAGAATAGGTACCTTCAGCTACCTTATCATCTAACTCAATATTAATCTGTCCTTTTTTAGAAAGGTCTTTGGTAGAGCTCATATAAATTAATTGAAATTTAATTCTTCCTTAGCTTCGATTAACTTATCAAATTCTTCATTAGAACCTACAATAATATTGTCATAAGCTCTAAGGCCTGTTCCGGCTGGGATTCTATGTCCAACAATCACATTTTCTTTTAACCCTTCAAGAGAATCTACTTTTCCATTAACAGCTGCTTCGTTGAGAACTTTAGTTGTTTCTTGAAAGGAAGCTGCAGAAATAAAGGATTTGGTTTGTAAAGAAGCTCTTGTGATTCCTTGTAATATAGGCATCGCTGTGGCTGGACTAGCATCCCTAGCGATAACTAATCCTTTATCTTCACGTTTTAGCAGTGAATTTTCATCTCTCAATGTACGTGCTGTGATAATTTGACCAGACTTGAAATTTACAGAATCGCCTGCTTCTTCAATAACTTTCTTTCCAAAAATCTCATCGTTTTCTTTGATAAAATCAGAAGTATGCACCAACTGATCTTCTAAAAAGATAGTATCTCCAGAATCTTTAATCCTTACCTTACGCATCATTTGCCTTACTACAACCTCGAAATGCTTGTCGTTAATTTTAACTCCTTGCAAACGATATACTTCTTGAACTTCATTTACTAAGTATTGTTGTACAGCGGATGGACCTTTAATATTTAAAATATCATTAGGAGTAATAGAACCGTCTGATAACGGCATACCTGCTTTTACAAAATCATTTTCTTGTACTAATATTTGATTCGATAATTTAACAAGGTACTTTTTTAAATCTCCTAATTTTGATTCAATAATAATTTCACGATTACCTCTTTTAATCTTACCAAAAGAAACAACGCCATCGATTTCACTTACAACAGCTGGGTTTGAAGGATTACGTGCTTCAAACAGCTCCGTAACTCTTGGAAGACCACCAGTAATATCACCTGCTTTTGCTGACTTACGAGGAATTTTAACCAAAATTTTTCCTAAGTTTATTTTCTCGCCGTCATCAACCATGATGTGAGCACCAACAGGTAAATTGTAAGATCTAATAAGATTTCCTTTGGCATCTTCTACCAAAAGGGTCGGTATTAATTTTTTATTTCTTGATTCAGAAATAACTTTCTCTTGAAATCCAGTTTGCTCATCAATTTCAACCTGGTAAGTAATTCCTTGTTCGATATTTTCATAGCGAACTTTTCCTGAAAATTCTGATATTATAACACCATTGTATGGATCCCACTGACAAATTACAGTGTCCTTTTTAACTTTATCTCCGTTCTTAACAAAAATTGATGAACCATAAGGTATGTTGTTTGTACTTAAAACAATACCGGTTTTCTTGTCAATTAATTTGATTTCTGATGTTCTTGAAATAACAATATCAATATCCTTACCCTCACCGTCTTTTCCTTTAACAGTTTTAAGGTCTTCAATTTCAGCAATTCCATCAAATTTGACTATTAATTTATTTTCCTCAGAAATATTTCCAGCAATTCCTCCAACGTGGAATGTTCGTAATGTCAGCTGAGTTCCTGGCTCTCCAATAGATTGGGCTGCTACAACTCCAACTGCTTCTCCTCGCTGTACCATTTTACCAGTAGCTAAATTACGTCCGTAACATTTAGCACAGATTCCAGTTTCAGCTTCACACGTTAACGGAGATCTAACTTCAATTGAATCCAAAGGTGAATCCTCTATTTTTCTAGCTATTGATTCATTTATATGTTCTCCAGCAGCTACTAAAAGCTCTTCCGTTAAAGGATTAAACACATCATTTAGTGAGATACGGCCAACTATTCTTTGCTCTAGTTTTTCAACTACCTCTTCATTTTTCTTTAAAGCTTTAACTTCAATTCCTCTAAGGGTACCACAATCGTCAGAGTTNNTCTTGAGAAACATCTACAAGACGACGTGTAAGGTAACCTGCATCAGCTGTTTTTAATGCTGTATCGGCGAGTCCTTTACGAGCTCCGTGTGTTGATATAAAATACTCAAGAATTGACAATCCTTCTTTAAAGTTAGAAAGAATTGGGTTTTCAATGATTTCACCACCACCTGCATTAGATTTTTTTGGCTTGGCCATCAAACCACGCATTCCTGTCAATTGACGAATCTGTTCCTTAGATCCTCTAGCTCCGGAGTCTAACATCATATACACAGAGTTAAACCCTTGTTGGTCCTCTCTAATACGCTTCATAGAAAGCTCGGTTAACTCGGCATTAGTTGAAGTCCAAATATCAATTACTTGGTTGTAACGTTCATTATTGGTAATAAGTCCCATATTATAGTTAGCCATGATACCATCAACTTGCTTATTTGCGGCAGCAATCATAGTATGCTTTTCAGGTGGAATTATAATATCTCCCAAGCTAAATGATAACCCACCCTTGAAGGCAAAGTTGTATCCTAAAGATTTAATTTCGTCTAAGAATGCGGCTGTTTCAGGAACAGAAGTCACTTTCAAAATATCATGTATAATATCTCTTAAAGATTTCTTAGTTAAAACTTCATTAATGTAACCCGCAGCAGCTGGCACTTTTTCGTTAAAAAGAACACGACCTGTAGTGGTTTCAATAATTTGTGAAATCAGTTCACCGTCTTCGTTAAAATCAGCTGTTCTAACGCGAATTTGTGCGTTTAGGTCAACACGTTTTTCATTGTATGCAATGGTAACTTCTTCAGGTGAGTAGAAAGTTAAACCTTCGCCAACAATTTTAACTTTTGAAGTCGATTTGCGTAATTTAGTCATGTAATAGAGACCTAGCACCATATCCTGTGAAGGAACTGTTACTGGAGACCCATTAGCAGGATTAAGTATATTGTGAGAAGCTAACATCAAAAGCTGAGCCTCTAAAATAGCTTCTGGACCTAAAGGTAAATGTACAGCCATTTGATCGCCATCAAAATCGGCGTTAAAGGCCGTACACACTAATGGGTGTAATTGAATAGCCTTTCCTTCAATTAGCTTAGGCTGGAAAGCTTGAATCCCCAGGCGGTGTAACGTAGGAGCACGGTTAAGTAACACTGGGTGTCCTTTGAGAACATTTTCCAGAATATCCCATACTACTGGTTCTCTTTTGTCTATTATTTTCTTTGCGGATTTAACTGTTTTAACAATACCTCTTTCAATTAATTTTCTAATTACAAAAGGCTTGTATAGTTCAGCTGCCATGTTTTTTGGCAATCCACATTCAAATAATTTCAGTTCTGGTCCAACAACAATTACTGAACGTGCTGAATAATCTACACGCTTACCAAGTAAATTTTGACGAAAACGACCTTGCTTTCCTTTTAAGGAGTCCGAAAGAGATTTTAACGGGCGGTTAGAATCCGTTTTTACTGCTGATGATTTACGCGTGTTGTCAAATAATGAATCAACAGACTCTTGAAGCATACGTTTTTCATTACGTAAGATGACTTCAGGAGCTTTTATCTCAACAAGTCTCTTTAAGCGGTTATTACGGATAATAACACGACGGTATAAATCATTTAAGTCAGATGTAGCAAAACGGCCTCCATCTAGCGGAACTAGGGGACGTAGTTCTGGTGGAATGACAGGGATCGCTTTCATGATCATCCATTCTGGCTTGTTCTCACGATTAAGATTAGATTCTCTTAAAGATTCTACAACTTGTAGACGCTTCAATGCTTCTGTTTTGCGCTGTTTAGATGTCTCTGTATTTGCTTTATGACGCAATTCGAATGACAATGTATCCAAATCAATTCTTGAGAGAATATCAATCAAACAATCAGCACCCATCTTAGCAATAAATTTATTGGGATCTGTATCGTCTAAATACTGATTTTCTGGTGGTTGCACTTCAAGAATATTTAAATATTCTTCTTCAGTTAGAAAATCCATTTTCTTTAACGCTTCACCCTCTGAGTTGGTAGCAGTTCCTGGCTGAATTACGACATAACGTTCGTAATAAATAATCATATCTAATTGCTTTGAAGGTAGTCCTAGTAAATAACCAATTTTGTTTGGTAAAGAACGGAAATACCATATGTGCGCAACAGGGACAACAAGGTTGATGTGTCCAACTCTATCTCTTCGGACTTTCTTTTCTGTTACTTCTACACCACATCGATCACAAATGATTCCTTTGTAACGAATACGTTTGTATTTTCCGCAAGCACATTCATAATCCTTTACAGGGCCAAAAATTCGCTCACAGAATAAACCATCTCGTTCGGGTTTATGAGTTCTGTAATTAATAGTTTCTGGTTTCAAAACTTCGCCTCTGGACGCTCCTAGAATTGACTCAGGTGATGCCAAACCAATTGAGATTTTATTAAATCTCTGTACTGTATTATCTTGCTTTTTTGCCATAATGTATGGGTATGATAATGAATTAAATTCTATTATTCTTCTAATCTTATGTCTAGTCCTAACCCTTTCAGTTCGTGCATTAACACATTGAATGATTCAGGTAAACCTGGCTCAGGCATTGGCTCTCCCTTTACGATTGCCTCGTATGTTTTGGCTCTTCCAATAACATCATCAGATTTAACGGTAAGGATTTCCCTTAGGGTGCTAGAAGCTCCATAAGCTTCCAATGCCCAAACTTCCATTTCTCCAAAACGTTGACCACCAAATTGTGCTTTACCACCCAAAGGCTGCTGTGTGATTAGAGAATATGGACCAATAGAACGTGCATGCATCTTATCGTCAACCATATGTCCTAATTTTAACATATAAATTACACCAACTGTTGCTGCCTGATCAAAACGATCACCTGTTCCGCCGTCGTATAAATAAGTATGACCAAATCTAGGTATTCCAGCTTCGTCAGTGAGTTCGTTAATTTGATCTAAAGTAGCTCCATCAAAAATTGGAGTAGCGTAAGTTCTTCCAAGATCTTGCCCTGCCCATCCAAGAACAGTTTCATAAATTTGACCAATATTCATTCGTGATGGTACACCAAGAGGGTTTAATACTATATCAACCGGAGTACCGTCTTCAAGAAAAGGCATATCTTCTTGACGTACTATTCGTGCGACTATACCTTTATTTCCATGACGTCCGGCCATTTTATCACCTACTTTAAGTTTGCGTTTCTTGGCAACATAAACTTTGGCAAGCTTTATGATACCTGCAGGTAATTCGTCACCTACAGAAATTGTAAACTTCTCTCTTCTTAGGCTACCCTGAAGATCATTTTCTTTAATTTTGTAGTTATGGATTAATTCCGAAACCAACTTATTTGTTGAAGAATCAGTTGTCCATTTTCCTGAAATTAAATGTGCATAATCATCTACTGCGTTCAACATCTTAAGTGTAAATTTCTTCCCTTTTGG
>ENA-UZXB01000852-UZXB01000852.1-metagenome-genome-assembly--contig:-Day-2-1m-contig-852_pt2 | contig 10689 bp, 17 predicted proteins | sample MGYA00260339_ERZ794899 | MGnify/ENA metagenome assembly ERZ794899 | reverse complement strand
TTACTTTAGGTAACTTGTACCACAGACCACTGAACATCTTCATATGCCCATCTCCGTAGTCGACTATATACCTTTTATATCCATACGGTCTTTCAGAGAATATTCTTATGTCTCCGTATGATTCTTCTAATAATCTCAATTTAAAAAATCCTCAATTTTTGGTCTTTCCAAACCTTCTCTTTCAGCTAATGGTTTGAAGACATAATCTGCGTAAGCCAAATACATTCGAGTAAATAAAGGATCTTCCTGAATGATTGCTTGAAGGCGTTTACTTTCTGTACTACCTTTCTCCCAAGCTCGATGATCGTCAGAATATTGATACGTCCAATCATGGCTTTCTAATAATTTAAAAAAGTCTGCTGTTGTCATCATTCTTTTATATACCTTTTATATTTGTCGTATCCACGTGCTGCCGCTTTCTTGCGGTCCACATGTGTGGCTGGTTTATTGAACTTATTACAGTTCTTCGCGACTGGATTTCTCAACTTCTGCTTTTCCATCTTTCCTAAACCTTTTATTATACTGTTTCTTAATCTTCTTTACGACGCCTGCTCGAGTTAGATAAACGTACCACTTACGTGCAGGTGTTAGAGCATCGAATTCATCTCCACCTTTTAACGGTATTCTTTTCTTTTTACTCATTAGCTATTTATTCCTATTTGGTACTTGGCACGGCCACCAGGAATCGAACCTGGAACCTACAGCTTAGAAGGCTGTTGCTCTATCCTATTGAGCTATGGCCGCATTTCCAAATACTAACCCTGTTCAAACTCAGTCATATATTCAATCATGAGTTTCTTCTGTAACCTGCGAGCTTCTACTTCCCACGGCTGTTTCCAATAATCTGTTTCGGAATGGTCCTTGCCTTTCCAATACTGTAAATTCTCTGTCAGCTCCTTTCGAGCAAACTGTTTAACATGGACTAACTCATGAGCCAATGTCGACATCCAATTCCCATACAACGCGATGTCTAATTTAAAATTTCTCGAATCCACGGACTCGCAAAGTCCCTCACTGTGGGAGTTGTCTACAAAGAGATTGTGATGGAACCGTATATGAATATTGGTATGGAGTCGATGTATGTTGAGCTTCTTTGAGAAGAGCTTTACTGCCATCAAGGCCGATGCCTGTAGATTCATTGGTAACTGTCCGTCACGTGGACCCGAGAAAAAAACTTTCATAATTTATAATCCAAAAATAATAAAAAGTATTATAAGAGATAACATCAAAAACGCGTTATCCCATACTGTCTCCGCAAGCCATAGTAAGGACTTGATACTTGCGAAGAAAATAACGGCCACCGCAAGGATGGCTGCAATTGCTGTGATTAATTCCATTCTTGGTTGATAGCACCTTCGTTATATGATGGTGTCAAATTCAACTCTGTCGTAGCATCAAACTTGTCATCAGAATACAAGGAGAAGTCCTTCATCTTGGCAAGCTTGTTAGCAGCACGTTCATTCTTTGCCGCTTCTCTGCGTTCCTTGGTTGCTTCGTCCTTTTCGTACTTCTTTTTCATTTTGGTCAATTCTTTCATGACCTTTTCGTAACTTGTTAGCTTAGCCATATTACGCTACCTCTTTATTGAAGAATTCTTGAACATATGCAGAGATGATACCTGAAGTACCACCGATATGCCATTGGTATTCTTTGTTAGACATTGCTTCGTAACCACCGTCATAGTCTTTCCAATTATAAATGGTAAAAGGACGGATTGCATTGTGATCAGAATCTTCGACATTCATTTCCCACTCAATGTCGACTTTGCCGTCACCGGAAGTCTCTGTACATTGTGGATGACCGAAGACCTTAACAAGATCTGCGTAACTGGCTTTGATATAGCCTTGTAAACTGGTCGAAACGAACTCCGACCTTGGTTTGATTTTATAGTTTTCTAAATTCATAACAACTCCCATTGCGTTTAAATTTCAATTTTTCAGATTATATTATAACCAATTATTCGTAACTTGTCAATAGTTTTATGATAAAAAGTTCATATTCCTTAGAACATTTAGTTATATTAACTGCATTTGTTATAACTAGACTCCGTGCGTCATATGTTCGTAGGCATCAGGACAAGCATTGACGTTGTCTCCGCAACCGCAGATCTGATCCTCTTCAATTGATGGTGCTCCGACCATATCCCTGATTTGTGATTCAGTATACCTTTGTTTGCCACCTACGGTGGATTGCTGCGCAAGCAGCTTTATTTGTTCATGTGTTAATCCCATAATGTACTCCTTTAATGTCAAGACTCTATTGTTGTATTAGAGATGATATATCTATTATAAACAGCTCGACTGCATCTGTCAATGGTTTTTTGAATTATTTTCGTAGAATTGCTCCTTATACAATATATAGATAGTTGAAGATAATGAAAATAATGGTTGACATTTGTGTTCGACTATTGTAAAATGGTATCATAATGAATTGTTTGAGAGGGTGGTAAGGCATGATTCGGAAGGATGCAGCCCTGACGACAGATCATTTATTTGAAATAACTATTGACATTGGCTGCTAACTATTGTATAATGGTGGTTGATGATGGAGATTAACAATTGACTAAAAATACTGAACAGTTCAGAATCCTAACTGCTCGACAGCATGTTCGAGAAAGGATTGGTATGTACATGGGCTCAGCTTCTAAGGAAGAGATCGAAAGATTCGTTCTTGGAGAATGGAAGAAAGCAACGTATGTACCTGCACTATCAAAAATGGTGGACGAGATTCTCGATAATGCTATCGACGAAGCTATCCGTACAAATTTCAAATATGCAAACAAGATTAATGTATCTATTAATAACAACGAAGTAACGGTCACTGACAACGGTCGAGGTATTCCTCAAGACAAGATCTTTGACGAAGCTTCAAATGAAAACATCTTAAGACCTGTTGCTGCTTGGACGAAAGTCAATGCAGGTACTTCTTTTGATGACGAACGAGTTACGATCGGTACTAACGGTGTCGGTTCAGCTGCAACCAATTTCCTATCCAAATCATTCACAGGTAAAACATGGTCTAATAAAAAGTCAATACAACTTGACTGTAAAGACGGTGCTGATACCATGAAAGTTAAGACAGGCAACAAAGCAGGGAACGGTACTGAGGTATCATTTGTTCCTGACTTTGATTTGTTTGAGGTTGACTCGTTGGAGCAACTTGATACTATTATATTAATTGAAGATCGTCTCATCAGTTTGCAGATGGCATTTCCTGAGATTCAGTTTTCCTTTAATAAAAAGAAGATCATGGTTAACAACTTCAAGAAGTATACTGAAATGTTTTCTGATATCGCAATCATGGAGAAGACAAATAATCTTTCCTACTTTATTGCTCCTTCGGAAGATGGGTTCAGAACTAACAGTTATGTTAACGGCGTGAATACAAGACAGGGTGGTACTTATGTTGACCACTTTATGAATACTATTATTGATTCGTTAACTGTCAAAATTAAAAGACGTCATAAGGTCGAAGTATTAAAGACAACGATCAAGAGTGGTATTACATTTGTTATGTTTGCTCGTAACTTTGTGAATCCTAAATTTGATTCTCAAACAAAAGAACGACTAACTAATCCAATTGGAAACATTAAGGAACACCTAGATATCTGTCAGGTACGTGATGCTGAATGGCTTGCGCAGAAGATATTAAATACTCCTGATATAATTGATCCTATTATTGAAGCACAACTGGCAAAGAAGCTAGCCGCGGATAGAAGAGCTGCAACATTAGCACAAAAGAAACTTCGTAAGGTAAAAGTTGCGAAACATATCTCTGCTAATAAAGACAATGCAACTCTGAAAATTGTGGAAGGTGATTCTGCGATGGGATTCTTATTAAAGGTTCGTGATCCTGATACTGTTGGAGCCTTTCCGCTTCGTGGTGTGATTATGAATACCTGGGATATGAAACCTGCAGAAGTATTAAAGAACAAAGAACTATCTGAATTGGTAGCAGTTCTGGGTCTCGATATTAACGATCCAGACAGTGTGGATAATATGACGTACAAATATATTGCCACATTAACAGATGCTGACCATGACGGTATAGGACATATATCACCATTGTTGATTGCGTTCTTTTACAAATTTTGGCCTCGACTGTTATTGGAGAATCGTGTTCAGATTACAAGAACGCCTATTATGATCTCTACCAAAGCAAAAGATGTCAAGTGGTTCTATACTTATGAAGATGCTCAAGAGTTCAAAAAGAATGGTGGATATCATCATAGATATATTAAAGGTCTAGGTTCTTTAACCGAAGACGAATACCATACTATTATTAACAAGCCACAGTATGACACTGTTACTGTTGACGATGCATCGGTATTTCAAATGATGTTTGGTAAAGATTCAAGTTTAAGAAAGGAGTATATGTTCGCATGAATTTAGAAATGTTTACAGAAGAGCTGAAGGGTAATAACTATCCTATCTCAAAGGTTGCTGCCAACGAATGGAAATCATTCGCAATGTATACCGTTGAGAGTCGTGCTATTCCTAATATGATTGATGGTCTTAAACCTGTTCAAAGGTTCTACCTTTATTCTTCATTATTAAATAGCAAGAAGGATTTCAAAAAGGTATCTGCAGTGTCAGGTATTATTTCTGACTATGGTTATAATCATGGTGAATCCTCTGCTGCTGGTGCAGGTCAATTAATGGCTGCTGAATGGAATAACAACATCTGCTTGATTGAAGGTCGTGGATCTTTTGGTACTCGATTGGTTCAAGAAGCTGGTGCTGCTCGTTATGTCTACTCAAGAGTACATGCCAATTTCAATAAGTACATTAAAGATATTGATCTTGCTCCTATTCACGAAGATCCTGAACACGAACCACCTTCATTCTATTTACCGATTCTACCTTTAGTGTTGGTCAATGGAACAAAAGGTATCGCAACCGGATTCGCAACGAATATATTACCACACAACCCAAAAGATTTAAAGAAGGCTTGTATTCAATATTTGGATAAAGGTAAAATTACCACAAAGCCTAAAGTTATGTTTCCTGAGTTCAAAGGAACGGTTGAGCAATCCAAAGAGGACCCAACCAAATATGTTTCGTATGGTATCTTCAAACGTTCTGGTAAAACAGGCGTCTCCATCACAGAGGTACCATACGGCTTTGACCGAGAAGGATATGTTAAGGTACTTGATAAGTTAGAAGAAGATGGAGATATCGTATCTTACGAAGACAAATGTAATAAGGACGGTTTCCGATTTGAGGTAAAGCTCAAACTATCATCGGTCAAATGGACTGATACCAAACTTATTCACAAGTTTAAACTCAGCAAGCCATTCGCTCAAAACTTAACAGTGATTGATTTTGATGGTAAACTCAGAGAATACACAGATGCTCGAGACCTTATAAAGGACTTTTGTGATTACCGTTTAGGTATATTGCAGAAGAGAATCGACGCTCGTATAGAGGAGTTTAATGAAGAGGTCCGATGGCTTAATGTCAAAATGGAATTCATTCAAGCAAATATTGATGATCGTATAGTATATAAAAATAATACTAAAGCACAGGTCGTCAATCAAATAATGCAAGAGACATCTGCGCTAGGAGGTGACACAAACAGATTGCTCGCATTAAGTTTCTTAAATGCAACAAATGAAGAAATTGTAAACCTTAAGAAACAGATTGAGGAATCTAAAGCGACATTGAGCTTCTGGAATAAAACATCACCGCAAGAACAATTTAATACAGACTTGGAGAATGTATAATGGAAAGTAAAATATCAACTATAGAACTAGACACATCTGCGTTTATGGATGAAACAGGATTTGGTGTTTGCGTTTGGGTTGGAGAAAGTTGTGATGACCCTGTCGTAGAAACAACATTTGACTTTGAAACATTAATAGAGAACCACTTTGAAGGTTATGCCATTGATGGAAGCATCAGGCCAAAGGAATTTGGTACCGAAGTAGAGTTAATGGTAATTAAATTAGAACAAATGGCAAAGTATGCTCGCAATATGTTTGATGATTATACTCAAGCCGAGGAAGAATAAATAATTGAACAAGTTATGGAATATATGGAAATACTCCTTAGGTGGATTTTCCGATGACAAAACAGAGCCATACGATAACTATGTTGCTATTGTAAGAACAGTTATTATTGGTGTAAACTTTTTAACATGCTTTTTTATTATGAGCAACGTGGTACACAATTGGTAGATCATGGAACAGAAAAACTTAAACTTAAATTTACTTACGGAAGGACTACCCTTAACGGATGTCCAAACTTTATATCATGAGTTCTTTTATAGAAAAGATTATCAATGGTGGCGTGATGTTGAGCCAGGTAATATCGTTGTTGATATTGGCGCTTGTGTTGGGTTCTTTGTTTGTCATGCTCTTGACCGCAACGCTGGCCGGATCATTGCTGTCGAACCTTCGAGGCCTCATCTCAAAACTCTAATACGAAATATATCAGACTACTTTATTGATCATGGTAAGGTTCCTGTCTTGCCTATTGAAGCAGGTATTGGTTCAACGGCAAACCATTTCGCAAATGTATATTCAGAACATAAAGATTATAGAAAGATGTCATTCTTGGATCTAGTTGTTGATTACGATATACCGCATATTGATTATTTAAAAATTGATTGTGAAGGTGGTGAATATGGTATCTTTACAGAAATGAATATGCCTTATCTTTTAAATAACGTAAATCATATTGCCGTAGAGTTTCATATGAACGCATATAGCGGTTGTGTTAAACAGTGGCAAAAGTTCCGTGATGGATTACTCAGACAGTTTGATGTTAATCAAGTACGGTTCCTTGAACACGAGGATAGAGAGAAAGCCTATAACGACGATTTTCTAAACGAAGGAAACTTTAAAGATTGGAGTTCCTTTATGTTGTTTATTACCAATTCTTAATATAGATCATAAACGTATAAGGTACCTTTTCTTTCCAATCATCAGCCCACAGGTTTTCACCTAACGCCGTATCTTTAAAAAGTAACTTATCTTTTACTTCAACTAAAAACGAATCTCTCCACCTTTCAAATACTTTGTGTGAATTATATCTATTGCCTAAAGTAACTCTTACCGCTGCAAATTTTACGTGACTCGTAAATAACCATAACAGATCTTTATTCAATATATTACATTCAGCACCAATTGCATCTACTCGTAAGTAATCTATAATAGGAATCTCAAATCCTTTTATAAGTTCTTGTAGATTTAAAACTTGTGGTTCAGGTTCTGCTCGGTATAATGGATTCTGATACATGCCTGATGAATCAATATCTTTTCCTATCGTTGCGCATATAGGATAGGCTCTGCTATAAGGAGGGATGTCAATCATATGATCTGAGCAATTATGTATTGCTGCTCGTAGGAGTCTACGATTAGGTTCAACCATATAGAGTTTACTTGCACCAGCTTCTAACGCTTTCTTGGCAAACATACCATTACCTGCACCAATATCTAAAACTACATCGGACGGCTGTATTTCATACCACCAATCGTAATCATATTGCTTGTAGATCTGATGCCACATTAAGCCAGTTTCTTCAAGCGTCATACCAGCGTAATCGAAGTTGTTGCTTATTTCCATAACTAATTCCAAACAGATAAATAAATAGTATATACCAATACAGTTATTTATAGGAATTGAGATGGCAGAAATTATTAACAACTACTTATCACCGACGAACTTTACGATTAATGTTCAGCGCATACCGAACATAGAGTTCTTTGTGCAGAAGCTTTCTATCCCAAGTTTATCAGCAACACCTGTTGGTCGTGACACACCGCTATCAACACTATATGACGTTAACGATAAACTCCAATATGCTGATTTAGAAATGACGTTTATCATTGATGAAAATATGAATAACTATAAAGAGATACTTGATTGGTTAGAAGGTATTAGTGGATCCACATCTCCTAATCAAACTAGACAATTAGAGCTATCGAAGTACGGCTTTAAATCTGACATTATCGCAACCATCACAAACTCTCACAAGAATCCAAATACAAGATTTATATTTAGAGACTGTTTCCCAACAGGATTAGGATCAATTCAACTTGATGTAAATGTTCAAGATGTTTCTTACGCTACTTGTTCGGTCACAATGAGATACGATATTTTTACAATGGAACAACTATAGGACAAACTATATTATGAATTATGATTTTATTGAAGTAGGAACTTCTGATTTTGAAACGCACATCCAAAACGCCAGAGACGATACAGTTGGCCTATCTATTGAACCAATACAATACTATTTAGATCGCCTTCCAAACAAAGAGAATGTTGAGAAACTTAATTGTGCAGTTTCTTTTGATGGAAAGCCGGGTCGAGATAAAGTATATTATATACCCCACGAAACAATTGTAAGAAACGGACTTCCGCATTGGATCCGTGGTTGTAATTCTATGGGTGACTATCACTATCAACACAAAGTAAGAAATCTTCAAGAATTCGTTGAAACGATTGAAGTAGATCTAATACCTTTAGGTGATATCTTCGAGCATCATAATGTTGAACAACTTAAAACATTAAAATTAGATACTGAAGGTGGAGATTCGTATATCTTACAATCATTCATTCCTTTTCTAAAAGACAGGCTAAAAGAAAACTATCCACAGACGATTGAATTTGAGACCAACATATTAACACCAGCAGAACTTGTTACTGAAACAATTGATCTATATGTTGAGCTTGGCTACAGAGTTCTTCAACGTGGTGTAGGAGAACAAAATACCATATTGGCTATTGACATTTAACTCAAAGTTTGTTATAATAGATATGAATTAAAAGTTTTGAGATAATAAATTATGGACACAAATGATATAGCAAGCATATGGGCTAAAGACTCACCGATAGACGAAACGAATCTGGTTGGTGAAAGTAAAAGAATCCCTGAATTACATAGCAAGTATTATAACTTGTATTATAGGGAAGTCCTTCGAGTTAAAAAGCTTAAAGCAGAATACAAAGATCTTGAGATGGACAAGCGTAATTATTACGATGGATCCATGGATGAACTAACACTAAGAGAGAAAGGTTGGAAACCATTTCAACGAAAAGTAATTCGTAATGATTTGGATAAGCATATTCAGGCCGATGCTGATATTATCAAACTAAGTCTTACCGTTGATTTCCATACAGCTAATGCAAACTATCTCGAGGATATAATTAAAACAATACATAGCAGGAACTTCGTAATAAAGAATATGATTGATATTCTAAAGTTCCAATCCGGAGATTATTAATGTGGGATAGATTTTTAGAGTGGGGTTTCAAAAGAGAAGCAGATAAACAATTTGAACAAGCACAGAAACAGAAAACAGTAGATGTAATGAAGGATGATGTAGATCCTGAAGCAGTGACAATTGAGAACGCATATAAGACAAGGTGGATTTGGTACCATACAATATTAGCAATTGGTATCTTCTTTACTAATATCTTATTAACAGCAATTTTATTATTATTGGCAATTAAATTATGAATCCATACGCAGCGGATATACCTGAAAAATTAAAAAGAACTATCTATAAAGGCTTTTGTTCTATTCAGAAAATAGAAGGAATAGATTTGAGAGTAAAGCAAGGTATGTTACTTGCATTAACTGGTATGTTAAAAGAATATGGTTGGCCGGTGATTGGTATTACCGAGGCAGCTGCAATTCGTATACAAGAGAATGAATTTAAAAGACCAAAGAAAATCAATCGTTCACATATCTATTCAAGAAAAGAAACAGCAGAGATTCTATTTTCAAAGTCATGGACTTATACTGAATTTTGGAAATTCTTTTTAGAACGCGATTGTTGCGTATTAGCAACGTCTAAAGAAAACTATTCAAAACAACCTGAAGACCTATGGAGACAAGTACCAAAAGGTATGTTTCAATCTGTAGGATTCGCATTCAGAGTTGGAAAAAAAGAAGCAGGATGGCTTAAAGAGCAATTATGAGTGAAAGAATTGAAGTAGAAAATATTAACGCAGTATATATGCGGATCAAGGCCGACTCAGGTTTAAAGATGGAGTTGTCTGAGTTCTTTGCATTTAAACCAGAAGGTTATCAGTTCAGTCCTAAATACAAAGCAAGAGTATGGGACGGAACAATTAGACTCTTTCAACCAATGCGTCCTGTATTATATGTTGGTCTACTTCCACATCTTAAAAAGTTTTGTCAAGATAGAGATTATATATTAGAAGCACCGGCTGAGATCGGAGAACCTGAAATCATAGAGGATGGATATGTTGAAGAATTGGCTGAAACGATTAACTGTAAATTTAAACCAAGAGACTATCAGATCGAATATATCACTAACGCTTTGCGTAACCGCAGATCTTTATCTCTATCACCGACATCATCTGGTAAGTCTTTAATTATTTACCTAATACAACAACATTACTATCAGACCTTTGGATTAAGAACATTAATTATTGTTCCTACCATTTCATTGGTACATCAGATGGCTGGTGACTTTGTTGATTACGGTTGTGATGAATCAGAGATCTATAAAATACAAGGTGGTGTTGATAAGAACACTCGTCTACCTATTGTTATTTCTACATGGCAATCATTAGTGAAACAACCTAAAGATTGGTTTGCTCAGTTCGGTTGTGTAATGGGAGATGAAGCTCATACCTTCCAAGCAAAGTCATTAACAACTATTATGCATAAACTCGAAGAATGTACTTACCGTCATGGATTTACAGGTAC
>ENA-UZXB01006320-UZXB01006320.1-metagenome-genome-assembly--contig:-Day-2-1m-contig-6320_pt1 | contig 10693 bp, 12 predicted proteins | sample MGYA00260339_ERZ794899 | MGnify/ENA metagenome assembly ERZ794899 | reverse complement strand
ATTGCTAGACTCTCTCGGCGCAGTGCCATCTTCCGAGCGTACACTTCGTGCGTGGGACCTTCCGAAAGAGCAAAACTATTTCCCTCTTCTGCCGAAAATACTAGGTGAAGCGGCGGATAGGCTGCGGCCGACGACTGTCTAAAAGTTACGTGGTTACGCCTGCTCAGTAAACTCTGGAGAATAAGAAGTGAACGAAGCGATTAGTCCAATTCAGCTCATACTCGAGGCAACGTTGCCGGTGCAACTGGTAATGCTCTCTTTATTAGTGCTCTCGATTTTGTCATGGGTAATGATAGTACAGCGAGCGATGGTGCTAAACGCAGCGTCTCGCGGTGTTCAGAGTTTTGAGGAGCGTTTTTGGAGTGGGATGGATCTCAGCCAGCTCTATAAGGAAGGCACTCAGATGCAGCGCGACGACGTGCCTATTGTAGGCATCGAAAACATTTTTCGCGCAGGCTTCAAAGAGTTTATGCGCTTGAGGCAGCAGGCCTCTGTCGACAAAGAGGCGATTATGGAAGGTGCGCAGCGTGCGATGCGCGTGGCCTTTTCGCGCGAAGAGGAAAAGCTAGAACGTCATTTGGCATTTCTGGCCTCGGTAGGCTCGGTCTCACCTTATGTTGGGTTATTTGGCACTGTGATCGGTATTATGAATTCGTTTATTGGCTTGGCGAGTCAAACGCAGGCGACGCTTCAAGTCGTTGCGCCAGGTATCGCAGAGGCGCTAATCGCAACGGCAATGGGGTTGTTTGCCGCAATTCCTGCGGTGGTCGCCTATAACCGATATTCCTCGTCGGTTGATACCATCACTGGCAGCTATGTCACGTTTACCGACGAGTTTTCAAGCATTCTCCATCGTCAGGTTCACAGCGAATAGCAACGGCTGCCGAGACTAAATTATGGATATAATTGCCCGCAAAAAACGCAAGCCAATGGGAGACATAAACGTCGTTCCCTATATCGATGTAATGCTCGTTCTGCTCATCGTCTTTATGGTCACTGCACCTCTGCTTAACCAGGGCATTGATGTAGAGTTGCCGCAAGCGAATAATGAGCCGCTGAGCATAGATGAGAATCAAGCAACCCTTGTCGTCTCTATTACCTCGGCGGGTGAATATTATTTAAGCATAGGCGCTACCGGTGAAGATCGTCAGGCGACGAGCTTAGAGGGAGTCGGTGAGCAAGTAGGAAAAATTGTGGCTGCGAATCCTGAAATACAAGTGCTAGTCGAAGGGGATACGACAGCCGACTGGGGCGCAATGATTCAGCTACTTACTACACTGCAAGCGGTGGGTGTTGCTAACCCGAATTTCATCACTCAGCCACTCGATTCGCAATAGGGTAAAGGAGAGGGGAGAGGAATGCCTTCACTGCGCGAATTACTCGGTTTCGGTAAATCAGAGGGGGCCAATAATCTGGTGATTCTCAATGGCTACCCACTCGCTGTCGTCGTGGCTATTTCTCTGCATATTCTCCTTCTGGGCGGGCTTGTTTACTTGCAAAGTAGCAGTCAATCACAAGCACTCGAACTGATACAGCCGACTGTGATCAAGGCGCTATTGATCGAAGAAAATCCTCAAATCACCAATCAGCGCAATCAAGACAATCGGCGATTGGAGGCTAAGCGCAAAGAAACCGAACGCGCCAATGCTGCGGCGCAGAAGAAGCGCGAAGAACAGGCTGCCGAGAGGAAGCGGCAAGAGGAGGCAGCGCAGAAGCGCGAGCAGCAGCAAGTCGCAAAACAGCGCGCCGACGCCAAAGCTAAAGCAGAACGCGAAAAAACGCTGGCAGAAGAAGAGCGTAAGAAGCGAGAAGCCGAAAGTCAGCGAGAGGCCGAGAAAAGGCGCGAAGAGCAGGCTCAGCGCGAGCGTGAATCTCGGCAACAAAGAGAGCGCGAGGACGCGCAAGACGCGGCTGCTGCCGAGGCAGCAAGCAGTGAGTTCGAATTAATCCAAAGTGCGACGGGCCTAATTCAGCAGCTCGTGACAGAAAATTGGTCTCGACCACCGAGCGCGCGTAACGGGATGCGAGCAATTATTCAGATCAAAATGCTGCCAACGGGTGAACTCGTTGATGTCATAATTACTCAGTCGAGTGGCGATCCCGCATTCGATAGATCTGCCGAAAATGCGGTCTATCGCGCCGCGCCTTTTGCCGAATTAACCGCGCTACCAATTCGCGTTTTTAACCAAAATTTCCGCACGCTGTCACTCATCTTCCAGCCAGAGGACTTGCTTAACTAATGAATCTTAATCGCACTTTCCCCCTTCTCTTTGTTATCAGTGTCTTAATGAGTTTTTCAGTCAGGGCTGAGCTTAGTATTCAAATTACTCAGGGTATCGACAATCCGATTCCTATCGCGGTTGTGCCTTTCTCTTGGGAGGGAAGCGGTGTCCTCGACGAAGATATTGGGGAGATTGTAACGGCGGACCTGCAGCAGGTAGGCGAATTTCGCGCCCTCTCTCCTTCGAATATGCTCGCTTTGCCGCGCGAGGAGCGCGAGGTTTATTACCGTGATTGGAGCGTTCTGGCACAGGACTATCTGCTTGTCGGTAAAGTGCAGCGCGCACCGGGGAGCGAGTTAATTCAGGTGCAGTACGAGTTCTTCGATATTAATCGAGAAATAAAACTCGCAGGTGAAGTGCTCACCGGAACGACTTCGCAGCTGCGCGACATTGGTCATGAGATAAGTAATGTGGTGTTCGAACTCGTGACAGGTACCCGTGGCGCGTTCACCACACAAATACTCTATATTGTCAGTGAGTTTGTGAGCCCTGAGGTTTCCTATTTCCGCCTCGAAAAGGCTGACTACGATGGTCGTCGAGCACAGGTGCTGCTGGAATCTCGGGAGCCCATCATGTCGCCTAGTTGGTCGCCAAACGGGCAAGACATCGCTTATGTATCGTTCGAAACTGATTTGCCGCGAATCTACACGCAGAATATAGCGACAGGACAGCGGCGTCAGATCACCAATTTTCCCAATATCAACAGCTCACCAGTGTGGTCGCCCGACGGCACTAAGCTTGCGATGGTGTTGTCTAAAGACGGCAGTCCAGACATCTATGTGCAAGACCTGCTGAGCAACGAGTTGATTCGGATAACCGATCACCCGGCTATTGATACCGAGCCTGCCTGGTCGCGCGATGGTCGCTCGCTCGTGTTCATGTCCGACCGTACGGGACAGCCTCAGATCTACCAAATGGAAATAGGGGCGAGCACCTACGACGTTGAACGACTCACCTATGACTGTTTCCACTGCGCGAAGGGACAGTTTTTGCCCGATGGAGTGAACTTGGTGCATGTCAGAAGAGAGACTCGGCAGAGCCCGGAATACCAAATTTCGATTATGAACGTCGAAACTCTGCGGGTTATCACGCTCACCTCGACGAAGTTCGATGAGTCGCCTAGTGTGGCACCTAATGGCAGCATGATTATGTACGCAACTAAGTTTAATGGCCGTGGTGTGCTCGACGCTGTGTCAATCGATGGGCGAGTAAAATTTAGGTTGCCTTCATCGCGCGGCGACGTGCGCGAGCCATCTTGGTCGCCTTATCTTAATTAGTGCGAGGGGAGGCGCCGTTTTTTTTGCTAAGAATCGATATTTCTTGCAAGTTTTTCGCGATTCCGCCGATTTATTCCAATTAGAACGTGCTGCTTTCGGCACAGTGTATAAAATCTGAGAGGATCAATCGGCATGATGCCCATCAAGAATCTAATAAAGTCAGTTGTAATCGGTTTGGCGCTCGTAAGCCTTGCAGCCTGTAAATCATCGAGTGATGCTGAAACAGAAGTGACTGACGCCGGGTCTATGGGCAGCACTTCGAGTGAATCGACTTCTTCGGCTGCGCAAGCAAGTGGCGCAGGCACAAGCGGCCGCTTAAGTGCCGAGCAAATTCAAGCAGAAAATGCGCTGCGCCAAACGGTGTTTTATTTCGACTTCGATATTGCTGAATTCCGCGGCGCTGACAGAGAAACATTGATGTATCACGCGCGCGACCTGTCCGCTAATCCTAGCAAGCGGTTGCGCTTAGAAGGCCACGCCGACGAGCGCGGAACTCGTGAATACAACTTAGCGCTAGGCGAGCGTCGAGCGAACAGTATTCTCAACTACCTGATCGTCAATGGCGCCTCGCGCTCACAGATCGAAGTGGTTAGTTACGGCGAAGAAAGGCCTGCTATGACCGGCCAATCCGAGAGTGTGTACAATCGTAATCGCCGAGTTGAAGTCGTCGCGCGCTAAAAATGTGTCGGCGCGTTGCCCTCAGCGTATGGCTCGCCTAAACTACTCGGTCTAGTCATTCCCTTTGGAGCTCGGCGCAGCCATGAATTTACGTCATACCCAGACTGTCACAACCCACCGGTCACTCTACGGAAGGGCCTTTAGGGTGAGTGTAGCTGTCACGCTATTGACTGCTGTGGCAGCCGCACAGACTGCGTTCTCTCAATCGTCCAATGATGCAATGTCGTTATTGTTGGAGCAGAATCGCCAGCTACAGGCTGAGATTCAAGCACTTCGCGGGCAGCTGGACGAACAGGGCTTCGAGATTAAGAAGCTGCAGCGAGATTCGCTTAATCGCTATACCGATGTCGATCAGAGGCTAAGCGATCTTGAGGTTGCGGCACCGCAGACAGCCCCTCCTGCGACAGCGCAGCGTGTTCAAGGTGGAACGCCCGCAGTGAATCAGGCGCCTTCTCAGTCTTCTCAGTCTTCTCAGTCTGCGCCAAACGCCTCTACACGGCCTTCATTGCAGCCGGCCGTGCTCAGTGAGCAGCAGCTCTATCAGATGGCTTATGATTCAGTTATTAACAGCCACTTCGAGCGCTCTATCGCCGAATTCGATCAGTACCTTGGGCAGTATCCCGAGGGGCGATTCGTGACCAATGCGCATTATTGGAAAGGGCAGGCCTACCTCTATCTCGAGCGTTTCGAAGAAGCGCGCAGCGCCTATGAAATAATCCTAGAGCAGTACGCGGACTCGAGTAAGTTACCCGATGCGATGTACGGATTAGGCCTTGCCTATCAAGGTATGGGAAATATTCAGCGCGCAAGACAGATGCTTACCGATATCAAGCGTCGCTTTCCCAACACAGGGGTTGCGAACCTCGCCGACACCCGACTGCTTTCGCTGTGAGTAGCGGTCTGAGTGTACGCCTAACCGAAATTTTCCACTCCCTGCAAGGCGAGGCGCGCACCGTCGGTCGTCCGACTGTTTTTGTCCGACTCACTGGCTGTCCGCTGCGGTGCACCTACTGCGATACGGCTTATGCATTCGAAGGAGGGAAGCAGCACTCGCTTGACTCTGTTCTCGCGCAGGTGGCCGAACATTCGGCTGACTATGTCACAGTGACGGGCGGCGAGCCCCTCGCTCAGCCTGCAGCGATTCAGCTTATGCAAAGACTTTGCGATGCCGGCTACCAAGTCTCTTTAGAAACTGGGGGAGCAATGCCAATCGATGACGTAGATGATCGCGTGTCTATTGTCCTTGATCTCAAAACCCCAGCCTCGGGCGAATGCGATAGGAATCTGCTCGCCAACGTTCCCCTGCTGCGTCCTAAAGATCAGGTTAAATTTGTCATCTGCGACCGCGGTGACTATGAATGGTCGAAGGCTCAGGTTCACATGCATGATCTGGGATTGCGGGTAGACGATATTCTGTTTTCACCCTCCTATGAGGAGCTTGCGCCTGCACTACTCGCGCAGTGGGTGCTCGAGGACAGGCTTAAGGTGCGGATGCAACTGCAACTCCACAAGCAAATTTGGGGCGATAAAAAAGGCGTTTAATGCCGGCCTCCAATGATCCACTCAAGGAAATCGAGAGAATGAAGAAGGCCATTGTCCTTGTCTCCGGCGGACTCGACTCGGCGACCTGCTTAGCTATCGCTCAGGCCGAGGGCTACGCCTGTTACGCGCTCAGTTTCGATTACGGTCAACGTTCGGCGAGCGAGCTCAATGCAGCTGCACAGCTGTCTGAGACCGCAGGTGTTATCGCTCATAAAACGTTGCCCATAGACATGGGGGCTATCGGCGGGTCGGCGCTAACAGATCGCAGTATCGCAGTGCCCGAAGAGGAGACCGTGGGCATTCCAGTGACATACGTTCCGGCTCGCAACACCGTATTTTTGAGTTACGCACTTGCCTGGGCCGAAGTTGTCGAAGCCGAGGCAATTTTTATTGGTGTGAATGCGTTAGATTATTCTGGTTATCCTGATTGCCGACCCGAGTATATTGATGCGTTTCAATCACTGATTAATCTTGCAACCAAAGCGGGAGTCGAAGGAAAAAATATTGTGCTCAGAACGCCGTTAATAGACTTAACTAAAGCAGAGATTATTGGCGTGGGACTAAAGCTCGGAGTTGATTACGCCGCCACAGTTTCATGCTACCAAGCAGACGCCGAAGGGCGCGCATGCGGTCTCTGCGACAGCTGCAGACTGAGAACAAAAGGCTTCGCCGATGCACAGTCGCAAGATCCTACGCGTTATCGCTAAATAATCGAAAAAAATGTCGATTGTGACTTGTCTTTTTTTGATTTGATAGTACTATGTCGCCCCTTCACGGGCCGTTAGCTCAGTCGGTAGAGCAGTTGGCTTTTAACCAATTGGTCGTGCGTTCGAGTCGCACACGGCCCACCATTTCCCCGTGATCTTCGTCTAAGTTCCCTCGCATCGCGACGAGGGAACTTAGGCAAATCTCTTCGTTCTCCGCATTCGTATAGCCATGTTAGAATGACTTAATTGGCCCTGACAGAGAGCGCAGCATGCAAGAAATCACTCAATCCCCAGTGACTCCCGAACGTTTAGCCGCCGACACCCAGCTTGTGAAATCTTATCTCGATAAGATAGACGCGCTTCAGGTAGAGTCCCTCAGTGCTGCAGCTACCGCCGACTATAAACAACGTATTCTCGATGCGCTCAACGCCAGCGGCGCAAAAATGGTCGCGCATTATTACACGGATCCCGTGCTTCAAGATCTTGCCGAGGAGAGTGGCGGTTTTGTTGGAGATAGTCTTGAAATGGCTCGCTTCGGCCGAGATTGCGCCGCTTCGACATTGGTCGTTGCGGGCGTTCGTTTCATGGGCGAGTCAGCGAAAATTTTAAGCCCAAACAAGCGCGTCATCATGCCAACGCTTGAGGCAACGTGCTCTTTAGATATCGCCTGCCCAATTGATGAGTTCTCCGCGTTTTGTGACGCAAACCCCGACCGAACGGTGGTTGTTTATGCGAACACCTCGGCAGCGGTTAAGGCGCGCGCCGACTGGGTGGTGACGTCGAGCATTGCGCTGGAAATTGTCGAGCACTTAATGGAGCGCGGTGAGAAGATACTGTGGGCGCCAGACCGCCACTTGGGGCGTTACATTCGCGAGTCGACAGGCGCTGATATGCTGCTCTGGGATTCGGCTTGCATCGTTCATGAAGAGTTCAAAGCGCGGGGTCTGCGAGACATGCGCGCACTTTATCCCGACGCAGCTGTGCTGGCGCATCCTGAGTCACCTGCGGAGGTGTTGGCAATTGCCGATGTAGTTGGCTCTACCACGCAGATTATTAAAGCCTCGCAGTCGTTACCTAACACGCAGTTTATTGTCGCCACTGACCGCGGCATTTTTCACAAATTGCAGCAACTTTCACCCGAGAAAGAATTTATCGTCGCGCCCACTGCGGGTAATGAAGCTACCTGCAGAAGCTGTGCTAGCTGTCCATGGATGGGTATGAACACTCTGCCAACCTTGCTCTCAGCGCTTGAAGAGATTCAGGCGACGCCGATCAGAGGAGCGTTGATTAACGAAGTGTTTGTTGACGCAGCAGTAGGTGAAAGAGCGATGCAACCATTGCAGCGAATGCTCGATTTTGCCGCTGAAAATGCGTTGAAGGTAAGAGGCAGAGCTTAGCTAGCCCTGCAATGCGCGTTGCTGGTCTTCGAGGGTATTGATACGCTCGCGAAGCCTTGCCTCGACCGCCGCGCCAGACCCCTGGTCAACCTCTATTCTGAGCGCAAATTGAAGCTGTTGGCGCGCGTTACGAAAGTCTCCAAGCAGTCTAAAATATTCGGCCCGCGCTTGATGCACCTCGCTAATATTTCCCGCCTGACCTTGCGTCTCTGCAAGCATGGCCCACAGGTGATGATCGTCCGGACGCAATACCGCGTGGCGTTGCAATACTTCGGCCGCCTCATTGTAGTTTCGCGCCGCAATGAGCGCCTCGGCATACGCTGTGGTGAGCGCGTGATTGTTAGGATTGATCTGCAGGTGCCGCGTTAAAAACTCGCGCGCCTGACCTGGCTCGTTCTGTTTTGTTAATATTTCAGCCTGTGTCACGACATAGCTAATTCTGTTGGGCTCTTTTGAGAGCAGCGGAGCCAGTGTTGCGCTCGCCCCTGCGTAATTTCCTGCCTCCCACAGCGCGACAGCCAGGCCGTAGCGGTTAGCGTCGCGAGTAAAGGAATTTATGCTGTTAGTGAGCGCTCTGCGCATTTCGTTTACTAAGGCGCCTTTGTCTTCAGCGTAGTGACCTACGACGCGAGCTCTGACAATCTGGTATTCAAGATCTTCCTGATAAGATCGCTCGGGGTAGCGAAATTCGCGACTCCTTGCATCTGAAATGCGCGACTCTGTTACCGGGTGCGACAGGAGAAATTCTGGAGGTCGTCGACCGAAGCGATTAATTGCGATCAAGCGCTCGAAGAGAGACGACATGCCCTCGGGGTCAAAGCCTGCGTTGAACATCGTGTCCTGACCGATGCGATCGGCTTCGGCTTCGTTGCTGCGGCTAAAACGAAGCTGGTTTTCTAGCGCGCGACCCTGAGCGGCGGCAAGCGCGGCGGCGCCGTGTCCTGCATCCGACGTTGCCATGACGATAACGCTTGCCAATAGACTTGCCATTTGCGGTACGCGGCCGGCTTGGGCTTCATCGATGCCGCGAGCGAAATGGCGCTGGCTGACGTGAGAAATTTCATGGGCCATTACCGACGCAAATTCGGCTTCAGTCTGCGCATTAAGGAAAAGCCCTGTATTCACGCCAATAATCCCTCCGGGCGCGGCGAAAGCATTGAGCTCTTCGCTGTCGATAACAACAAACGAAAGGCGATGGTCCTGCAGTTGGCTCCTCGAGGCGAGCTTGTAAGTGACATTCTCGAGGTAGTTATTGAGTAGCGGATCCGGAATAGTCGGAGCGCCGCGGCGGATGCTCGCCAAAAACTGCTGGCCTATAGTGAATTCTTGCTCGAGCGACACGGTGCCCGAAATCCGATCGCCAAGGGATGGGAGGGCGTTCTGCGCGCTGAGTGATGGTGAGATCATCAACAGCAAGATGAAGGTTGTTAAGGCGTAATTGGCGCGCTCGCGCGGCGCCGTGTCACAGCGTTCGGTTGCTCGCCCTAAAAGGGCAGTTAAACGGTTATAGTTGGACGAATGGCTCATGGCGATTTCGGTAATTCTCCGTGCGGCAGAAGGAAATAGACGCCGTCTCATCATATTACTGAAATACTCCCAAAATTAAAGCTTTAGATCATAGGCATTAGTAGCTAATGCTTGATAAAATAATCACATGGAACTAAAAAGCGANNATTCAGTTAGACCTCAGCGGCCTGCAGTGTCCAATGCCTTTACTCAAGGCTAAACTCGCGCTCAATTCGATGGCATCGGCGCAGGTTCTAAAGGTGACAGCAACCGACCCTGCCTCGGAGAAAGACTTTAAGCTGTTTGCCACGCAGAGTGATAATGAAATCTTAGATTTTAAAAAAGACGCAGCGGCGTATTTCTACTGGATTCGTAAGGCCTAGCCTCCGCCCCATTGGAGGGCTAAAAATGAAAAAGCTTGTGCAGGACTTTTACGATCGCTACTTCCACGACGAAGAATCGATTATTTTGCTGTTACTGCTCACAGTAGGGCTGACTGTGCTGCTGACACTAGGCGGTGTTCTTGCGCCGCTAATGACAGCAATCATCGTCGCCTACCTAATGCAGGGATTGGTCAACGCGCTGTTAAAGTATGGGTTGTCTGGCCGCCTCGCGTTTGTTCTGGTGTATGTTTTGTTCATCGGGCTTTTCTTCGTTCTTCTTTTCTTCCTACTTCCGCAGGCTTGGAATCAGCTGAGGCGCTTAATAGGCGAGCTTCCCAACCTACTCAGTCAGTGGCAGGCCTCGCTTATGCTGCTGCCGGATCGTTACCCCAGTTTGTTCTCAGAGTCTCAGATTCAGGAGTTTATCCTTGGGGTCCGCGGAGAATTGGGCGGCTATGGGCAAGTCATTCTTGAGTATTCACTCGCCAGTATTCCCGGGATTATTGATTGGGTAATTTTCCTCATTTTGGTACCGATTCTGGTGTTTTTTGTCATGAAAGATAAGGCGCAGCTCATTGACTGGGCTGGTAATTTCCTGCCGCGTAATCGCCCATTAATGAGCAAGATCTGGCACGAGATGGACCAACAAATATCGAATTATGTGCGCGGAAAGGGGCTCGAAATCCTAACCGTTGGTCTCGCAAGTTTCCTTCTTTTCGAAGTGCTGGGTCTCAACTACGCGCTGTTATTGTCGGTGTTGGTCGGTATTTCGGTTATCGTGCCTTACATCGGTGCCACCGTAGTGACCGTGCCGGTTGCAGCGGTTGCGTTTGTGCAATGGGGCATAGGCGGCGAGTTTTACACAGCCATAGTCGCATATGGCATCCTCCAGCTAATCGACGGAAATGTCTTGGTGCCGAT